>RHMF01000065.1_pt1 | contig 43561 bp, 80 predicted proteins | sample 5365151 | NCBI WGS metagenome assembly RHMF01 (sample SAMN10266501, study PRJNA497801) | feces metagenome | isolation source: feces | host: Bos taurus | place: China: Prairie of Fairy Mountain | collected 2017-08-14 | reverse complement strand
TCAGACCAATCGGCAAAATACGGAATCGTATTTACTACGGCGTCTTTATGTTTTAAACGTTTTTCCCAATCGGATCCTCCCAAGGGCAGAAAAATATTATCGTCCATGATAATAGTTTTTAAATCTATTTTAGAGACATCGTCCGCTCTTTTGCCATTATATATCGGCATAATATTAATTCGCCACCAATTAATACCGTCTTTCGATTTCGTAGGAATAACCAAGTCGTAATATTTTTCATTACCTGAACCCCATACAGTACCGAAATATGTATAATTCCTAATTAGCTGAACGTTACTTGCCGCTTTTTTTGCAGATAAATATTCGTCGTCTAGCCAACGCATTGGATTAAAATTTTCCATAGTTTCCTCTTTTTTATTATTTATAAAAAAACCCGGCTTTTACACCGGGTTTAAGATACTATGAATCAGAAAGACTTACGGAACATAGAGAATTGTCGGATTGTCCGGGTGGATGTCAAAACATTTCATCCAGAATTCGTTTTCTAAGCAATACTTTCTCCATTCCTTTTCGAGAGCGTCGAAACAGACGATATTGGCATGAACGATGTTCTTGTTCTTGTCAATCTTGTCCACCTTGACGTTTTCTGCAAATTTCTTACAGATTTCGGCGAAATCCTTAGTCTTTTTAAGATACTTGCCAGTCATACTGAAATGAAGCATTTCCGGTTCGAACTTAACCTGAGGAAGCGGTGCCGTAATCAGGTTCTTCTTTGTATATTCTTCCCAAAGCGTTTTAAAAACAGCCTTGTTGAACGGCTTGCAATGAATATGCTTACCGGACTTGGAAGGAAGAGTAAAGAATGCACGAGCAAGATAAGCCTCTTTTGCATCTTTATCAGAAAGCGTCAGAATCGGCGCAGGATGCTTCCAGTTCTTGAGATTTGACTTATGAGGTTCGCACTTTAAAACCATGTCGATAATATCGTTCTCATACGGAAGATATTCAGCATCGAGGTCTAAGAGCCATACCTTTTTCTTGCGTGCCTGACACACACCGCCGTTCGCAGAAGCGACAAGGTGATACGGCGAGCTGTAGGTGCCTCCAGACTCCACCTGGGTCGCAATATCCTTTAATATACGTAAAGATATGTTCTTGTAATTACGCTTGTTAAGACGCACGTATGCGCGAACATTGAAGACGTCGCAGAGCGTGGTGATTTCATGCTTGAGTTCCTTAAGCTTATCTGATGAATGAATAAGATAGTCCTTGAGAGAACGGCTGTGCATGTTGCCATGATAGGCCGGATCCGGAACACCGTCGGTCATGGGGTCGTCAGACTGGCGACGAAGTAATTGGATATACCAAACATCGCCGTCGTTACGAGTTCCGTCAAGATCATCGTCAAGTCGTTGTTTGTCAAGCCATTCGCAGATTAAATCAAAATTATCTACCATTATTTAAGCCTCCATAAATTGTCCGGTGCCATGATTTTATCGATACCTTCTTGAATTTTCAGTTCAGTCTTTTTAAGTCGGCATGCTTCGTCATGGAACGCATTATAAATTTCTTTCAGTTCGCTTTTAATTAATCGGTCAAGTTTTTCCCAGATTTTGTCATATTGCTTCGCTGTCGTATGGTACAGATCAATATGAGCTTTGTTTCCTGTCTTTGTATAATAGTTAAATACACCAAAACCGCTACAGATGTAATCAAAACTACCAAGGCAGATACGACGGTCAATATCTGTATAATATCGATCAGATATAAAATTTTCCATATCGACATCACGTAAGACAAGATTATCGTTTTTTGTCAAGAAAAGCATTGGATAATCAGTTTCGATGAATTCTTTGAATTCTTTTCGACTGATAGCCTGAGCTTTGGCTGGAATGTCGTAATTCATGATTTACTCCTTAATTTTATACTAATATAGCAAATCATAATTGTCTTGTAAACCCGTTTGTATAATAAAAAACGGGAACCGTTGCCGGCTCCCGTTTCCACTCAACCTAAGGAAACAAACTTAGTGGTTGCTGAGGTATTCGTTAACGACATCCTGGAATTCAGTATCGATAACAGCGTTGCTGACAGCTGCTGCCGGCTTAGAACGACCAACAAGTTCTGCAACTTCGCGCTTGGATTCCATACGGAACTGAGTCGTCTGGACTTCCTTTTCGATTTCAGCGATCATTTCATTGCAGTCAACGCCGAAGTCGCCGATAACGTTGCGGTCACACATCTTGAGAGTATCGATCTGAACGTTGAGAGCGGTGAGCTTGGCTTCGATGAGAGCCTTGTTCGTATCGATGTTCTTGAGAGTGTCGCGAACCTTGATGCATTGCTGTTCGGTGTTCTTCCAAGCAGTTTCAATGGTGTCACGAGCAGTCTTCATGCCCTTGTACGTGATGTACTTGATCTTTGCTTCGTCGAGCTTAGCAGAATCGGTCTTGCTAGCTTCGATGAGAGATTCGTAAGAACGCTTGTTAGCAACGGTCTGAGCGTCGAGTTCTTCGAACTTAGCCTTGAGTTCCTTTGCGTTCGTGAGCATGTCTTCTGCAGACTTGATATAACGTTCTGCATTCTTGTTGTACTGGTAACGGATTTCTTCAATCTTATCCTTCGTGGAGATAAGAGAGTTGAGGCCGCGCTGAGACTTGTGGAAGAGAACGGAGAAGAAGTTGAACTTCATAGTGATTTTTCCTTTTGTTAAAAGAGTGAGGTTTGTTTTGTTTATGCCTATAATATAGTAATAAGTATAAGACTTGTAAACCCCTTTTTATAAAAAAATTTTTTATTCACCAAGAAGAATGATTCCACCTTCTTTATTCTGGAAACTTACGACAGTTCCGCCGCGATGGTTCAGAATAGAGAAGCTTGTGATGCCTTCAGCCTTCAAAAGTTCGGAAATGACCGCATTATACTTCATTGGCTGTTCTTGTTCGGATTCCATCTTGATAAGAGTGGAAATAAGAGAATTGAGTTTCTTTTCATCCATAATGTACTCCTTTTATTAATATCTACCTTTTAGTAAGCTTTAACTTTGATAAATTGATGCTTTCTCGTAATTCTTTTAAAGCCTTAGTTTTAGCTGAAAGAATTTCCAAATCTTCAAGCATCTTATCTTTAATATATGCCTGTAGATTCTTATGAGTGACATATGTTTCTCGCCAGTCTTTAAAAGGCTTTGTATCTAAATCAAGGTCGATACAATCATACATATATCCGACTTGACGAGTAACACTATATTGGTTATAATTTTCGTAATTTTCTTCGAAAACCATTAACGGGTGCATATAATCAAAATACTTTCCAGATTTACGAGGGCCTTGAACCGTCGGATCCATGATAGCAATACCTTGACCGTAAATACGTTCGTCACATCTATGTAACTGTGTATCATCCAAATCTAATTCAAGATATTCTTTCCAGGCTTCGCTTAATTCATCTTCATCATAAGGTTCATCAGGTTCAGATATTTTAATATATACCTGAAACCTGGTACCTTTCAGAGCTTCTTTAACGTTCTTAGCCGTTGTAAGAATAAGTTCGTTTTCTTTCAGATAGGACATAATTAAAATTCCGTATAAAAATTATTTTTATATTATAAAATATAGTAAATTTTTATTTACTTGTCAACCCTTAATTTTCAATATATTTGAAATGATAATTACCTGTTTGCTTATATTTACCATTACAACACCAAATAATACAATGTTTATTTAAATTCATTTGACGTGCGGCTTCTGATGCAGATTCAAATATTTGTTCAGTTTCAATACAAAAAACTTGTTTTTTATTTGGTTTTCCTTGTCTAATATAATATTGTTTTAATGTTATATTATGTTCATTTAAATAATTATCTAATTGTTGACATGATTCTATAAATTCATTTATATTATCAGATATTTTACAAAATCTATAATTTGAGGCATGATTATCTTGACCATTTATAACATGCCTAATAGAATCTTTACATATTCTTAATTCTTCAGCAGCTTTACCTATTGATAAGTAATATTTATTTGTTTCATAACAAAAAATTACTATTTGATTTGGATCTATTTTATTTAATGCACGTTCACGTAAAGCAATTAATTGATTTTCAGTTAATTTACGACCGGTATTTGCTTTTCTTATTTTTTCTTTTTGTGCGTCAGACATTATAAAATGTCTGCCTAAATTACCATCGCCACCGAATGTTTTATTATAACCAAAATTTTTATCAGCTGAATTATATAAATTTATCCAAAACTGTTCTCTTTCATTTAATAATTCGCGCTGACATTCTTCGATAATTTCAAATTCAAAATTATCAGTTCCATATTTTTCAAATGCTCTTGCTAAATGAGGATTTAATTTCGCATTTGGTGATAATTCTTGTCGCCATCGTCTATTAATGTCATTAGATTGACCAATATAGCATTTACCATTAATTTTATTTATTATTTTATAAATTCCACAAATTTTTGTCATAATATTAAATAAAAAGAACGATTAAAACACGTTATTGTGGAAGTTCCGTATTTTAACCGTTCCAAACTTTTATTTATTCAAGAATAAAACTTCCACATATTATTCTTTATATAATATATTTATAATTTTATTCTTTTAAAATAATTAAATACCAAAATTTTCTAAAAAATAATCAGGAAGTTTTGGGTCAAAATGCGGAATGCGAATAATTTCAAGTTTGAATTTATTTCGCTTATACATATCGATAATTTTATCAGCATGTTCTCCCTTAATACCTTTTCTGATAAGTTCATTTACTTCATGATAAGTAAATCCTAACTTATCTTCATCGGTTAACGGTTGTAAACCATCAATAGGAACTTTATGAGTAAGTTCATAAGGCAAACCAAGATCGTCCCCGATTTCAATAACTTCTTCGGTAGTCAACATATCAAGCGGAGAAAAAGAACCAGCTGCATCACCAAATAATGTAGCATATCCGCAGCAATTTTCTGCTCTGTTGCATGTGTTAGCCATTAACCAATTATTGGTCTGTGCAGTTACCATGATTTGATTCATTCTAATACGTGCCGGAGCATTTGTCTTAGCATCATAAGACTTGTCTGCACCAGGAACAAGGGCTAAAGATTCCTTAACCAATATTTCAATATCCTGAACATCATAATCAATACCAAGATGATCTACAAGTTTATAGGAATCAGAAATATCCTTTTGAATACCGCATGGAAGTAATACGCCATGTACATGTTCCTTACCAAGTGCAGCAACGCAAATCGCGGCTACTACAGAACTATCCTTACCACCAGAAATACCAAGAACCGCATCGGTTTTACCTACACGATTAAAAAAATCTCTAGTCCAGTTAATTACGTTTTGAGTTAATGTTTTCATTGATTTCACCTTTAATTAAACTTTGTATTAACAAAGATAGAAAGCGTATTAAATCCAATTGTAAACTTATTATTTACGTTCTTCTGGTTTTTTCACTTCAAAATGACGCATATCGAAAAGACGCTTGCGTAAGTCATTGAGAGTATCACGTTCCTTAACTACAACACCGCTGACTAATGTGATACCGAGAATTGTCAGAATTGTTTTGATTACTTTATTCATTTTATTGTCCTTTAATAAATCTGGGCACAAATATAGAAATTTTTTCGGTTTTGTAAACTAATATGATAATAACTGTCGAAATTCATTCGTGAGAAAACTGAATTTATATTGCAGTTCTTTTAACGCCTTCGCCCAGTCTTTAAAATTATCATGTCTCTTGATATGAATAGCATATCCAGGTACTTGGTCAAAACCAGCCTTGCATTCGCTAAATTGCCAGTATTTCGAATTTATAAACATCTGCTTGATAATTGGCTTCTGTTCGAAAACGATATAAGCAGAAGAATATGCCGGACTTTCACAACCGTCGACATAGACTTCATCGATTGCATGGCCCAGAAATAGGTTTTAATTCCGTGAGAATTACAACGCATAACGACATCGGCGATATGCTCATCGATTATTACGAAATCCTTGAATTCTTCTTCATGAATAATGAAATTACCAATACTGGTATACATGTATTCTTGAGTCTTAAAATTTACTAACGGACCGGGAAGATTGGTCCATTTAAGCTCTGTAACTGTCATTTGAGTAATTCCGTAAATTTGTCAGCCAGAATCTTGGCCTTGGATCGCGTTTCTACTTTCTTTTCACCGGATTTTTTCAAATCCGAAAGATAAGGATCGTTATTGACATATTCCTTAATCGAATTGCAGATAGCGTCGACTTCAATACCGATAAGCCTGGTACGTTCACCAAGTTCTTTGATTTCGTCACGTTCTGCGCCTAATTCATGTTCAAGGTTATATGCTTTACAATAATCAAGAAATTGTTTATGACTTATCATCATTTAGTTTCTCCTTTACCTTGTCGTGATAAAGCCAATAGTTAAGGCTCATTTCAGCCTGTTCATACAGCATTTCGAGTCCGTTCACGGCGACTTCGCAGAAACGGTTCCCCTTAGCCTTATTGACGAGAGTATCGTCCGCATAGTTGAGGTCATAATACATGAACGGGTCAGTAATAGTGCCGAAATGAATATCGATACCAGCCTTAAACGGGATAGTATTGATAATGAGGTCATAGTTTCGCGGAACGAAAGCATCTAGTGGCAAGGTTTTCCTTTCTTTGAAACTGAAATGACGTTCGACATTCTTTTCGGTTCGGTTGAAAATATCGATGTTCTTAATTTTCGTACCGTATTTGCCTGCGCCATACACGGAAACTTCGTTAATCAAAGCGATACGGTCAAGTAATGAAGGAACGACGCCGCCATATCCGAGAATAGCAGCACGTTTAATTATTTTGTTCTTCTTGACGAAAGGTTTGGCATGTTTCCAGAATGTATTATAGAAAGCCGCACCGTCAGTAGAAACACCTTCGAGTGTTCCGTCTGCGTTTATAATGACAGTGTTAATAGAACGTTCGCAGACTGGACCTTTGAGCAGTTTGATGATTTTCTGCTTATACGGAGTAGTGACGTTAAAACCTTTATATACGCCTGAATCGACAAGAATCTTTACAGTTTGTTCGAAATTCTCAACATCAAAAACATCGTAGTTATAACCGCGAGACTCAAAGTATTCTTTCGATTTAGAATAACCGATATTATGTCCGATTAATGCAAAATTGTACATAGCTAAGCCAATTCATTGAGAATATTTTCCATTTCCATATTTTCAACAACGATTTCCGGATGTATGCCGTTATCCATTGCTTTCATGAAACGTCCGAGGACGTATAACATGTTTGTAAAATTGGAATTGGAAAACTTTTTGTAATACAGGTAGTCAATTGTAGATTCTTTTTGAGTATTGTCGTCATAAATCGAAATCTTAAAATAATCCCAAGCGAATGTCATATTCATTACGAAACGAGTAGACTTATAAAGACGATAAAGACGTTCTTCTAAAATTTCTTCCACATCGAATAATTTGGACTCAGTAAATGCTTTAAGTATACGCTGTCGAATAAGATTATATTTGTCACTATCATCATTAGAATGAAGCCATGAATAAATTGGATTTTCCGGCTTTTCTTCTGTTTTTTTCGGAGGATTCTTGGAATAAGCCTGATAATACTTAGCCTTGGACTTTTCAAATTTTGTCTGAGTCTTAATCATCGGATTTCTTCTTCCTGCGAGTTGTTTTACGTTTTGTCGGTTTCTGTACTGCCTTATCTGCATCAAGCAGTTCATTCAGTTTTTCTTCTGTACTAGATACGAGATAGTCGTATTCGCTGGCGAGCTTATTGGCCTGCGCGGTTTCTTTCGACATTTTGGACTGGTAGACAATTTCTTCATGGCCTTCGCCAATCAGGCCGTTCCTGTACTTGAACATGTCGAGCAGTTGCCATGCTAGTTCATATGTCGGAATCAAGCTACCGCTAGCCCAGGTACTAGAATCGCCGATAGATGCGAGCTTCGGCCTAGTAATAGAATTGTATTCCAAAAATTCTTGCTGGTTATACTTCAGGTTTTTCCAGCGCGGATGCCAGAAATTAAAGAAAGAAGGTTCATCTTTATATTGAACAATAAACCAATCCACACAGTGATACTTGTATGGATAGCTATATTCAGGTCTTGCTTTGGTTTTAACGATTCTAAATTCCATGTACTAAATATAAAAAATGGGTCGACGTTTGTCAACCCGTTTTAGTGATTAAACTTCAGGCTTATCGAAGATGTGATAGTTCTTAAATAACTTCTTGAACTCGCTTTCTCGGTCCATTTCGTCACAATGCGTGATTTCCAGAACTTGAGACGAAATACCAGGTACCTTATTGAGCTTATAGTCGTTATCGATACGATTCTTAAGCTCATTAAGGTCGAGATAACCGTATTTGAAATCTCCCTGGAACTTATTACGGTGATTCATCAAGTCGTCCTTAATATCGCCAGAAATTTCGCTACGTTTCGTTTCGTCGAACTGGCCTGCGCCATGTCTGGTCAGATACGGCCTTGTAACATAATGAACAGTCAAATCGTTAATAAAATACAAATCTTGAGAATCGACTGCGCCGATACCTGTAATAGACGGTGTAGTATGTACATTATCCGGATCGTCGTTCAAAAGAAGTCCTTGACCGTTTTCGAAAATATATTCGTCGAAATTACAAGGAACATTGACGGTAAAATTTACGTGATTAAGCATGAACTTACAATCGTCGATGAAATGTTCCATCAAGCCGTCGCTTTCCCAGATTTCTCGTTCTTCCTTGGTCATTTCAAACTTAGGAGCATACCCGGCAAAAGAATCGAAATATTTGGTATTGAAGTAACCGCGGACATACTTGAGATATGTCTTCTGGTTAGTCGGAAATGTTCTTGCGAATTCTTCGAAACCGAGAATATAATTCTTGGAACAACGGAGAACTGTTTCCCAAATGCCCATACCACAAGAACCGTGTTCTTCGTGATATTTCTGACGATTCTCTTCAATAATCTGGTTAGCCAGAATATCATAAGGAGTAGTCCAGCGGCAGAACCTGTGCATGTATATTTTTGGCATAGGCTGCTTCTTGGCCAATTCTTTGTATTCCTTGACGAACTGCATGGGATTTACAATGAAGTCCTTAGAGAAGAACGTAGAAGCGCCATAACACGTTCCAGAACCGAAGTGCTTGAATGTAAACACTTCGCCGTTTTTAACGACAGTATGACCACGCTGAGGACCGCCATTGGTAAGGATATTCAGAACTTTACCATTAGCGTTTTTCGTATAATAGGCTACAACCGTACCTTTCCCACAGTCGCCATGATTTGCCCCTATGATAATTCTACCTTTAATCATTGCCTTCAAGTTCTCCAATTGATAAGATTGTTTTGATATAGTTGAATGCTGAGAAGATAATATCTTCGTTATTGCCAAAATTGTTAAATTCTTTGCCATTTATTGCGATACATTTTGGTCTGCGACTAGAAATATAGGAAGTAAATGTTTTAAATTCAACGGCACCATTTACAATATCAAGATAACCAATAATATAGGCATGGTCGGCAATATCTGTTCGACAGTAGACCACATTATTGAAATCATTGACAATTTCCCATGAATCGGCGAATATTTTTACATTCAAATTCAATTTTGCCAGTCCAATTAATTTTTCCTGGTTGTCTGTTGCCCATTGGACTGCATCGCTATGGCCAAGTTTATAAAGGTTGTCAAACATTTTCGTTCAAACTCTCTAAAGATAAAACAACATCGAGATAGTTAATAGCGATTCTGACTTTATCGACAGAATCGGTCTTAAAACTCTTACCTGCAATAACCATAAATTCCGGCTGATAGATGAATGGATAACTACAGTACATTCTAAAATCGCCATTTTTATTGAAATAACCAATTCTTAATTCGCCTTCATCACGTTTTGACGCGATAACGTTATTAAGAATCTCATATTTCCTTTTAGACTTTCCAATAGTAATAGAAATAGGATGCTTGACTCTATTGTTGATTTCGTCTTCAGTTAATCCGAAAAAAACTTTAATCTGATCCATATAGAATTTTGTAAGATTGATTTTAGTCATGGTTTAAATATAAGAAAAGGATTGACATTTGTCAACCCTTATTTAATTAGAAATCAGCTATATTAGAATAATAATCTTTTTCTTCAGCAGACTCAGATTTATCAGATAGCCAATTAATAGCACCAGATGTATCAGTTCTAGTTAATTCTACTCGATTATCCGTATCTATGGTTTCTTCGGTAGGACCTGTTGCCCAGGAAATTACATAATCGTTTTTGACCTGAGTTCCAGAATCTTCGAATAATGCCTTATACGTTTCAGCCTGTAGAATTATAAATTTACCAGAATCCAATTTTACGATATATTCACCTGGGTTTACATCTACGAAATCGCCTGATACCGTTTTAAGCTTAACATACCATACCATTCGTCCCCAACGTTTGCCAGGAATAGGAGCTTCACAAGAATCAATCTTGTAATTATCGTCGCCTAGCCATTTTATGAACTCAGCGTATGAATAGTTATTTTCGGGATATTCATAAAGAACGGCCTCGACATGCGAGACCGCTTCTTTACGACGTTCAGACGTAAACCATTTTGGTTTTTGAACCGTCTTGACCATCATTGACTAACCTACCAGGTAATCGTTCCGTCCGGCTTAGTCTTAGCTCCTTCGTTGAGCACACCAGCGCCACCGTTGCGAGCAGCGATTGTTTCGCTAATGCAAGCTTCGATAACATTCGGAAGTGCATCAATCGATGCAACCTTAGCATGGTCACCAAGCAACTGACCGAAAGTATTTTCGATACGGTCCTTGTAGCTACGATAGCAAGTCGAATGATCATCGATAGAAATATGATAGATGTCAAACTTCTTCGATGCTTCATTGTAAAGCTTCTTCGTTTCTACATTGCCCTGGACATGTGCTTCATCGCCAAGGAAACCTTCGACAGCGTGACGTTCGAGAATCGGATTCAACGGTTCGTCACCCATCGTAATGATAATTCCCTTCTTGCCCTGCTTGTCATAGCAGTCAAGCTTAGTCTGCTTAAGGCCGAAAAGCCAAGCCGCAGAATAAGATTCATAGGAATTACCGCCACCGCCGCGTTCCATGTAAATCTTGTCGATTGCTTCTGCGATACGAACGTCAGATTCAAACTGCGATGCCTGAACCGGAGCTTCGTCGCATTCCATATCGCCAATACCCATGACCATGAATTCAATATCGTCCTTCTTGTGTTCCTTCAAGAGGTTACACATGATGGTACCGAGTGCTTCAGCAGTACGCTGGCAAGCAGAACCCATAGAACCGGTAACGTCAAGAGCGAGAATAACCGGAAGAGTATTCGGATGTTCTGCACTGTTGGCGCATTCACGGATTACATTCTTAGGAGACATGGATTCATCCAAACGACGACTTGTGAAAGTCTGACCCTTGGTAACAAAACCCATGCTGTCAACACTCTTACCGCGGCTAGTAGAATAGCTACGGAAAGAGCTCATATCAAAGCTACCGCCACCCATTGGCTTACCTCCTTACTTTGCCTTCTTTGCTGCTGCCTTCTTCTTTACCGGAGCCGGAGCAGTGTCTTCATCTTCATCTTCTCCTTCGCCGTCTTCATCTTCGTCGACGCCCGTACCCCAAGAAGCATCGGTGTCGAAATCGAGGTTGAACATGTTGGTGAAGTCGAGACCGTTACCGTTACCGCCGCCGAGCATTTGCTGCATCATCATCATCTGACCGAGGCCGCCGAACATGTCGCCGTTACCGTTACCGTTGCCACCCATCATGCTCTTCATGACCATGAGCTGGATGAGCTTACCCATAAGGCCCTTGCCCTTGAGACCGGCGTTACCGAAGAGGGAAACAATCTTACCGTACCAGAAGGTGCTACCGAGGAACACGTGACGTTCCGGAACGATTTCACGGATTTCACTGGTTTCGTAGTCGATGCACTTGATGGACTTGTCGTCATCGTTTACACGAAGAACGCACTTCGGCTTACCCTGAACGAGAATGACGTCGCCGACGGTGACCTTGCTGGTCGGGAGCACGAAGAACAAGTCAGATGCTTCCATGCAAAAGTTAGTGACGTTTGTCAAACGCTTCTGCTTGACATTGTAGGACTTGTACGAACCATTGCTCGTACGGATTGCGATGCCACCACTCATGGAAAGAGCGCAAAGACCCTTGTCGATCTTGCCGAACATACCCTTGAATGTGTTACCCATGTTGAAATCGAAATTGAACATATGATGTTTTCCTTTTTTGTTAATTGTTAATATCTTCTTTTTTCAACCAGTTAATTGTCTGGAGGTTTTCATTACCCGTATCATCTTCAGCGGGTTCATAAAGTTCATTGAATGTACTATCTGGCATGGCATAGAATTCTCCGTTAATTCCCTTAACGATCCAGTCGCCTTCATAAGCGTCATGTGTGCCAGTCGATGTAATGATTGTCATAGCTATACGCCGTGTGGTAGTATCAAAACCACAAAAATCATGATATTTTAACTCAATCTTGCCTTTGCCCCATGCAAGAATTTCAGTGTCATTAAAACGCGAAATATGCATTGCTTCGACAACGATTGGTTTCTTACGATACTTTGGAATATTCATTGTTTTTTCCATTATTCTTTTGACCTTTATAATATAGTAAAAAAGACCGCTTTTGTAAGCGGCCTAAAGTAAAAATATTTCGCAAATTTTAATTAATTTACATTAACTAAAATACGACAAAAACAAGCCGCATGACTGTGACCTGTTTGATGATGAAATGTCGTACTTAAAATTAATCATTCTTATTACCTGTATTATATATAACGGCAATAGGATAAAAGTTGCAAAACTAGAAATTATTTTAAGTCGCCTAAAATTCTGCTGAAAACTTTATAATTTGTGTCGTCACGACCGCAATAAACAGCGAATTCGATATGCCTAAACTTATACAGATATTTTTCGGTGATAATGTCTTTATAAGCCTTAGCGACAACTTCCGGTGGATTCTTAAATGCACCACAGCCAAACGCTCCGAGAATTACGGTATCGTCACCGTGATATAATGCACAGTTGAGAATCTTATCCGCGCGCTTTTTATGGATTTCATACAGTTCTTCGTCAGTAACCTTGATACCTTCACCGTTTTCATGATTGTAGGCGTTGGCCGGAGTCTCTCGAAGATTCGGAGCTGCACAAGTAATAACGTCGACATGCATACGCTGGTAAAGGCCAGTATAAGAGTCAGATTTAATAATTACTACACCTGGAGTGAAGATAATGTCGTCATTATGCAACGGAGTTCCGGATCTTCTATGCGGTTCATAGAAATGTTCCTTCGCCCAGTCAGTATTTAGACATTCATAAAGGGTAGAACAACGGCAGAGGCATTCTTCCTGTGCATTTGAACCCTTAGTGACACCACCACCCGGATTTGTAGCAGATGCGAAATTCAAGACAGCAACTTTTGATTGACTATACCGGCGGGCGGCATTAAACGACCCGTTTTTAGTAACGACAATATCCGCCTTTCCAAAATAACTCGGATAATCTTCTGGCTTCATGTCGAATTCCATACGGCCAGAATAAAAATTCTGGTGCGTCTTAGAATGCTTTACAAATTCCTGAAGCTGGTCGTCATTCGCAATTTGTTTTAATGTATCTCTGAAAATTTTGATGTTTTCTTCTTTGATATTCATAGCGTACTCTTCATTGTTAATAAAATTGTATATATATCTTTCGCTGATAATTCAACAGAAAGATGATTGTTTATATCATATAAACGTTCTTTGATAGAATCCCAGAAATTTTCACACATAGTCGGATAACGACGTTGTGCTTCTCGTTTTTCATTGACATTATGAGAATAAAGACTTCTGTAAAAATATTCTATATCGTCAATATATGACTTTTTCAGGCATTCCAGATAATCATATTCTTCTTTGGAATGTACTCTTATATCGATACCAAAAAACTCGACCAATGAATTTATTTCAGGGTAGTCGTGTTCGAATAATAGTTCGTTAAATTCATTTAATATCGATTTTTTCATTACCTAGCTCTATATGACATATAATCGATTTCATCATCGGAAAGCTTATATGTTAAATTATTATTCAAAGAATCCAATAAACGTTTACAGTTACGTTTTATTTGGTCGGCGACATATTTCATATCATCATAGTAGCCATAATCGTATTTCATATTATCTATACGAGAGTGATATTCAGTAATGTAATGACCAATACGTTCTTTGGTCCAGTTAATTGATTCAATTTCTCTCTTGTTACATACTTTAATTTCGACTCCGTAAAGATTAATCTTTTCGATTACCGGATGATCATGCTCAAATAACAGCTTATTGAAACCGTCGATAACAAAATTTAAAGTAACATTTTTCGGATTTGTATAATCTGGCGTTTTTGAAGACAACCAATAAGAATCACCTTTATAATGATAATGTGCTATAGACATAATAACCTACCTGAAAACCATGGGTTTAGATGGAACAGCCTTTAAATCACGACCATTTGTATATTTGGGTTTATATACAGCCGGTTCCTGTGCAGTTTTTTCTTCAGGCTTGTTATACGGAGTATAGATTCCGATATTTTCCTTGAAATATTCATGGATAGATTCTTCGAAAACCAGAACCTTAGCACGAAGATTTTCTTTGCTATATACTTTATTTGCATCTGAAATCACACAAAGGCGAATGCAGAAAGTAAGAGCGAGCAGAATCAAGGAGCCAATTACGATACCAAACTGACAATCCCTATGTATAGAACTTGTACTTCTCATTTTAAACTCCTTAATTCAAAAACTTGTTTAAACGATTAACTGTAGACTTTATTTTACTAAACGATTCTTCGTTTAATGTTTCACGTTCAATATTTCGACGTTCTGCATATTTCCATGGGAATGTAAACAGCCATACGAAAAATTCAGTGAATATGAAAAAACTGTAATAATATTTCGGTGAATTTCCAGTCGCAATAAGAGAAATAAGTCCCATTACGAGGAAATATATACAGAGAGCTAACACAAGGTCAAAAATACGAAGATACCATGGTCTCATGTATTTTTGCATTACATCCTTTTGTAAATAATAATGCTTATAAATGGTTTCATATCTGAATTCACTAAGATGATATTTTTCATATGCTACCGGTTTCAAAGCATCCTGTATATCACTACAATCACAGAAAGGCTTTGTACTTTCCAGTTTTTCAAATTCACGATTTTCAAACTTCATGCCGATAAGATTTAAAATACAGAAAATTATCGATGCGACGATAATAATCTCTGAAATTAAATACCGACCAATTGATTTTTCCTTGGTTGCCATTTTTTACTCCTAATTTTTCAAAAATTTATTATACTGATTGATTGTCGATTTCGTATTTTCAGGTTTAGCTTTCTTCGGTTCAGTTGCCTTGAGAATTACATTATCGATAGAGTCAATAATAAAATTGACAAACAACACGATACATGTAATCGAGATACAAATCCATCCGCCGGCGGAAACAAGATAAAACAGCCACATATGAAATGTGAACAGTCGTCTTTTCTCATGATGTTTCTGATATTTTTCACTTGCTCTTCCAGCTGCCAATCCGAATACCGAAGATATGATTGCCGAAACAAGCATGGCTTTATAAATCCACGGGAAATTGACTGTAAGATATGAAAAACAATCTGGTGGATTAACAAAGATTGAACCTAGAGAAATGAAATATAGTATAATCATTCCGACAATAGAAAAGATCATACATACCACCGGCCATTCTTTCGAATACGATGTGCTGTTTATTTCCTCGTCGGCCCAGTCACCAGAAGTTAAATTTTCAGAAGCAGCTTTAAAGAATTCAATCATGGTTGTTCTCCGTTTGCAAACTTTTCAAGAAGTTCCAATGCCTTATCGTCTTCAATAAAGAAAGGATCCTTACGGCCGTTGAATTCCCATAAATTGTACATAAGCTGACCAAAACGCATATCCGGGAACTGCGTCATGTGAATAGCACGAAGCTTGTCATAAAATTCATAGAGACGATTTGGATTTCTCATGTTGTTTCCTTATGGTTTGCTTTGATTTGTTCCTTAAGTTTGTTAATGACGATAATCATATTGTCAGAATTGACCGGAGCTTTAAGCTTTATTAAAATTTCTTCGGCCAATTCGGTAATATAAGCGTCGTCTGCCCCGTCAGCTTTAGATACAAGACTGGACCAAACTTGAGCTAAGTCATTCAATCCTTTTGTATTATATTCTGATGGTATTTTAATCATTACATATACAATATAGAAAAAATGGTCGCTTTTGTAAGCGGCCATTTTAGACTATTTTAAGAGTGAATCAAGTTCTTTATGAATGTCAGGCTTGGGTTTTTGCATAGGCCGACGTCTATCAAGTATATCTATAAATTTCTTAAACCATGCCGGCCCATTCTTACATATGGCACACAAAATGTCAAGTACCAAAATCGGCGAATATACGGCAAAAGAAAGACCACAAAAACAACATACGAATGATGTAAATCCGAAAATTCTACATGAAATATAGTCGTATCGCAGCCAGGCAGAATAAGTTCTCCACATACAGATGTCGCCGATAGCAGCCGATATTGCGAACCAATACCAGTATACCGAGAATATGCTGTGGATGAATATGGCCGCGGCATTATGTTCTCTGTCAGGATGAGAAGATACACCGTCTGTCACCGCAGCACATACGATGAAGAATACGATTTGGAATATGATTACAGCTGCGACAAAGCCGACATTATAATCGTCTTTGAAGAACTGGTCGATTTCTTTTTTAGGCATGAATAACATAATATTGTTTCCTTTGGTTATTAGTAATATCTCTTTTTGTTTTTCAACAAATCGTCATAGCACTTGATAGTGCTCTTGCTGGACGGTTTATTTTTCGGTTTTGGATCAGTATTGACCCATTTGATAAACTTACGAAAGATTACCAGAATGATAGTATAAAGTCCAAAACACATATCAAGAAAAAGAATCGGAACATATACGACAAATAAAATGCCGAGAGTTCCAAATAAAGCGCTTAACAGACCGTAGAACCTAACAGCATCATAATTTCGTTTATCGTGACCATTACCTGCTTTATACATACAAATATCGCCGATTATAAACGACGCCAAGCAATAAGGCCAATACTGTGCGAAATAAACAATATATGTATAAAGCCATGGGATATTAGACGGTTTACCGTGCAGATAGTCCATATAAAACATAAGACTTAATGCGCCGATTACGACTTGAAATGTAATTATTCCAAGAACATAACTACCATGCTTATGGTAATCGTAAAATTCGTCAATCCATTGTCTTGAAAGTATCATAGTGTCTCCTTGGTTTATCATAATATAGTAAAAAAGACCGCTTTTGTAAGCGGCCTTTTTGAAAGGTAAATGATGTATTTAGATAACAGTCATGCTACCTTTCCATTGGTCAAGCGGAATATAATCGAATACCTGCTTAACGTAGTCCACATAAGTAGGAGATTCGCACATATTCTTTTCAGGACAGTCGCTCAACTTAACGACATCCTTGCCATTAACCTTGACAACCTTCATAACCATGGACAGCGGCTTAATACCAGCTGTAGCAGTTACAAGATTTGCCATGAAATAAGTACCGATACCGAAGCTAATCTTGATACGGCCGTTGAAATGCTGAGCAATCTTAATTGCCTTATCAACGTCGAGAGAATCAGACCAGCAACCAGTCTTGGTAGTCGGGTCAATGCCGAGTGCCCTATAATGAGCAATCAGCATTTCACCCCAGACAAACGGGTCACCGCTATCATGACGGCATCCGTCGAACAGCTTCGCGTAGAACTTATCAAAGTCACGAAGGAACGGGATAAAACCGAAATTGTCAGAAAGTGCAATACCTAAATCGCCTCGATATTCCTGTGTCCATGCGTCGAATACAGCCTTCTGAGACTGGCGAATAGGAACATCGTCAAGTCCCTGGAACAATGCATACATTTCGTGTGCAAACGTTCCGATTGCCTTTACTCCGTATTTAATTGCGAAATAAAGATTAGACGTTCCGACAAAGCACTTGCAATGCTTGGCCATGTAACCAACGGCATAGTCTTGCCATGCGAAAGAATGTCTACGGCGAGCACCGAAATCAGCAAAACCGAACTTCAAGCCAGAATCGATTGCAGCATTAAACTTATCGACTGCATCTTTAAGATTTTGCTTTGCCTTGTCAAAATCAAATTCAAACTGGCGGAGATAAAGTTCCTGGATAATTTCCATCACATAGATTTCAAACCATGTGACTTTGAGCTGCGGACCTTCTGCTTCGATTTCAAGATCGTCACCACGGCGAGTAATCTTGATGTACTTTCTCTTAAGACGGAAGTCTTCGAGCCAGTCAACATAGTCAGGCTTAATGTAATAAATCTTGGAAAGTGCATTAAGTTCAAACGGTTGCCAGCGAAGCGTACAAAGATGGTCGACTTCACGGTTAACTGCATCAACCAGATAACCCAAATGAACATCCTTAGAACGAAGCTTCCACTTCCACTTAGCCCATTCATTCGGTCGCTTGTGAAGCAAGCACTGTGTCATACTGACCTTATAAATGTCAGTATCACTCAAATAATTGATGATATACTTTTCTTCATCAATCGGTTTATAATTTTTAATTTCTTCAATTTCTTTTTCAGAAAGTTCCATATTTAATCCTTTGGTTATTAGTTAAAAGACGGTTGAAGCTTCTTAACGTAGAAGTCAATATCGCGTTCATTTTCAGGTTCGTTTTCTACACATTGCTGGTAGAATTTTTCGTCATAATATCTGGACTTTTCCTTGAAAATAAGTTCATAGAGTTCATTCATCATCTTATAGCGATGCATGGCACGAGTATCACCCGGCTTTTTTGCATGGGCGATAATGTACTTGAACTCACGCTTGAGCTTCTTCTTGTTCGCTGCCTTGATATAGGTCGCACACTGGTCATATTGACCGCTAGCAAGCAGTCGACCAATATCCATAGTTAGCTTACGATCCGGTACGAAGAAATTGTAAATCGCTTCAAAAATAGCGGCAAATAATTCTTCCATGGCATATTCTCCTAGTATTATTCGTTAATAACGTCGATTTGCTGACGCTTGAGGCAGAGGATAGCAGCCTTCTGACCTTCTTCGTCCATGTCTGCGATACAGCTTGCGTCGACAGTAATCTTCATGTTCGGGAAAGCAGCACGAAGAATAACGGCGTTTGCAAGAACACAGATTGTACTTACGAAGCCCCAGATTTCGATTTCGTTGAATTCGATATTCAAGGACTTGATATATTCCGGAAGGTCAATCTTACCGAAAGTATACTTGTCGACGGAGAAGAAGAGATGCTTGCCGTCTTCGTTCTTCTTCTGGAGTTCAGCAAGAATATCCTTCTGGATTTCGTAGCCTTCGGTCAGTTTGATACAATGCGGATATGGAAGCTTCTGACCTTCCAAAGTTTCTTCATACGGCTTGCCTTCCATCGGAGGCCAGTTAGATTGACACTGAAGCTTGTTGAAATGGGTATCATGCGTAGCGATGATGGCGCCATCCCAGTGTCGAATCTTGTCGACAATGTTCGGAACCTTTGCCTTCGCAAAGTCATTCTTGAGAGTACCAGTAATAAAGTCGTTCTGTGCGTCGACCAGAAGACCTAACTTGTCTACTTTGATTTTCATAAGTTATTCCTTTATGATATTGTGTATTTGTTCAATAAAATCATCTTCAGAAATATCGTTCCATGTCGTAACGTCTACGAAATGCCAAGGACGGTTATGGTCGTCTTCCATAGACCATTGAGAGCCCTTTTTGACAGGTATTTTATATGGAACAACAGCCACGTAAGCAAAACGCCCGTGGTATTCAAAAATATAGCAAGAATGTAACCCAGGAATAGCAGGATGCTTATTATTCTCCGGCTCGACAAAAGATTTCCAGAAAGATTTAAATTTTAACTTAGCTGGAAGGTCCAAATGTTTACGAAGATACCTTTCAGCTTCGATGAAATTAGGAAAATTTGTTTTCATACGGTAAAATATAGCAAAGTATACGTGATTTGTAAACGCTAAACTTTATAAATAATTCATGAGATACGATTTCGCACATCCAAAATTCAAGAACGGCATGGTTACATTCGCCGAAAAGAAACCAGATTTACTTTATGAATTCCGACAGGCAGCAATAAGACGTCATTATGTACTCCGACCAGACATGGTTCTGTATACTCCAGACCATGAGCGTCTTGCCAAGGTAGAGAATTATTTTGATATACTTGTCGTAACCAAGTTCAATGATATTGGTTCAACTAAGTTACGTTCTAAACAGGATATTGACCGATTCTTTAGGGAAATGGATGAATGTTATGACGTTAAAAATGTTCATCAGATGGATCTTAATGAAGCGAAAACAATTTTAAAGAAAAACGGATATATTATTGATTAAAAAATAAGGATTGGTTTTGCCAATCCTTTTTCTTTATTTCTTTACTTTCACTGTCATTCCGTCAGCTTTAATATCTAATAATCTTCGTGTATCATAGAAATATACTCTGACATACTTCTTTCCGGTGAAGTCATGAATATATTCCCACTTCTTCGCGTCTTGAATTATTTGTTCATAACAAAAATTCGGATTACAGATTTCAAGGACTAACGGCTTGGCAAAGCAGAAAGAAACTAATAACAATAAACAAAATATAATTTTCTTCATATTTTATTTATTTTACCCGTGACAGAACTTTTTGCACAGTTTTATCGTCATGGATATTTAACTTACTCAAAAGTTCACGAGCAGTAGATTCTGTTTTTTCCGGTGTATGAGCATGGCTGTAATGGCCGATGAATCCGTGAATAAGACCGAATACGACCAGACCCTTTGCATTGTGTAAATCTTCCTGAGACAATCCCTTAGGAAGAAGGACACGGCTGAACGGCATGTAAATCGTAACAGGATCGGCGTCATTATAGTCATACGATATAGAAAATACCGCACTGTCAAGATTTTCTTCTGTATAGGCAGAAATATTAGGATCTTTTAGAACTTCATCCTTTGTACAGAAACCAAACTGTAAAAGTTTGAATCCTAAATCAGTAAGGGTCTTATTGACGCCCCTGCCTACATCGAAATATGCGTTTTCGAGTTCGTCAAGTGACCATTCCTTTACTGGCCAGTTTGCTTCGGAAAGACACTGCCTAAAACATTCGAGCATTTCTTCACGTTTTTCTTCAATCATTGCCATAACTACCTCATAGTTAAAAATTTCCTATAACACCTAAATGCACTCAGAATATCGTCGACATGAGTAAGTTCCATCGGTGAATGCATGTTCAGAACCGGAACACCAGCGTCGATAACATTCATGTTGAATCGGCAATAGATACTGGCGATAGTTCCACCACCACCCATATCAACCTTACCCATTTCATCGAACTGGTAAAGTTCATTTTTGAATAAGTTACGAAGCTTTGCGATATATTCAGGCATTGCATCGTTAGAACCGGACTTTCCATGAGAGCCATTATATTTACTGAGCATCATGCCGTAACCGAGCTTGGCAGAAGTATGTTTGGAATAAGCGTCGGCATAAAGCGGGTCAAAAGCCGCCGTAACATCAGAAGACAACATATTAGATTTAGACATGACGTCATAGAAATCCATATCGATTGTATTTCGGTCTTCACGCTGGCTATACATCTTCTTGAGACATGTTTCAAACCAGATAGATTCAGCACCAGTAGCACTATAAGAACCGATTTCTTCCTTATCGACAAGAACTGTACATGCAGTATTATCAGGAATGTCTGTTGTTTCCAAAATAGCTTTAAGAGAAGTAAAAGCACAAACTCGGTCGTCTTGTCCATAACCAGCGACTAAAGACATGTCTAAACCGCAATATGAAGCTTTTCCTGCCGGAACAAGTTCGAATTCAGAAGAATAGAAATCATCTTCATCAATATCATACTTGTCTTTTAAAATTGCTAGAAGTTTTTCCTTAACGGCACACTTTTCTTTGTCATAAACTTCTTTATCGCACTTGCTTGCGACAGCTGCAATAACGTCCATGTTTTCGCCATTGACAAAATCTTCAGCCTTCTTGCTTGACATACGCTTATAATCAAGGTGCGGAAGCAAGTCAGTAATACAGAAAACCGGATCTCCTGGATTATCACCGATATTAATATTGATTGTTGTTCCGTTCGGTTTACAAACAACGCCGTGAAGTGCGAGCGACAAAGTAACCCATTGATACTTTTTAATTCCGCCATAATAATGAGTATCGAAATATGCAACATCATCTTTATCAGTAAGAGCGGCTTGCTTTATGTCGATACGGGGAGAGTCAATATGAGCACCGAGAATATTATATTCTGGATTTTTACCAACAATAAATGCGGCAAAATTCTTGCGTCTGTTTATGAAATAAACCTTATCGCCAGGTTTATATTTTCTGTTAGCTTCAAAAGATTTAAATCCTGCAGCAACAGCTTTTCGTTCAGCAAAATCTACCCATTCACGTTCAGTCTTATTTTGAGAAAGGGCTTCGATATATTCATTAATCATTTGTTGGTTCCTTCATTATAAAATTACCGTTAACGTCCAATTTGTAACGGTATACTCTTTTTTCCGCATCCCATACCTCAAGATAAGTGATTCCATTATCTTTGTACTTTTCTTCTTTTTCTTTCTTCTTAGCCATGGATTTCCTTTATATCAAATGTACGGAAGTCAGTATTGAACTCGTTTATGCAGTCATGTTTAGTGCAGAAAGTCAAACCGCATTCCTTTCGAAGTTGATTTTCAAACAATACAGCATCTTCTGTAGATTGTTCTTCATCGGAATTATACCATTCTACGATAATCTTGGAAGCCTTATTAAGCTGTTCAATAAGGGCATATGCGTCAAAATCTTCATGTATAGATTCATTATCAAGCTTATAGTAACCGCTGATAATATTAAACTTTACTCTCATTATTTTCCTCGATAATAACCTTCATAGGTTTTCCAGAAGCCTTAATACGGTCGATATTGCACTTTACACCGTAGCTTACGCCGTTCCAGAACGCGATTGCTCCGTCACATGCCTTGCACATGGCCTTATCCTTGACCTGATAGAATTCTTCACCTTCTTTTCCTTGAGACTGTTCCCATAAGGAAACAAAATTAGGATATACGCTACGACGCGGAGTTTCGGTAGAAGTATAAACAGTCACCCGGTCAAAATTGTGTGCCTTCAGATATTTCTGTGCAAGGAAGTCGACGCCATAACAGTCACCGACGATAACTTGAACATCCTGCTTCATGAGTTCGTCAAGGCAGTCTGTCATTTCTTTATTCAAATGTTTGATTTTGGAACTACCGGAAATAAAAACAGTTTTCACGATTCACTCTCCTCGAATTTAAATTCAGGAACTACGCCGTCTTTCTTGGCATATTCCATGATTTGTTTAAACGCCTTATTGAAATCTTCCATTTCTTTATATTCTTGCCGGATAGTACCAAGCTGGATAACGTAATGGTCGGCATAGACTTCGATATAGTTGACATTATCGAAACGGACCGTCCAAGCCCATGCACGGTTTTCATCGCCGAGGTCAGACATGCCGATTATCTTATAGGGCAAGCCAGCCCATTCAATCATGTCGACGATATAGCTTACATCGTAATCGTAATACGGGGTCATACTAACTTCCTTGAACATTTTGGACAGAATTCAATCTTGTCGGAAAAATTACAATGATAAATATCGTCGTCTGAATACATAGACGCTACGACATCCATAATACTTGAATAAATACGCCAGCCATGTTCATTGTCATAATGCAATACCATTTTGGAATGGGTCGAATTATCAATCAAGTTCTTTGGATTTTTCTTGGTACAGTACGGACATTTCTTCCCGATATTTCCGGCCTTAGGATGAATTTTCACGACATCATGAGCCATCGGATATTTATCTTCTTTCTTTTCAATCATGACTTTATCACCTTATTTAAAATTAAAACCGCTTTAATAAACTGGAATGCGGCATCGGTTGACTTCGTAACGCCGACAGTCGCGCCTTCGCCTTCGTCGTCGTTCTGGATCCAGATATTTAAACCATTATAATCTTCGAAATCGAATGAAACTATAATCGTTACATCTTTAATCGTAACATAGAGATTGGTTACTTTAAAATCCGCATGTTCTTTTGTAGAATATGCGGTAAATTCTTCCACCTTTAAACATTTCACCATGCGCTTAGGTAGAATAGTCGCCACCATGTCGCGAAGATTATGAATAAACTGATTATATTTAGAAACGAAAGCCATATTAACCGACCTTTTCGAAGCGATATTTCTGCTTTACTTCTGGATATTTTTCATGGTCAACTTCAGCTAAAAACATATCGGCTGGACGGGCATAGATTCCGTCCTTATGGTTTGTCCTGCCTTCGTTACCGGAACATTCATAAACGACGAGAAGCTCGTCAGTCTCTGAATGATTGGCGAGCGTAATGACTTTGGCTGTCGTTCCCTTGAAATGACGCCAAATACTTCCTGGAGTAATTTCTCTATCCATTAAAAGTTATTCCTTATGAGCATGTCTAATTCCTGCATGGAATCAACGTTTGTAACCTTTGTTCCAAGCTGATCGTAGAGATAATAGCTCGGCTTGTTCATCATTAGGCTGTATTCTTCGATACGGAACTTATTACGGCCTACGTTTACGCCGACAATCTTACCGGCCTGGTTACGGATATATTCGATTTTCTTACCAAACATTATTATACTCCACACATTTTTACAAAATCTTCTTCAGAAATAAGGGTTGTTCCCTGCTTGCGAGCCTTGACAGCCTTGCTCGAAGTGGAATTCGGATCGGCGAGCACGAGGAAGTTCGTAGTCTTCTTCATATTTTCATGAACGATACCGCCGTTCTTTTCTACCAATTCCCAAAGTTCCTTACGAGGACGGGCAGCGGCACCGGTGAAACAGAAAGACTGACCGTTAAGAGAACCAGCGACTGGAGCCTTCGGAACGAGAATCTGAACATACTTCAAAGTTTCACGCATATCGTTTTCGAAAATGTCGAGCCCCTTTCTGAGCTTTCTTGCTGTAATATCGCCGACGCCTTCGCAAGTAAAGTCAGAACATGCGATGAAGTTGTCAAACGTGTCCAATTTCTTTGCGTCGATAATCCTCTGGACGATTTTTTCACCAACCCCTGATATGTTATAGCCCGAGATAAACTGAGCCAATGTGGCTTGTTTATGAGCGTCTATTTGAGCCTTAATAATGTCGGCAGAACGCTGGCTGAAACCTTCGAGACTTGCGAGCTTCTTATAGTCGATTTTATACAAATCGGAAATGGTTGTGAAAATACCGGCATCATAAAGAGTTTCGATAGTAGTGAGACCGAGTTCCATAATCTGGAGCTTTTCTGTCCACTTGGAAATTCTTCCGGAAAATTTGCTCTTGCAGAAGTCATTCGAGCAGGTAAGCTGTTTGTGATTGTCGGAAATGACCAATTCGGCGCCGCAGACAGGGCAAACGGTGGGCATGTTCCAATTGTGAAGGCTAGCGAGGGTTCTTACGTCCATTTTTTACTCCATTTTATGACTTAAATATAACAAAAGGATTGACGTTCGTCAACCCCTTTTTGTCGGCTCTGCAAAGCTTAATGTCTCTTTTTCCAAAAACCGCAAACTAAATATAGAAATATTGATAGACAGATTACATGAATAATTGAAAACTCCAAGTTTAATAACGTACAGAATATTAAGACGTTAAAGAAACTGGTCAGGAATATGTTAATTATCTGTAATACTAGCTTTTCCATTTGATTTGCGACTGGCTTAAAATTTCGATTGTTTCCTTCACTTCAACCAGAGTCCCAGTCTTTACGCCGTTAAGTTCGTAAGAATGAGCTTCCAGGTCTTCGATGCAATCATCTTTATTTATATACTTCTTGGCTGTTTTGATGTTTGGAGACCAATGCCAGCCATTCCAGTATGATTCTTTGTCTTTCAGTACGAAGTATGTTTGATTCATAGTTTACCTATTCCAAAAACAATCTTGTGTATATTCAGCAGTATCGACCTGAATAATTTCGTCAGTATGAATACATTCTGTCTTCGTAGGGACTAAATCCCAACCGTATTTTCCGCATTTTTCCATTGCGAATTGTTCGGCCAATGACTTATCAGTCCATGTAAGAACGTGTTCATTCAAAACTGATTGATAACCATTGATTTTATTGGGAAACATTGTATTTGGTGCAAAATTAAATGCAACAGTCCATTCTACGTCTCTAGTTTTTGTACTCATATAACCTTTTACATATCTGCTTCGATGATTTTTTCAGAAACCTCTTCAAGATTATCCAATGCCTTTTCTGCATTGACTCTTTCATCGGTTACAACTTCTGTGTCAAAGCGGTCGAGATGAAGCATCATTCTCTTCAACTCTTCCGCCGGGAACATAGACATCATCGACGGTCTGTCTTCTTTGTTGTCCATACTTATTTATTTATTCGTTATCCATCTTCTCGAGAGCGTCCTTAATAATCATTTCGTGATGAAAACCCATCTTCGGAAGATTATCAAGCTTGAACCAACGAGTATCGGCTGCATCGTCACCCGCGAAAGCAAGCTTCTTTTCCTTGCCAGTCACATGGACAAGAAACGCAGTATCGATAATACGGAGACGCGGGTCGAACATATGGCTGTAAGTACGAATCTGCTTGAACTTATGAACAGGAATATCCAGATGTGTTTCTTCACGGAGTTCACGAGCTGCGGCATGTTCGAGGTCTTCGTCAGCCTTTACGTTCTTACCGGTTTCCTTGTCGACAATATCAACTGGATCAAAGAAACCGCCGCAGCAACACCAGTAATTCTGGAAAGGAGGCTTCTTACGACGGATAAGCAAGACTTCATCGCCACAGATAGGAACATTGTCGACCGTATTGGCGAACTTGCCCCATCCCTGCTTCTTGTAATTTTCGATAAATGCCTTTTCAATCTTATCATAATCCAAAGGATTCTGATGATACAGCGAATGTTCCTTAATATAATGGAAAACGTTCTTGCTGATATGGTCCTGGACCAGCTTATAATGACATTCCGGATCCATTTCAAACAACTGGCGGACATAGCTACTGGAAACGTCCTGAACCTTATCGCTCAGTTCCATAAACGTATAGTCATAGGAATCGGTAGTATACTTCTTCTGCCAATCCTTTTCGCTTCCCTTACGGGTAAAGATGATAAACTTATAGTATTTCAAAAGACGCTTGGAGAACTTCCACTTGTCGGCAAGCAGGCTAGCCCATTCGTCTTCGCCGATAACAATAGTAATGTCTTTCGGGTCGACTGTTCTGAAATTTACAGAAATAAATTCATACATTCGGTTATTCTGCTTATACAGCTCGTACTTCTTGATATTACGAGCGGCAAGAGCATTACGAACCATATTGCAACGTTCCTCAACCGAAGTACGATTTTTCTTTTCGTCATTATCGGTTACGAGGATATAGAACTTATCATTCTGGCGAAGCTTCTTATGGATCGTCTTGATAATTTCTTCGTGTGCATGAGTAAACGGGTCAAACCAGCTTCCAAAAATATAATGCATAGAAACATCCTTTGTGTTTTTATTAAATATAGAAAAAGGCTGACTCGTCGTCAACCCTTTATATTTTAGTTGATAAAATTAATTCTCAGTAGATTCGAAGAAAAGTTTTGTAAAATTGTCACCGTCGGTGGCATATACAAACTTAAAGTCATGTTCTTCTACGAATTTAAAATCAGACAAAGCTTCTTTCTGCTTTTGGATTTTCGGAAAACAGAACTGCTTAAATCTGGTAATCTGACGAGAAGCGCCAATTGTGCCTTCGGCTTCGTCTACTATAGAGAATTTCTTTGTTTTCTTATCAAATTTAACTTCGACCATAAATCCTCCGTTTAATCTGGTAATGAGTTAATTGCTTCTTCCACTCTTGTATTTTTGTATTCAATATACTCTTTTTTGATAAATGAGAAGAAATCTGTCTTAGGCTGCTTTGCTATATATAGCATTATCAACTGAGGCAATGTAGTTTTATACATACCGTTAGTAAGGTCATTTTCCTGTTCAAACTTAACAATTTCTTCAATATCGGTAGATACGTCTTTACCGTTCTCACCGATTGATGTAAAAATCGAGGTTAAAGGAAAATAATGCGCCTCTCCATCAATAGATATTACTATTGACTTAGTACGAAGTTCCGTAAAAAGTATCTTTTTAGTTTTTTCGAGATTTATGCAACCTAACGCATCATTACCACTAACATATGTCAAAATCAACATATTAAATACTCTTCTTTACCTTAATTTCGTTTTCGACATCAGCAAAACGTGCCTTCATGTTCTCTACAGTCTCTGCCGGAACATTATGGACATTTTGGAATTCGTTATCCATTCGATAGATAATGACATTCAGCTTACGAGTATTTGCCTCGTCAAGGTAAGGCTTCAGTTCTTTCATTGTAGTAAAAGTATTCGCTACGATAACGTAATCAGCTCCCTTGTCGAAAGCCTCAAAGACACGGTTCCAGCAGGTCTGGTGAGCAACGCCCAACAGTTCCGGCTTGAATACGTATTCGTTATTTTCGTTGAGCCAGAAGTCATCTGCCTCGATATGGTACACAGTATAACCGTGAGACTCCAGGTCCTTCTTCTTCGCCTTAGAAAAAGTAGACTTGCCAGCGCCTGGAATTCCACGAACAATGATTAATGTCTTCTTGTCCATATTGACCTCATATTTTTAAAAAAGTATCGAAAATAAGTTGAGATTTTTTCTGTAGTTCTTCATGTAGACGTTCATTTTCTTTAAGAATCGACATAATATCGCAGACCATCATATTCTTAGAAAACTTACTGTCATATTCTTCGCAATATTCGGTAAGACGAGAAATACTGTCTTCGATCGATGTATGCGGTTTGCTTTCCTTTTCTGGATTTTCTGTATCTATAATTTCCTTGATTACGCCGATATACTTGTCGAACTTATCGAAATTAAAATACTTCTTTTCATCTCCGTCATAAATGAAATATTCAGACATGATAAAGTCTTTAATTTCTGTAAGCTTAGACTTGATATACCTGTATAACCTGATATTACAATATGTATAATCAGATTCGTCAGTACGGAACGTAATCGTTCCGATAACGGTTTCCCTATAGAATACATGCCATACTCGTTCATTCATAATGACGACTGGCTGTATATAAAAACCGTGACGTTCAAGCATCAGCCGCAAAAGATAAGAAGATTGATTGAGATAATCAAAAATCTTCTTATCGGCTATTGTCATCGGACTTTTCATTTTTACCTAACAGCTTTTCCTGTAACGCCGCATTCATCTTCTTCAGCGTTTCATTTTCTTTCTGTAAATCTTGAACATACTTAATGACCCTGGTAAGGTATTCTTCTACTGAAAAATTAGCTCGCCAGTTATCAAACGTAGTTTCAAAACCTTCGCGTTCATTGCACATGCTAACCTACTGGAATATTCGAAAGGATCGCGATGAAAATAATATTCAAGACATAGAAACGGAAAAGAATCCCACAGACAGATTTCATTGTCGGATGTTCATCTTCTTCCGCTCCTAAAGAAACAGAAATGGCAGCAAAAACAATCTCGACTAAAGTCAAGACCGTTCCATAGCCAAGATATGTCATTACTGTATTCTGCATATTACTTTCCAAATGCGTTTTGATGGATTTGTACGATGAAACCAGTCTGGTCACCCTTTTCTTTCATGAAACTGTGCAAGTGAGCCATCTGCCAACGCAACATCTTAGATTCTTCAGTTACGGTGGCAGTTTCAGAGCGGTGTTCAATTTTTTCGATGAAAGCATTAGAAAGCTTAACTACTTCGTCGTAGTCAAGCTCGATAACAGCTTTCTGCTTTTCATTATCGACTTTTAAGACAATCATTACTTATCCTTCTTTAAAGCGAAGACATCAGCACCGTATTGAGTTTTCGTCAAGTCAACAATAGACTTATCAAGCTTCTGAATAAGTTCCTTAGATGCATTGAAATCTTCCGCATGAGTATGGACATATTTCATCTGATATACAAAAAATTCAAAAGATTGAATCGTAAGTGCCGGTTTGAAATCCGATATAAGGTCAAACTTGTTATTGTCTTGCATAACAGCGGCTGCATAAGAAAATTCCTGAAGCAAGAACTTTTCATAAACTTCAAGCTGTGCAGCAGTATAATCGGTCTTGCCATTAGCCAGCTGTTCCTTATAATAATTGAGGTACTTCGGCATAGACATCGGAACCATTGCAATAGACGTTACCATATCGAGGTCCATAGAATAATTTGTGACATCAACAGTATTATGCTCACCAGTAAGTTTTTGTGACAGAATCTTACCGAAACGCATTTCATAATCTTTGATACGATTATCTTTATAATAAGACTTATACATACAATGGGCAAGATCCGCATAAATCAATCTGGCAACTTCGGACCAACAAATATCGAATTCAGTTGAATTAAAGAAATTCTGCTTCCAAGGCTGTTCAAAATCAAAATCAGAACTTAAATCATCTACACGTACTGTACCGTCTTCATAGATTTCTTTAAAAGTATAACGAACCGATAAATGCTTAATGCTAGGGAAAACCTTGAAAAAGACGTCGGTCACGCTAAACTTAAAGGCAAGATGATGGTTTTGAATAATATCAGAATCAGTGCCCGCATAGAATGAACGCAAGACCGGTCCACCAAGCTGACTGAGATTAACCTTATAGAGTTTCCAAACTCGATTCTTTTCAATTAATTCGGTATGAATATAATCCATGATTTTTCCTTTTAAAGTCCAGTCTGCCTGGTACTAAAGTTAATATTTCCTTTTCCTTCAATTTCGATTGCATCCTCGAAATCTTCTGGAACACGGTTAATATAGACATCGCCGGTAAAGTCCTTGATTAAAGTCGCAGTCCAGTCTTTGTCTACCGTATGTTCTTTAAGCCTTGCTTGGTCAATTTCCGGATGGTCAGTCGGTACGACGCATACTAGGCCCGCATCCGCACAGAAACGGCCTATAACGCCTCCGCGGTCATCGAACGTGGTACAAGACCAGTCACCGTAAATCGTGTCCCTAAGGAGCATATTTTCGCTTTCTTCATACATGCCGTGTGTATTCAGGAACTTATCCCAGTCACTGAAAATATAACATGGGTCCGTAATGATGATGTCCTTATGTTCGAAATGAATATGCATCGGCTTTTCACGTTGTTCTTTACGATTGACTTCATGCGCAATAGCATACCAATAATCTGCAGCATATTCAAACAGATAAATCTTATTCCAAGTTTCATCTGTATAGTTTTCATGTTTTTCGACTTTACCACCAATATCGAGTTCAATAACATCATCGTACTTAATATTATTGTAACGATAATCAGAAAGCCAGTTGGCACGGCGATAACATTCCTTAGCGCCGAGCTTATAATGTTCCGGCTTGGCGAATGTCTTCTGCGTACGGAGTTCCCTGGAACGGTTTAGCCAATATTTGGTTTTTTTAATAGAATCATCTGTTTTATCATTAGATTCCATTAAACTTTCACAAACGTTTAATGCAACACCCATATTAGTCCTTATCATTGAGAATCATGGTTTCCATCTTCTTTACCATATCGTCCAGCTTTTCAAAAGACAAAGACGGGAAATTGAGATTGATACCGAGTAAGTGGTACATACCAGGGTCGATAAACGGACGCATCTTGGAAATCCAGACAACGACACGATGATCGCCCTTCTTAATGACATAGGCCTTATCGTCGCGGTCAACTTCACCTTTTTCGTTTTCAAGGGTCTTGGTTTCATTGATGGCGTAACCGAGCTTATCGAATACGTCCGTAACCTTCTTGAGTTCTGCATCGTCCCATGAATATGCGACAGAGAGCATAGAAAGCGGACGTTCCATGATAAGACATGCGTCAAGATTGTCATCCGGTACGCTTTCGACATACTTGATTACTTCCGGAAGCTTGGAAGCGTCATACTTATCCGGCATTTTCGGAATATCACGCTTAAGCGCTTCGATATAGTTCTTACGGAGTTCGGCGATACGTTCTTGTTCGGTCTGTTCTTTCTTCTTGGCCATAATAAGGTCCTTTGGTTAAATGTTTTTACTAAATATAGCAAAAGATAGTCTATTCGTCAATAGTCTTTGTGAGTTCGTTTAGACGAACAGGGCGATACCATGCTTCCCAGCTGACATTGTTCTCTACGAAATTACAGTTATGGTTCTGAAGAACGTTTGTCTTATTGAATTCATGCGTATGGCCGTGAACCAGATAGTCAAGCTTTGTTCCAGCCTGTAAGTAGTGGTTCAAAATAGACGGTTCACCGGTCGTTCCATCATGCTCATTGACAGTTTCGTCATAGTTGAAATGCTGGATGAGATAGTTCTTATCGTTGTGGTTCAACAGGATATAATCCTTGACCAAAGTGATATTCGGGAACATATCCTTGACTGGATAGATTTTCTTGAAAAGAGCATAGTCATGATTACCGCGAATCATGTACATATGCTTGAAATTCAGCTTGTTAGTGTAATAGTCGCCGAATACTTCAAGCAATTTGCTGCCTGGAGTTCCAAGGGTAAAGTCGCCAAGAAAGATAACGGTATCATCCGGTGAAACAACAGAATTCCACTGCTTAACGATGTCGTCGTTCATTTCTTCGATAGTCTGATATTTACGGGTACGATCAAAATGCTCTTCGTAACTGGTACAAAGCTTCTTGTGATTGACATGTAAATCACTGACTAATAAGATATTTTCATTTAAAGTTAATTCCATATATCAAATATAATAAAAATAGGGCTTTTTGTAAACCCTATGAGTAATTAATGTTGTGCTTGAATTTCTTTGATAATACGTTCAAATTCACCGGAATCTATAGCTTCTTTAAGCATATCGTTAATCAATCTGTCAACTGATACGCCTTTTTCTGCGGCTATTTCCTGAAGTTTCTTATAATCTTCATCTGGAAGGTCAATTTGAATTTCTTCGGTCAAATCATTGTCATTCATCTTTTGTCTCCTGATTCGTGATTGTTATACTTAATAATTCTCGTGCATTAGACTGCTTTATTTCATTTTTCTGGAATTCATTAGAAAACTGAGAACCTATTTTCCAAGGAATATGAAAATCGACACCATTGATATAGACACTTGAAAGATCATCACAGTATTTCAGACGATTAACGCAATCTTCACCGTCAGTTATATTTTTTGATAAATCGTCATTGAAATTTTTCTGTCCTGGTAAATGCCAATACCATTCTGGATTACTGAGGTCTAATTCAATATAGAATCGTTTTAAGTCAGTAACATAATACAGTTCAAAATGTTCGAATGTATATCTTTTACCGTCTTCCTTAAAACGCATATGATTGATAGCTCGTGTATCTATACAGATATGCTCACAGTTTTGAAAGACGAAATCTATTGTATTAAATTGTTGAAACTTATTCATTTTACCACTTCAATTCTACGCTTAATCCCGGTTCAGAATAATTCCGATGTTTAGTCTGCTTAATTGCATGAATAAAATCATCATATTCAGATGCAAAATCTTTCTGAATAACCGTCGCAGATGTTTGATTCGGATCCGTTGTATGACTTGCCCAAGATTGTGCAGCGTATTCTGCATCCCAACGAGATGCTAAAGTAGAAGTAGAACCGGCAAACCCTGTATAAGAAGGAACACTCTTCCATGCTGGTTCATCTGTATTTTCATATCCAAACGACGGAACAGCAGCCCAAGCATTATCTATAAGTTCTTCATCAGACATATCTTCAAGGGCCTTGTTCAGTTTACGTTGACAGAACGGACAATATTCCAGCTTGACGGAAGAAACGACTTCATTTGTAAGATTATTACAGATTTGTAAATAGAAATTACCTGGATTATTCTGGTCTTCTATCAAGAACATTTCTTGATTAATGCCGCGACCTTCTAACAAGTCTATTTTTTGACGGTCTAAATAATTATTAGCGTCACCATTAAAACGTTCACAATATTTGCACATATTTAACCTCTAATTCAAATATAGAAATATTGTGAACAAATTTTAACGTTTTTAATTTATTCTGATATTATTCATTCAACAGCGTTCTTGCCTTGGGCATGAGATTACGTAAAATAGTAAGCTCTTTGCCGTTCGGGTCGACAATTCGCATAGAACTAGCCTTGAATCCAACCTTATAGCAAACCTTTTCATAACGGGCAAAACTCATAGTCAAACCGCTAATATTTTCGACCATGACATTTGTATATACGATAGAACCAAGTAATGTATCATCGTCTTCATTATAAAGCTTTATCTCGATCTTGTCGATTGCCTGGTTGGTATTTAACAAATGTAACAATGCCGCATATTCATTGATTTCATTAAGACAAAATTCAATATTGAACTTCATGTTATCGTTAGAAGTCATTTCCTTCATAGTATCGGAATCTTTTTCAGACGTTGCCTCTATACCAGGAGAATTAACGCTGCAAGTAAACTTCTTGTACATGTCTTGAAGCTTTTTCGCAACGCCAATATCGACAGGAATACTTGCCGGATTGATTGTATAGTCAACTTTAAAATTACAGAATTTCATAATATACCTCTTATAGTTTTATATAAATATAGAAAAAGGTTGACTTTCGTCAACCTTTTCTCTCCTTTTCCCCAACTTTTTCTAGTTTTTCTTCTGCGCGAAGAGGTCGATGAGAGTGTCCTTGCTCAACTGGGTCAAGTCAAGTTCGACGTCAGCATCTTCATCTTCGACAAAAGTAAACCCTGCCATCATGAGAATCGGCTTCAAGTCGATGAACGTACGGCACTTGTTCTTGAGGTTCTCCAGGTAAACTGCGGAGTACTTATGGTTAGGTACGCGACCGCCACCCTGGGTCAAATCCATCAAGAACACCTTATTATCCACGATCAATGCACACTGCTTATCGCGTTCATTATCGACAGGGATAATGAATTCCGCGAGAACATTGTTCGGGTCACACATTACAGCGCCGCTGGTACGACGATAACCGTTGGAATTGAGCTTAGACTTCATGTCTTCCTTGGCAACGAACAGCTTGAACTGAGACTTCGGATTACCACTGTACTGACTTACGGAGATCTTTCCGTCAGGTGCATTGGAACTGATGTAGAAGAGTTCGGTTGCTTCCGGTTCGGCATTAGTCATATCACCAGAGAAGATAATCGAGTTATTCCTGTTGGTGAAAGAGCTGTTCCAACCGTAAGAATGTCCTTCCAAATCGAACATATGAAGGTCGAAATCGCGAGTTCCCCATTCATTACGCCAGTAAATACCGACGACGTTGTGAGAGTCGCCCATATCGACAGACGTGCCGAACGGATAGTTACCGATGAAGTTCTTTTCAGAAGTCGGTACAGTCAAGTTGATGTTCTTCGGGTAACGCACAGTGCATGCCTTAGCCTTCAGAGAATCAACAAGGGAACGTTCGAGTTCATGATAGACGGACATGAGATAAGAAATCATTGTCTGGTCGTTAGCCTTACAATCTTCTTTAACCCACATCTTTCCATTACGAATAACATACATCTTACCGGTTGCGTTCTGCAACTTGGCCAAAATTGCCTGCATAAGGGTAATCTTCTTGTAGTTCGTAATTTCGTTTGCTGCCAACTTGCTAGTAAGAATAGAAAGATCCTTCTTTTCAGCAATGACGGTTTCCCAGAAGCCAGCATGGAACGGCTTATGTTCAGTAACGGCCAGACGACGAATCTGGTTGATTACAGACGCATTGGATTCCTTTCCAGAAACGCTAGCCTTGAGCTTAGCGGCAGCCTTCTTGAAAGCTTCATTCTTAAAGACGCTTGTAGAAGCATTCTTCGCCTGCTTGAAAGCAAGGAATAACGGCTTAAAGCGATAGAAAATCGAAGCGAGTGCGTGTCGCTGTTCATCAGACAACTTGGTGAAGTCAACCTTGTTGGCATTTTCCTTAATAGTCTGGATGGTACGCTTATCCTTGATGAGCATAGCCTTTCCAGTTGCCTTGAACACGAAGTATCGAATCATGTTAAACGGATCCTTACCGAACTTGCCGGTCTTGTCCATAAGCATGATGATGGCTTCCTTGTTCTTGACAGAATCAATATCGAGACCATACTTTTCGAAACGGTCGTTCTCAGTGATGTACTCGATAAGGACATTAAGAGTTTCGGATTCAAGTGCGATACCAGACTGGAGCATCTTAACACAACGGTCATAGATTTCCTGGTCAGTAGCCGGCATGATTACCTTGAAAGAATTATACGGAATTTCAACATCCGCATTCTGATTCGGAACATAACCGTTACCAGACGTAAAGCCGGTACCATACGTAGAAGCATAATGGCGAAGCTGGTCAATCAAGAGTTCAAAACGAGTCTTGGAAGTGATGTCTTCCCACTTAGCGTAAAAAGTCTTGTTATAGTTGGTCTTCGCTTCTTTCTTCACCCAATTGAGTGCAATAGTGGAGCAACAATCCGGATGGATAATCCAGCCGTACTTTGCTGATTCGGCGTTAACTTCTTCGAAAGAGCGCTTGGTAGATTCATCTGCCTTAGGCATGACATTGAACATAGTGATCAACTTAAGATTCATAATCTTTTCCTCATTTGAAAATAAAAAACTGTTAAAGCGAGAAGTAAGTTTTGCCTAATTTATCAGATCGTTAAATAGGAACTTCTTTTGCTTTAACAGGTGTAAATATAGTAAAGTGTATTCGGTTTGTCAACCCTTTTTATTAACTTTTTTGCAAGTTATGCACAGCAGCCATTAACTTACGATAATTTTCGTCATGACCTTTCAGTTCTTCGATTCTGTCTTTCCATGACTGTACTTTCTGCATGGATTCGTTATCCATCTTAAGTCCAAAAATATCCATAAGTGCATTCGCAGTATCGACAGCCTTTATACGACCTTCGATTTCTTTGATTTCTGTCTGCTTCTTATCTTCTGTATCTTGCATGCCTTTAAGCTTATGCTCAAGAAATAGAAGTTCTTGCCTTGCTATATCTGTAACGAATTCGACACCGTAAGAATCTTTTATTTTCTTATTGTCGCCAAATATGACAGTTTTAGAAAGACCTGGCTTTTTATGTGGGCCGAGGCATTCAAAAGTTATTTCTGTGCCTTGACCGACGTACATATTGAGCCTATAAAAATGATTGTCGTCATGCATGAGAATATAATGATGATATTCATTTTCATCATCGATTTCCCAACTCATAAAAATAGAATTCGGATCATCATTATATATTTTTGACATGAGAGTATCATGGAGAGTCCACAGGAACAATTCCTGATGTTTCCATTGTTCTACCACCATTTTTTGGACAGCCAATTTTGTAAGCTTAGGCAGGGCTTCAAAAATTGTCTTGAGGTCATTAACTTCTTCTTGAAGTCGATTTAACATAAAGTTCATCGAAGTGTCTCCCACATATCTATTAACGCATTAAATTTTTCTGTATCAATATGCCATATATTATGGCTAGAGCAGTTGATACGGTGCTGGAATGTCGTTACTTCATAGTAATTATAGTTGGTATCTCCGATTATATATTTACGGTTATCCTTATTGACTGAAACACGATATGCGTAAATATAGAAATCGTTTTCGATTTTAGTACATATAAATCTGGAATTTTGCCTTTCCATTTCTTCTTCGAGTTTCTTATAATCGATACGCCAGATATATTCCTTTAAAGTCAGACTATCAAGCACAGTCTTATTGAATGCTTTCGCACGGGCGATGAAATTCCAGCCGAGCTTAGGGTCATCCGTAAGTTCACGGTCGACATACTTTACAGTCCTTTCTACTATATCATAAAATTCATTTGCAGAAATTTCATCGAAAGTACGATTCTTGCAGAAATAGCCTGGACAAATATTATGCTGGCTTCTCATATTATTTCCTGACAATTCCTTAAAGACAGGAACACAATAAGTTTCTATCAATCTTTCAACTGGAGCATCAACCCTTGGAACAATACGGCGGAATACATTATCCGGTTTTCTCATATATACCCTGTTAAGGCCGAGTTTCAACATGAAATAGATTTTTTCATCTTCCTTATTGAATTCGGCGATACGGATATTTTTATAAATCAGAAAACCGTTCGTCATATAGACGGACGTATCGTATTCTATGTTAAAATGTTTAGCAATGCTTTCAATATCATGTAGTTTCATTTTTCGGTACTTCTCCAGCTAAACCAGTTGACGTATATGTGATTCCGCCATTGAGCTGGCTAGGCATTCCGCAACCATACATCATGATTGTAGTTTCATTCGGATCATACGGTCCAAATGGCTTTCGCGGGACATACTTGTCATTATCCGTTTGCGGAGTAAACGGTTGAACTTTCGGAAGTTCATTGAAGTCTTCCGGCTTAATGTCCTTATCCAAAAGACCGCGAACGAATAATTCTTCAAATTCATCTACGGTACATTCGATTTCTATACCTTTAATTGTTAGTTTCATATTCTACCTACCAAGATTCGTTATAGTACAATACTTCATCGTCAGCCATGGAATCATATACATCTTTAAAGTTTTTGTAATAGCAGTCCAGGCTTTCAAAGTAGTAATAGTTATATTCCGTATTACCGAAAAAGAAACGACCAACGGTCGGCAAAAGCTTTTTTGCTTCTTTTACCAGAGTCTTTGACGGTTTCCACTTAGAAATCCAGTCGCGAGCTTCTTCTGTACGCCAACCAGCACTGTCAGTACCTGGTTTACCAGTAGCTTTGTCGTAACTGGTCCAGCCAGACAAAATCTTTGACATCCTGTCGATAAGTTCTTGAATATCCGACTTATCTAGTATTGCGTTGCCTTGGTCAAGAATATCGCCAAACTCGTCGTCATGAATAAGAAATTCCGGATGTCGGCGTTGAACGAACGCAACCATCCAGTTTTGTTTTCGCATATCGAGCGTTTCGATACGGTCTTCATACTTGAGACATAGCGTAGTATCAAGATAATCGCGTTCTTTCTTTAAAGCTTTATACTTATCAGCTTCTTCCTCAGTACAATAATCAGTCAATTCGTATTTCGGCTCGGTGTTATAGTTAAATTCATAATCCGAATCTTTATCTTGCTTATCGCATTCTTCGTTATACCACTTGTTCCATTTTTCGGATGCGACTTTTAACGGAGCTTCATACTTCGTGTAATATTCGTCCTCAAGGTCTGATAACTTTTTCTTCAAGTTAATAAAGCGACTAAGAACTTGTTTATGTTTTACTTTCCAGAACCAAATATCTAGTCCCATTAGAGCCATCCTTCGCCGCGTTTCCAGATGAAGCGGCCTTCTTCTTGTTGTTTTAATCCACACTTTTCATAAAATACTTTAGATTCCGGCAGGCTAGACAATTCAACATAATCGTTTTTCTCACGAAAATAGTTAATCATCTTTCTGCCTTCGCCAGTATAGCGAAAGTCTTCTCTAATTTCGACTGAATAGATGTGGATATGTTTCGGTTCAGTCTCTTTATAGATTACGATGCCGATAGGGCCTTTGACTTCCTGACTGACAAGCTTTGCAACCATTATTTCATTCGACAAGAAATAAAAATGATTCTTGCAACACATCGAATAAGTCAACGGAAAAAGTTGCCTATGTTCTAAATCCATAGTTTCAAGCCAGCACTTGAAAGCGAGGTTGTAATGTGATAATTCCAAATTTCTCATTATGGACCTTCTATCTTATAATCCTTATAACCGTCGACATATGGCCGACCTTCCCAAATATATACGTCTTTACAAACTTTATAACTTTCAGAACGTTCACACTGAGGAACAGCCTTAAAATTTTGCTGAACAATGAGTACCAATAATACACCGACCATAGCTCCAACTAGAACCGAAAGTATAATAGCAAACCACATATCACTGGTATCATACTTATACCATTGCTTATATGCTTCTGACGGTTTCTTACCGCAATCGGAATCGTATACCATATCTGAAATATCGCCTTCAAACATATTAATAAACGTTTTGGAACTGTTCGAATGCCTTTTCTACATCGAATCTGAAAGCAACAGAACAGCCTTTCGGCAACGAACGAATAATCTGGTCTTTCCAGACATCGATATTCGGTGCCGGTTCGTTAAATTCCAAATCATCCTGACTCATATGCTTTACGTCATAGAGTAAGTCTTCAGCCATAGACGAAATGTCATACAGCTTCTCTTCGAGATGTTCTTTATCGATAGCCATTATTCACCCTTTAAATCTGCAATAAATTGTTTCTTGAATTCTTCCGGATCTAACTCTTCGGTATGGTCAACCTCGAGCCAGTTGTTATCGGGAGTTTCTTTGAAAAATGTCTTTATGTTTTTGCCTTTGCCAAAACGAATAAATCCGAACTGATTTTCTTGAATTTCTTTCATTTCATTAAGTTCTTTTTCGATTTCAACTGAAGACCAACTTGTTCTTCCATGAAGTAAATGGTCTAATGCGCAATTACGACAAAGATGAGTAATCCATCCGCCCGTAGTCCAAATGACACGCTTTCCATCGGCAGTTCTCGGTTCTGCACCGCACTGCTGGCAAGTATACTTGGAAAGCCATTCTGCAATGGATTCAAGGTTATTGTTACCATAAAATGAACGGTAAATTCTTAATTCGCCGAATTTTTCCTTCGTGTCGGTAATAAAAAACTGCTTCTTTGTTTCTTCATCCCAAGAATCATATTCCTTGAATAATCTAGGAAGATAACGATTCTTCCAAAGATCTTCCCAACCAGAACCGTCCCAAATCTTGTACTTATTATGTTCTATATTTTCGGCATCTGTCTTAAAAGTATCGTCCGGTTCTTGCTTCCAGAAATTACGCATTTTCAGAAACGGGTACTTCTTAAGAAGTTCAAGCATATCTGAATCGCTGATTGGAAATTTTGCTTCGTTCATAAAATAATCCTCTTAAGATAAATATAGTAAAGCGATTGACTTTCGTCAACCGCTTAATTTAAATTTTGGTGAAATTTACGAACGATTTAATAGATTCATTATCCAATAGACTACCATGAATCCCAGAGTAATGAAGAATCCTAGTACCGCTACCGGAAACATGAGAATATCTAATGCGAGTTCTTTTAATTTCATAACATACCTCTTACTTTTCTAGTCCGTAAGTATATATGTATTCTCCTTTGAGATTTTTCGCAACATCGAGGAATTTAAGTCCTGCAATTCTGACAGGCTTGTGACCTGTGTCCTTGCACGCGATTTTTGCGTAATACTGCCAGTCGACACCGCTTTCATAAGTATTTTCTTTCCAAGTATCGAGTACGCAATCGTACTTCTTGAGAGAAACGATAAAATCGATTTTAGTATTCGCTGCAAATGCGGATATTGCCAGAAGAAGAATCAATAATAGCTTTTTCAATTTATCCCCCTATTTTACTTCTTGACATTCTATAATTTCTAATTGATACGCTAAGTTATACGAATTACACGGTTCACCCACTCTCTTACTTGTACATGCTTTTTCCAACCATGTAGCATAGTACGGTTCATAATATGGGTCATACTGTACGTCGTCGAAACCTAACAGTTTATATTCACATACTTCTTTCGGTTCTGTCGAAACAGCCGATGTTTCGTCTGAACAGCCGAACAGACAAGCCAAAATTAAGAAGCATATGCTTATCTTTGTTTTCATTTTTCCTTTCCCTTCCTAAAACTCGTCTTTTTGTCGAAGCCGTAGGCCTCTAATCTGGTTATATCATCCCCGACTGGAACAACAGCTTCGTCTGGACGAGCATGACAGTCGAACCAATGTTCCAATTCCCATAACGCAGTATACGGATCCATTATAGTCTGAAATTTCAACTCTTTCAAGTTAGGCCAGCTAACAATTTCGGTAGTTGGATTAACCCATGGATAGTAACGGTATTTCGAACGTGTTCCATAATCCTTAATATAAAGAATAGGCCCATACTTTTCGAAAAGGTCAAAATTCCAGAATTTTTCATTATCCGGATTTTTATAGTTAGCAGACTGTTTCCAGCCGAACAAACTCTTGTTACCGTTATTTTCAATAATTTCATCCAATGTCTTGTATTCGATAGAAGATAAGTCAATTTCCTTATAATTGGATTCTTTGGTAGATTCGTACTTGAAGAAATACCATTTACCGCAAAATCCAATCATGGCTACCGGATAATGACCATGACATTTGCCATGCTTATTCTCGTAAATATAATCCCATTGGGCGTCGAAATCTCCGAGCGGGACTATATCCTTTGTCAGAATATCGTGTGTTTTAGTATCACGATGAATAACTACATCGGATTCCGTGAAGGAACCGATTGTGCAGTCATAGTAATCCTGAAACTTAGAGAATATTCTTAACATTCGCCTTTTTCCTTTAATTCGAGAAATGCGTCATATGCAAGACCGTAATCGCTAATGTCGAGAAGCCAGTCGTCTTCGAACTTAATACCTTCTTCGCCGACTTTATCGAAATGGTCCTGCTTACCGCTTTTCATTTCGGTTACAAAGCGTTGCTTGTTTTCGTGAATTTCCTTTTTACGGTCGTAACGCTTTGTCTTATGCGGGTTAGAAGTCGACCAAGAACGGATAAGACGACAAGCCTTATTCCATTCTTCGTCAGTAAATCCATACTTCTTATAGATTTCGTCTCGATGCTGCATATAAAGATCGTACGTGGAAATATCTCGTCCGAACTTATCACGCTGCTTATCGACTTCTCGAATAAAGCGGATAAGTTTCTTTTCGAAACGGTCTTTGCTTGTATTCTTCATAATATTCCTTTAGACATCGATTATATAATCGTTCATGTCTGCTATTTTACTGGAACGTTCAATTTTAGAACCAGTATAATCCAAAATATCGCAATATAAGCTCCGTTCTCCCGGATAACCAATTGGATTACACATAATATGTATATGGTTTCCCTTGGAATTTACGTATTCAGCCATACGCTTGCCATGGACATGACCGCAAACCCAGTATGTATCGTTATCCAGTTTCTCGAAGAACTTTTCACCCTTGAAATAGAAAACATAATTCCAAGTGTTATTCCTGTATTCAAACGGAATACCGAGTTCATACGGAACGAAATGAGTAACGACAATTTTCGGCTTCTGCTTAACTATATCGTTCAGTTTCTGTTTATAATGGTCCCAAATCTTCCTCGGTTCCTGGTTCATATAACGCCAGAATTTGCCGTCATACCAGTGACGTTTCCAGTTCGTAAACGGATCCAATCCGAACTGCGGAGGTTCACACTTGAAATCGCACATACCCATGCATCCGCCGATTCCGTTGATAACTTCGCCGTCAAGCAGGTAAATGTTATCAAACATCTTGCAGACATTCTTCATTTCGTCAATTTTCTGTTCAGACGAAACGAAAGGCAGATTAGACTTTGACGGTGTTCCGCCACGAACAGTCAAGTCATGATTGCCGAGAACAAGATAGACTTCCTTATACTTCTTAGCGAGCCAAGGAATCATCCG
>RHMF01000073.1_pt1 | contig 43651 bp, 56 predicted proteins | sample 5365151 | NCBI WGS metagenome assembly RHMF01 (sample SAMN10266501, study PRJNA497801) | feces metagenome | isolation source: feces | host: Bos taurus | place: China: Prairie of Fairy Mountain | collected 2017-08-14 | reverse complement strand
CCGTTCATACTTTCGACATAATCGCGGGGGTACTCACGGACTAAAGTTTAAGCAAGGAAAGGAGGGGCTTCCGGAATATCCAAGCGAGGGCCGCGACCAAAGCCCCCAGAATCCACCAAAAAGCCCCTAATTTGGCCCGTTTCCACCAAGATAAGGGTTGCTCAACCTTTACCTCTTTGATGTACTCTATGGACACGCTATCGCGCACTATCTTGATGCTGTCGCGCCATCGGTCACGATAGATGTATCTGTCCTTGAATTTCTCGATGAACACCGTGTCGCCCTTCATCCATTCCTTCACATAGATAGAATCCCTATGGATTATGGAGTCGCGGTGATGAACTACCGTGGTGTCGCGTTGGTACACCACCTTCTCGATGATGCGAGGGGAGCAACCTGGGAGGAAGGTAATGAATAGAAGTAGTGTGAAAAGAACCGTATATGATAGTGTCCTCCTCCCTTTGATTCGGTTGCCCTTGCGGTAGCATCCCGCCAACGCTATGTCGTTGTGATTGTCCATCCGTCAAGTCCTAAATTGATTCTTGCAAACATGATGGCATCGGCCTCGCTCTCATACGGGCCGTATGCGTCCTCGGAAACCGTGATTACCCAATAGTTCTTCTCGTCACTCATACGATTTCGATTGTGATTTCCTCGCCCTTGTCGTAGGCGGCTTTCATCTTCTTGTACAGTTTCTCGAAGGTAGCCTTGCTCTCGGTGAGTTTCCCTACAACGGTATTCCTTCCGACGAGGATGCAGCCGCGAGTGTCAAGCGCACCGTTGCTGCCTCCGGGATGGATAAGGATTCCGTCGAATCCGGGAACATCCATAAGGCGCGGCATCTTTCCTTGGCACAGTTTCCAATACCAAGAAACGGCTGAATACTTCGGCGAGGTGACATTCATGGCAACCTTGTAAGTACCCGTCGGAATTGCCGTCTCTCCCGCGACCTTCCTGCTCTTGATGTAGGAGAGCGAGTCCGTCTGCTTCAACCCACGGTCTTTATCTTCGAGGGCTTCGTAAAAACGGAATCCGTCAACATAAAACCGACTAATGGTGTAGGTCTCTTTCTTCCATTTGCGTTCGACTATTAGTTTCATAGGCATAATCTATCTTGTTGTAATCTTTCTATATATCTCCTTATCTCTCCCGTGTAGCCGCATCGAGCGAGAACCGGATAGCATTGGCGGTGTTTGCCTTATTCCTCAAGCACTCGTCGTAGGCTTCCCAAAGAGAAGATAGAGGGACTTTATACATGTCTTGCGTGGTGGTTGTTTGGATACTTGGAAAGTTCGGCGAGCGGAACCACAAGTAACTGATTGTACTTGTTGTTGTTGTTCGTGTTGCCATTGTTGTTCATGTTCCATGCGTTGTTAGCGGAGTTCTGGCAACTCGACCAAAGGTTGGCGGACATTTTTCCCGATAGTGAAATACCTCTAAAAGAGAGGCCGGGACACCTTTCCTCATAACCAAGTTTACGAAGGCGCGTTTCTCCCGGACTTATGGCGGGCGCATTGACGACATCGCATGATGCAGCGGGGCATATTATCGCAATATCAAAAACCTTCATCTCACTTTGCGTCTAAATGTTGGCGGAAGTATTATTCATTTCTTCAATACACCACTTCCGCAGGGCTTTTACTTGTCCCTCTATGTTCTCCCGGTAGTTCAATAGAATCGTGCGTTGCTTTTTGGATATACCCTTCACTTCAAAGAAGAACGAGATACTGTCGAAAGCCGCGTCCCACTCCGTCAAGAACATGTCTAATTGACGGAGTTTCAACTCGCGGTCGTAAGTCCTCGCGGCCACGGAAAGGCATCGTATGCAAGACTTCGTTGAAGAAATGCAATTCGCGCCCTCCGACACTTGAATCCACCTCGGCATCCGCGAAATCGCCACATACAGGTATCTCCTGTAATGCTTGAACACTTGGTAGATGCCAAATAACTCAAGTTGCGAGGGCTTCCGCCCTCTCTTTATCTTTCGCTCGGTATCTTCATTCATAAGTAAAAGTATTAAGTTGTAAGTATAAGGTCGGCGAGCGGAACCACAAGGAACTGAGTGGACTTGTTGGCGCTGGGCGTGGAGCCACCGTAGTCCATGGCCCATGCGTTGTAAGCGGAGTACTGGCAACTCGACCAAAGGGCGGCGTTGAACCATGCGCTTGCGCTTATGAGCGTATGCGAGAGCGGCCTCACTTCGCCCATGTCGGCGAGTGTTCCGAGAAACCATTGATGCTTACCGAGGCCGGGTGCGCTCTTGGAGAAGTTGTAGCAATACCCAGCGGCATAGTCAACGCTTGTCGCCGTTTTGCTATGATTGGCGATAAAGTCGGTAACGATTTTCAAGGTATTGAGAAGTCCATCCCTATCCTTGTATGCGCCCGTAGCCGCCGGACGGCGAGGCCCGAAGAAATAGTCGATGAACTTATCGTAGTTGTAGTCGTAGGATGCCGGGCAAAAGGTCTTTGCGGTAGTCCCAACGGTGACGGAAATCGTTGCGGTCGGGGAGTTACCAAGCGATGCGATGGCCGTGTTCCAAGCGGAGCGGGTAATCGGCAGGAAAGTGGCATCGCCAGAAGCGAATCGCGCCTCTTGATACCGCCGCGACGGAAACGCGCACCATCCGTTCGTGTTGAGGGTGTTTCCCGTAACGGGGTCGGTCGGCGTAGTGCTACCGCCTTTCTTAATCACGGAAGTCTGGCTCGTGAGCGTGCTGACATTCCATTGATAGTCGCTCTGGTTTGTCGAACTCCATGGAAGCGATGTGTTGGTTCCCGCAAGGCGAATCTTGTTACCGAACCGCTTGATGACGGTTCCGCACTCCACGAATCGGGACGGGAGAACGCCGGACTTGTAGATGAGGATTGCTTGCGTCGGCTGGGACGGATAGTTGTTGTCAATCCACTTGCGGGCGATGGCGAAATACTTGCTATTGGTGCTATCGTACATCACCATATCGCCTGGCCCGGCGGACTTGATGTCAACCATGACATTCGTCCCACACGCAAAGGTCTCGCCGCTCTCGGTAATGTGAGCGACGACCGCGACGGAGGGCTTGGATGAGGTCACACCTTGCATCAAGGTATAGATGCTACCCGAAGCAAGTGCGGTATCGAAAGCGCTCCGTGTTGCGAATGTGAGGGCGTAGGTTGCCATGACTATTCGGCCTCCCCACCAAGGGTTTCAAGTTCCGGCTCGCCGGGGTTAGGGACATCCTCGCCGACTACCGGGGCGGGTACGCCATAGTCGGATTCAAGGGCGGACGAGAGTTCGGCGAGGACGCTATCCACGGCCTCCGCGTTCTCTCCGACGACGGAGTGGCAAAAGCCGATAAGACCGTAGAACGAGCCGATGTACTCGTTCCCTTTCCATACGCCGCCGCCGGACATGCCGACCGCAACACCATCCTTCACATCAAGGGCGAAGGACACGCGGATTTTCCCGTCGTTTCTCTTGGCGGACGGGAACACCATCGAGATGGTCTGATAGACCGTTTCGGAAATGAGTTTACCCATAATGAAAATAGAATATTAGGATTTTTTGACGAATCGTCCTTTCGCGTCACGGGCGGGCTTCCTCCTTCCGCGAGCGTCCTTCAAGATAGCCTCGACCGCCTCCTCCTCGCATTGGAGTTTGCGGGCAATCTCCCCGACGAGCGCCTTCTGGAACATCCTCAAGAACGGGTTTTTGGGGAAAAGAATCAGCATCGAAGCGAGGAAAGACCAAGCCTCGGTCATCGTTATCACAACACCGACAACCCCGCTCGTGAGTGCGAAATCCCACGATGTCTCGTTCTCGATGGCCTTGTCCACGCAAAGGAAAACAAGGAGGGCCGCACCATACACGACGAACTTCTCCACCGTCAAGCGCATCAACTCGCTCTTTGCAAAGTTCTTCCGCTTGATGGCGACGGCAATCCCACAAACGAGGTCAATCGCCGTCGCAATCACGACGAGGTAGATGATAAGGCTCCCGCCCGACACCGCTTCCGCGATGAAAAGGCCGAATCCCGCAAGCCAGGCCCACGGGTACTGCATTATTTCTACTATCTTATCCCCGACACGGGAGAGTGTTGTTACTGCGTGTATAATAGCCGTGCGGAGATTAGAAGTTCAACATGGGATAAAGGGCTTCAACCACGGCAAGGTCGTAGTCTTGCTTCTGGTATTCCTCCACGAACTTACCACCATCAATCACCTCAATCTCAACCTCTTCCTCACCAAGTTTCGCGGCCTTGTCGTTGAAGTCCTTAACGGCCTCCAGATAGTCCTTATGGGATTCAATCGTCTTGACGAGTTCTTCCCGCTTGGCCTTATCCGTGGCCTGGAGAAGTTCGGCCTGGAGTTTCTGCACCTCCGTCTGTTCTTCCTCATATTGAGAGAGGAAAACGGTACGCATATCCTCAAAGTCGGCATTGAACTTCCGGGAAAGTCCCAGAAGTTTCAAGTGATTGGAGATAATGGCGTTTCGGAGGGCCTTATCCTCAATCTTTGGCATCTTGATTTGTTTGAGCGCGTTAAGCGCAAGCTGAATTTCTTTCTTTTTCATAAGTGTTTAATACTTGTCGTTGGGTTTGTACTTCTTGAAGAAGGCGATGCAACCATACACGATGGCGGCAACGGGAAGGATGATAGCGGGCCAGAAAGTACCGCTCTTGAAGTAGCCGTACATTACCATGATGGTAGTGAAGGCGACAAGCGCGAGAACCAACATAATGATTCCATAGCGCACGGTGATTTTATTAAAATCGTTCATGGTTATAATGGATTAAAAAGGTGTTACGGTTCCACCGGGCATACCAGCCGCCTCTCGGATGGGGACTTTGTAGCTCGGAATCGTACTTCCGCTCGGCGGGTAGATTTTCGCTTCACCACCAAGACTGCGAACGAGGCTTTCAAGGGTAATCGCCGTGGAAGTCCAGGTTGTAGAGTAAACATTTCCGCTTCCGGCTGGCTTACGAACACTTGAATTAGCCGCAACCGCGAGCGCTCCCGCCGTGCCTTGGTTCTGCACATTGGTAAGGGTCTTGTACGCCACCTCCTGCGAGGTCTGGAAGGCAAGGGAAATGTTATTGAAACTACCACCATTAGTTCCACCAAAGAACTCCACATAGAAGTAGATGGTGTTGTTGTAGTTCGGGTTCTCGGAAGTACCAGAGTTGACAACAAATGCGTCCACTTGCATATAAGGGTTCACATTTGTGGCAACTGTGAAATCAACGGCCTCTGTTCCGGGGATGGTGATAAAGGAACTAATCGCCTGGGCGGATTGCTCCTTCTTAAAAGTAGTCATAACGGGGACATACTTATAGTCGCCCGTCTGCGTGGGAACGGTATAGGCGACCGAGTGCATGGCCGGGTCGCTTTCAAGGTCGGAAAGGGATTCGCTTGCAGAACACCAATCGTAGTAGGTGTATGAGCCGCCGCTTTGCTTCTGAAAAATGATAAACGCGGCGTACAAATCCGAAATGGATTTCTGCACGCCACCGACACTAAGGCCAGAGTTAAGTTCGATAATACCAAGTGCGTAATCCGTAGCGCCACCGCCAGCACGAAGCTGATATTGGAAGGTGAGGGTTCCGCCGGGGGCAACCGCATCCCTATCCGCTTGCAGAAAGAGCGAATCAAAGGGGTTCGGAGCGCCTTGGTAGTAGCCGTTGAAATCCAATGCGCGGGCGGCAAGGGTATCGCGGCTATAAGTCCACCCATTCATGTCGCCGTCAATGAATCCCAACACATTGGTCGTATCGGCAGATTTCGGGGTAATGCCGAAGTCTGCATTACGGCCCTTCCACCAATCCGTAGGGTGGTCGCCTTGCGGGTTCATAACCATAGTCGTAAGGCTCCACGGCACGGGCTTTTTGCGCGACCACATATTTACATTCGCGTGGTTGTAGAGTGTTTTAAGGTCGCCAGAAGATGAACCCAGCACATAAGCAATATCGCCCTTGATATTTACCGGGGCGGTAACGATGTTATTAGTGTGCGGCATATTATCTTGCTTCTAATTGTTTAACTTTCTCTTTGAGTATCGCGTTCTCTTTTTCCAGCGCCTCAATGCGGGATTCGTGATTCTGGAGGCCCGCAATCTCATAGGCGTGAAGAACAGAGTAATTCAAGTAGAGATAATCGCCCAAATCCATCACGGCAAACGGGAGAACATCGGCAACATCCTGGGCGACAAGACCAGCCCCGCGTTTCCCGGCGAGGTTGGGGTTGCGGTCGTTCCATTCCCATTCGCATGGCTTTAATTGCATGAGGACGGAAAGTGCGCGGTCGGAACACACGGCATCAATGTTATCCTTCATGCGGCGGTCGGAAGATGAACCCGTAGCGGCGGCGGTGATGTAGGAATCGGAATAGAAGCCCACATTGGTATGGAGGCCGGAGTTTCCAGATACATAGTTGATGTAAGAGGTCGCGCTTCCGATGTAGAGGTAGCCGTAGAAAAGGGAGTTGCGATTCGTTGCGGCAGAACCGACCTGGAAGGAATTATACACGAAGGTAGAGCCGTTCAAGGTGGTTGTTCCGCCAACGGAAAGGGTTTCACCGAAACTCGCTTTGAGGCCATTGATTTCGCATACATCAAGAAGGTTGATATATGCTTCCTCCATAAACGGATTCGCAAGCCAATCTTCCAGAGATACGATTCTCGCGTTGGCGTTGGCGATTCCCTCCGCAAGCGAGAGTTCGATGTTCTTGGTGTTGGTGGCGATATTGTTTCCTTCATCGTCATAAGTGGCGTAGAGGTCGGAAACGGAGCGCGTCTGTCCGGCCACCGTTACGGAAATGTTCGTAGCGGCAGAGGAAGAAATCGCGGAAAATACATCGCCCTTCGTGCAAGCGGTAAGAGCTGAGCCGTTATAGTAAACGGGTAGCGAGGTGCTGCCGATAGCGGAGGAACCAAAGATATTTGCCTGGGAAATCGTGTGGTTGTGCGTTCCGTATGCGGTCACGATTCCGTACTTATTCATTGTGAGGTAAGGAATCGCAATCGTGGTTCCGCTCGTTGCAGAGGAAGTGCCAGCCGTTCCAGCCGTGATACTTGCGGTGTTGAAGGTTCCACCGAGGGAGGTTTCGCTTCCGTTAATCGTGATGGAGGACTTCGCAAGGGCGGAGTTCGGGATGGATGCGAGAGTGAGGGAACGGGCCTTGCCGCCAATGGTAGCGGAAATGGAAGCACCGCTCTGGGAGAAGGCGGAGAAGGCTTCGCTTCCGTTCCAATACATCGTGGTATCAACCGCACCGAGAATATTACCAAGGAGGTTGATTTCCTCGGTGTTCAAATGGGCCACAAACGCATCTTCTGCATCGGGCGATATAATCCAATCTTCGATGGAAGAAACTCGCCCAGAGAGGCCGGAAATGCCCTCTGCGAGAGGAAGGACTACATCTGCGAGGTCAAGGGCCGCAAGAATCGTGTCTGCGGAGATAGAACCACCGAGAGAAACCGAAGTCCCGGCAATCGTAATCGCGGAGTTCTGGAGTTTTTCGTTAGCGATACTACCCGCAAGCATGGCGTTAGTAACCTTGCCCGTTCCGATGGTCGTAGCAATCGAAGTCTTACCGGAACCCGTTACATCGCCCGTGAGGGTGATAGTCTGGTTCTCGGTAAGATAACCCTTGCCAGAAATCCAAGTTTCCGCATCGGAAATCCTTGAAATCGGGAGCGAAGGAATATGGGCGAGGTCTATTGCGGTATTCGCGTAATCATCCGAAATCTCGTTTGTGAGCGAAGCCCACAAGGTCGAAGTCGGAAGTCCCGCCACCGCCAACACCTCCGGCGGTAACATAGGATTGGGTATAGAAGCCCGCACCGACAAGTTGAACACCGCCGTTATCGGAATCGTACTCAAAGTAAACCCCATTACCAAGGTAGAGGCGTTTCCACGCAAGGGAATCACTACCGAGGTTGGATGCGCCCGTGGTGGCCGGGGTGATGTTGCCCGCATTGGAAATGTTGCCCGAAATGGAATCGGGAACTCCGTTTGGAGTCCAGAAGGTCTGCCCCCACGCGGTCTTGCTCACCGTGGCAAGGCGAGTTGCTACAAGTGCGTCAAGGTGCTTCTCTGTTCCGCCAATCGTGATGGAAAGCGGAGTTGAGGTGCTGGAGGAAAGGGCCGTAAACAAACCCTCTTTCGTTACGCCACCAAGGTAGGTAGCATAGAGGGTCGCGGTGAGTTGCTTTCCACCAATCGTTGCGGAGAAGTTCGTGGTCGAATTGGAGGAAAGCGCGGAGAATAAAGCGCTCCCGTTCCAATTCAAGATGGAGCCGGACGATGTGATGGTGTTCGTCCCCATATTGATTGTCCCGATGGTAGCCTCGTCCATCACGGGGTTGGCTATCCAGGCCTCAATCGTATCGAGGCGGCTATTCGTGTTGGTGAGTTCAAGAGCGCCGAGAAGTGAACTCTTTGTGATAGACCCACCGAGGGGAAGGGAGAGTCCGGCTATCGTCACGGATGAGTTGGCAAGCATCGCGTTGGTGATGTTCCCGTTGGCGATGCTCGTCGTAATGGATGTCTTGCCGGAGCCGGAGACAACCCCAGACAGGGTAATCGTCTGGTTCTCGGTGATAGCCGCGTCAATCTTGTTCTTGACGGTCGTGGTGAGGTCAAGGGTTCGGTTCGCCTCAAGGTTGCCGCCCCCAGTGATGTAACCCGTACCCGTGATGGTGACGGTCTTGAGCGCCCAACTCTCCTCATCGCCGAGTTGTTGCCACTTGCTTCCCGTCCAAAGGAACTCCCGACCGCCGTAGATGACCTCATCACCCCGGTTGGCGGTGTAGGAACTACCGTCAATCGTAATAGGGTTGGTGGTCGCACCATCGGTAAGCGCGGTGGTCGTGATACCTTGGAACTTGATTGCGGACGAGATGGCCGTGTTGATAGCGGAATAGACTTGTCCACCCGTTACGATACCCGTATTCCCACTCACAACCGAGCCGAACTTGCTTGAGTACCAAGTATTGAGGTCGGTGACATCGGCGGCTACAATCGCACGACGCGTGGCGGTCAAGAATGTAGATTGCCCGGAAGTGCGATAGGCAAGGCTCGTCACGAATCCGCTCCCACTATACTCAATCGTCGGGAGGTGCGGCGTGGCAATCTGCGCACTCGCATAATCATCGACAAGCGTGTTCCTCAACGAGGCCCACATGCGGTCGAGGTCGAACGCGGAACTCGTATCCGTACCGATACCGCCAGCCACGACGAAGCCCGTAGCATAGAAGTTGCCCGTGAGTTTCCAAGCCTTGTTCGCGTTGTCCCATTCAAGGATGGAAGGGGTTTGGTCGGCAAGCACCCCGCCGAGGGAGAATCCGTTGCTCGCGGTGACGCGCCCGCTCGTCACGATGTTGCCCGTTCCCGTGAGGTCTCCGGCGTAGGAGAACACCGTTGAGCCGAGGTTTTGTGCGCCCCAGAAGGTGACACCATCCTTGAACCGCGTGGCGACAAGCGCCGCGAGTTTCTTCTGCGTCCCGCCTATGGTAACAACGAGCGGGTCGGTGGTAGTGGAGTCGAGTTCGGTAAAGAGACCGGCCTTCGTTGTACCATCGAGGTAGGTGGCATAGACCTCCGTAGTGGACAGGGTTGTTCCGCCAACGGTAACGGAGAGATTCGTTGCTTGCGACGAGGATACGCCCGTCAAGAGTCCTGCCTTGGTGACTCCGCCAAGATAGGTGGCATAGACCTCACTAACCGTCAATTGCTTTCCGCCAACGGTTGCAGAGAGGTTAGTGGACGAGGATGACGACAAGGCGCTGAACAAATCCACCCCGTCCATACTCAATACGCCCTCGTTCTCGGTGAGAACCAAGCCACCCACATTCACCTCGTCGGCGTTGACGACACTCGCATAGAGTTCGTCCATCGCCGGAGCGAGAATCCAATCCTCTATGGATGTGATGCGCCCGGAGTTCGCCGCGATAGCCTCGGAGATGGGGAGCATACCTTCTTCCGTCATCGCGGTCGCGCCCTTCGTGAGCGTAAGCGTGTGGCCGGAGACGGATGCGTTCGTCAAGACATTCCCTTCGCCCGTGAAGGCTACCGCGTTCACGCCGTCGGTGATTCCATACCCGGAGAGGTCGGTAGGTTTCCCCGTAATCGCGCTCCAAGCCCATGTGGAAGGGAAATCCGTTATCTTGGAGACCGTGATATTCGGGATGTGGTTGATATGGATAGCCGTGGTCGCGTAATCGTCGGTAATCTCGTTTGTGAGGGATTTCCACATCCGCTCAAGGTCAAGTTCGCCGGACGCACCTTCGCCCACGCCACCGGCGGTCACGAACCCGTCCGCGTACATGCCGGAATATTTCGGATTCAAACGAAGCCGATAGTAGGTATTACCACTAACCGTGTAAGCCTCCGGGACGAACCAATCTATCGGGAACTCTGCGTCCGTATGGGTCGTTTGGTCTGCGGTATAGGTGAATCGTGTCGTCGGGGCAACAAGCGCGTAAGGAACGGTGATGGGCGCGGTGGAACCCGCCTTCGTGATGAGGAGGTTATCCTTTTGAGCGCCGGTTCCTACCGCAACACCGCTTACATAGGTGGCGTAAATATCATTCCCATTCTTATCCCCAAGCGCCTTGAGAGCGTAGGGAATCGTGAGGGCCGTGGTCGTCCCGTTCTTCGTCACGAGGACATTGTTCTCCTGCTCTCCCGTGCCGATTGCAACCCCACTCACATAGGTTGCATAGATGTCGTTCCCGTTCTTGTCTCCGAGAGCCTTCGTAGCATACCCGACCGTGAGCGTCCTTTGGACACCGGCTATGGTGATGGAGATAGCGTTCCCGCTATTCTCAAGTTCCGAGAAGATAGTATCCTCGTTGAGCGTAAGACCGCCGATGTTTACCTCGTCCGCACTCACAAGGGATGCGTAGAGTTCGTCGAACGAAGGGGCGAGGAGCCAATCTTCAAGGGACACCACGCGCCCCGTTAGCCCAGCAATCCCCTCCGCCAACGGAAGGACGCTACCATCTATCCCGTCAATGAGCGCGTCAACCTCGCTCTTTGTGTAAGCATCCGTGATTCCATAACCGGCAAGGGTGGTGGGCTTGTTGGTAATATCCACCCATGCCCAAGAAGTCGGGAAGTCCGAAATCATGGACTTGGTAATGGAAGGGATATGGGCTATATTTATCTTGGTGCTGGCATACTCGTCCGGGATGCTATTGGTGAGGGAATCCCACATCCGGGACAAGTCGAAGTCGCTACTCCCGCCCCCGCCGGAACCAACTCCACCCGCGACAACAAAGCCGTCGGCATACATACCGGCGTACTTCGGATTGAGACGCAAGCGGTACTTGGTGACGCTATTCTCTGTATAGGTTTCCGGAACGAACCAATCCAACAAAGGCTCAATCTCGGTAGCCCCTGTATATGAAGGGGTGAACCGAGTCTTGGATGCTACCGTGGCATACGGAATGGTGAGGTTCGTAGCCGAGCCGTTCTTCGTATAGGAGAGGAAATCCCCGCTAATCCCAAGAGCCGTGAGGTAGTCCGCATGAGAGTGCCCTGAGTCGGTTACATTCCCATTCGCATCAAGCCCTGCGAAGTTGCCATTCGTCGCACCGCTGACCTTCTGGACATAGTTCGATAAGTCGATGCTCGTATCACCTATCTTCGTCCAAGTGGAGTTCGCGTACACATACTCCTCGTACTTGTCCGCGCCGCTACCAGTAGGACCGATAAGGTAAAGCACATTCGGAGACGGATTCGTAACCGCACTCGTAGAGGCATAAATCTCGTATTTGAACGAACTTATCGCCCCGATAAGGCTATCTACCTGCGACTTGGTGTAAGTGTTTTGTAGGCCGTGATAGATGGTATCAATCGCCTTCGCGGAGAAGGTCGTGGTCAAGTCCTCCGTCCCGCTATACAACGAACCGAGGTCGCTCACCCCGTACACGGTCTGGATGAGGCCGCCACCTCCGCCACCACCTCCGCCACCGGAGCCTACTCCTCCCGCAACGACCCAACCATCCGCATACATCCCATCATACTTAGGATTGAGGCGTAGACGATGGCGGGTAACGCCGCTCAAGGTATAAGTCTCCGGGACAAACCAATCGAGGATGTTACCGCCGAGGTTTATCTCGTCGGCGTTGATAACTCCGGCATATAACTCCTCAAAGGACGGCGCGGTAAGCCAATCCTCTATGGATGCGACCCGTCCGCCCAAGGAGGACAAGGAGATAGAGACGGGGAGGAGTTCTTCATCAATATACCCGGCGAGAACCAATGCGCTCCAAGCGCGGTTCGTCGAGTCCACGCCTTCGTTAAGGAGTTCAATCGTGCCGTTAGGAATCGAAGCGCCGGACGATGACGAATCCGAAGTTGCCGATGTCTTGGTGACCGGGTTGGAAGTGATGCCGTCCGCCCCTTTCGCTTCCGTGAAGGTCTTTTTCTTCCGGTCGCGGAGCGTGACCTTGTAGGTCGGTATTGCCGCCTCTCCCTCGTTGATGGTAACTGAGTCTATGAGGACGGATACCGGGGAGACACCCACGATGTCGGAATCGGTCAACACCATGTTTTGCGCCGGGAGTAAGGTGCGCGAGTTCTCGACCATGAACTTCGCGTCGATTTCCGGGGTGTATTGCCACCTTTCGACGGACACATCGTCAAGGAGTTCTTGCGCGGCATCAAGTAGCCGATTCTCCGCGACAAGGATGTACTCGTCCGGCATGGCGATGTCGAGAAGGACGAACTCGTCATTGACGAGAATCGGGTAATCCGTATTCGGGAACCACTGGGAGAGCGAGTCGTCTTGGGAGCGGATTACCTCAAGAGACCAAGAGTCGGTGGCTTCGACATAGGAGCAGGACTTGATGGTGAACGCACGCCCGGCACATTTGCCGGAGCGCATGGCGATGGTCTTTCCGTCGCCCAAGTTCGCCTGTTCCTCGATGTTGAAACCTATTTGGCGGATTCCAAGGGTGAAGGTCTTTGCGCGGTAGCGGGAGAAGGAGAAGTTGAGGTTGCCCGCCGTGGAGATGGTGTAAGTCCTGTTCGTATCGGACGCATCGGCAACCACCTCGACACTACACGCGACCATGACACCGTTGTTCGCCGTCACCGTCCCCGTGGGGAGTGCCACCGTCAAGTCACCGAACGCGAACGAGTTGCCGTCTTGGATGAGTTCGGCGCTCGAACTTGTGGTGTTCATCCCGACGGGGGCGACCGTCATGTGGATTCTTGCAGAGGCGTTGGTGAGTGAGCCGGAGAAGGTGATTGAACCCGTGAGGGACAAGAGGGCTTTCATGTCCAACCGCCCCGACTCCGGGATGGTGAAGGACTTGTAGAAAAGCACATAGGACATGCTTTTCGCCCCGGCCTCGAATGTCCCCGTCGCCGAGACCGTCACCGCGTCCTGCTGTGTATCGACGCTCTGCTTTCCCGTGTCACCGGCGAGGCCGGAGTCGAACGAGGCCGGAGCGGAAAGGATGGTATCTACCCTTTGGTTTCCGTTGGTATAGATGGTAGTTTTCGGATAGTTCGGCCTCGTGGTGTCGTATTCCTTCGCAGCACGAACCTCATCGATAGTCATTTCCCGGATGGTCGGATAGATTTCCGGGAGGTCGCCCGTTCCGTCGAAGTAGTAGGTCTTGGGACGGAGGCCGAGACGGTTCATCACGGCACTCGGAGCGTCGATGTAAGCCTTTGCAGCGTCGGGTTTCAATTCCCCTTCGTAGAGAGTCTTTCCCCAATACGATATGGGAATCATCAGGTTCTGGATGTCAACCGAGTCGTCATCCTTGATGTCCTGCGAGTTGTACCACCTCGGTAGCATGTTCCGGGACGAGCCGTAGGCGAAGATGCGCGTGGCGAGTTCGTCGGCATTGGCTACCGTCCGGGTGATGGACTTGAGGCCGTTCCCCTTGCCGTATTCGTAGGAAGCCGTGGAGGAGAGTCCCGCACCTCCGATGATGATGGTGTTCTTGTTGTTCTCAATCTTGAACACCCAGCCGACATCCGGCCACACCTCGTAAATCTTGTCAAGAGCGCCGAGGATGGACACCCCGGAAACGGAGAAGTCCCTATCCTCGTCCATGAGGTTCGCAAGGTCTTGGGATATGCCGTCATCGTTGACCGTTGCGACACGAACCGCCCAAGAGTTCGCCCCGTACATGTCCACCAAGCACTCCTGTAACCTCTCCGCGATTCCGGCCACATTGTCGAACACGGCTATCGCCGGTTGCGTGGAGAAGTGGACGCGGTTGTCATCTGGAACGAGGTCGCGGAAGGGGCAAATCTCAAGTTGCTTGCTATCGTCGAAGAATTGTACGGATTGGTACACGAACGCGCCTCCGTAGGAGTTGGAGCGGGCCTGTTTCTTGAGTTGGGGGACCGTGTAGATGCGGTATCTATGCCCGGTGCGGGTGTAGTCAACGTAGCACCCCGGAACGAGGTCTACAAGGGCGGGCAAGGCCACCTCCCGGAACTCAAGGAGTCCCGGTTTCAAATACTGCCCCGTGAAGGTCGGCGTACCCGTGTAGAGGGCCGTGCCGGTAGGGGAATATATCGTGAACCTCGCCATATCGTCTTATGCCTCGACCAACGCCCCGCCCGAATAGACAATCCGCGTAACCGGGTCGTTGACCTTGAACTCAACCGTGAAAATCAACCTTGTGTACTCCTCGTCGTTCTGCGAGCCGCCCGGACGCACACGGAAAACCGAGAAATTCCCCTCCGACGGCATCTGGAACTGCGAGAGCCGGACACCCTTGAACCCGAAGCCCGTCCAATCGTCGTAGATGGAGAACTCCCCGGCAAGGGCGTTCTGGAAGGCGCGGACACCGGCGGCAAGGTCGGCCCTCGCCCCGGAACCCGACGCGAACATCACGCACTCGGCCTTGAAGGTGAAAGCCTCGTAGTACATCTGCGCGAGGTACTCGTCGTCGCCGTGTTCGTCGAACCAGTTGTTCTTGTACGGCTCCTTCGGCTTGCGGTAGGAGGGGTAGTCGTGCGTCTTGACGACCACCGAGTAGGTGTCCTTGATGTCCGTAGCGGATTGGGCCGTCCCACTTTGTATGTAGAACGGCTTGTAGTCTCTTATGGGCGGAACATACAACATTTTCGGTGCAATTTACTACGAAAAATCAACAAATCTCAATAATTATTGGTATTTATTGGAATTTTGCTTCCGCAAAATTACGATGCCTCCACCCTGACCACCATCCCGGATGTGCCGGGTGCGCCAATGACCGACTGCAACTCGGAAAGGATTCGCTGGGTGTTCTGCGCGGTATCATAGTTCGTGGCGGCTATCTGGGCGAGGTAGTCGTTCAGGGTCGGCAAGGACGCACCGAGTTCCGCGACACCCTCAAATCCGTTTTCGTACATGGAACGGATGTAGGAAACATCTGCGCGGATCGCGTTCATATAGGATGCAAGTAGGTTGGCCGTGTCCTCGGTAATGGACTTGATGCCGCTGCCCAGGGAGTTGGAACCGGCGGACTCGTCCCCGCGCTTGAAGTAGGGGTCGAACGCCCGGAGAATCTGCTCATACATCGGTGCGGCCTCCTCAATAGCCCCCATAGCGTTCGCCACCATAGCCATCGCATCTTCGTACCGATTTTCGTTGAAAGCCTTCTTCAAGTCCTCGGTAATCGGGTCAAGGGCGGTCTCCATAATCATTGATTGGATGAGCATCTTGGAGTACGCCTTCGCCACATCGTCAAGGATGTCCGCGTAGTCAAGGGCGGCGTTCCCGGCCTCAATCCAGGAGTTCACAATCTTGTCGGCGGCATTGGCCGCTATGTCTCCAAAGACCGACTCTATTATTCCGTCAACTTCTTTAAGGGCATCCTTGTATCTTTCAATCGCGGCCTCCATCTCCTTCGCATCCTCGCCGGTCCATAGACCGGAGTCAATGAGGGACTTGATTTTGTCAAGGTCGGGAACGCCGTTCTCGTCCACCGCGCCGTAGGAGTTCCAGATGGCCCAAGTCTCGCGTCCAGCATCGCTGGAAAGGTCGAACGAGAAAATATCATCAATGTACTTCTTGTACCGCCGGAGTTGTTCCACATACACACGAACCTTGCCGAGTTGGTTCGTTCCCAAGACCGACGACTGCGCCGCAACCGCCGCCCTGTCCATCTCCGCATTGTAGTTCCGCATCGCATCGGCCATCTTCTCCGCCGCCTCCGCCGCCTCTCTTTCCTGCTCTGTGAGGTCGGCGAGGATGGTCTTGCCGATGGACGCAACCGCACCCACGATAGCACCGAACGGCCCGGCTTGGCTGAATCCCTGCGAGACGCTCTTCGCGAAGTCGCCGAGGACGGAAATGCTCTTGGCCGTCTCTTGCATCCGAATATTCCCCATCGCCTCGCCGAGTTCGTTCAAGGAGTCCGCAAGTTCAAGAATCTGGTTGGCGGCGTACTTTGCGAATTTTGAAATGGCCTTCTTCTCTTGCTCGTCAAGGTTGTTGAATCCTTTCTTTATGGCGGACTGAATCTTCTCTTGCAACACCTCTACCGAAAGACCCGTGTCGTTCATCGCCTTCATAAACTTAATCGTTTCAATGGCGGTTTCCGGCAACTTGTCCTTGAGCGACTCAAGGTCCTCTTCTGTCAGGGTTTCTATATCCATGCCGAGAGACGCAAGGAATCCGGTCACCCCAGAGAGGTCAATCCCGAGCCTTTGTGCGTCCTTGCTTATCTCGGTCAGTTCCTTGCGAAGATTGCGGAGCTGGCCGAGCGTCATGTCGCCAAGATGGTCCATGCTGATACCACGCATGAAGTACTGGTCCTTGAGGTAGGACTCGGCGAGGTCGTTTATCTTCTCTTGCGCCGTCGCCCGCACATAGGCGATTTCCGCGTCGCGGAGTTCGGCAAGTTTCGCGGTTTCTTCGGCTATTGCCTCCGCGTTTCCCTTGTGCGCCTCCTGCGCTTGTTCTACGGCATCAAGGTACTTTTCCTGGACCGTGCTTACCTTCGTATTGTAGTCGGTAAATATCTTGTTGATGTCATAGTCGAATCCTGTCCCCTCAAGGTTGAAATCCTCGCCCATCCACTTGCGGAGTGTCTCCTGGTATTTCTCCATCGCCTTTTGAGCATCGTCCGCAACCTTCTTGTCCTTTTCAAGTTGCTTGACAACCTGGGAAAACTTGTCAAGTCCCCACGCTTGCTCAAGGGCTGTCGCGGCATCGGCACCCTCGTTTCCGAGAGCGCGAAGGGCTGACGCGATGGCCATGATCTGCGCCTCAAGGTTTTCCGGCGAATAGTTTCCCGCACCGAAGAGTTCAACCATCTTGGCGTTCGTTCCCTCGCCGAGATACGGCTCAAGTTTTTCGTAGGCATCTGCAAGGTGGCGAACATATTGGGCTTGCATCTTGAGGTCGGAAATGGCCTCGTTCTGGATTTGTAGCGCGGTCGGCCCCTTGCCCCGGTCCCTTGCACCGCCTTCGCCGCCGCCCGTGATGTATTCCTCAAGGCTGTCCCGCATGGCTACCAGACGCTTCTTCATATCGGCATCGCCGGAGAAACTCTTGATAAGGGAATCTGCGGCGGCTCTGGCGGCATCCGCGCCCTTCGTGTCAAAGACGATACGCCATTGGTCAAGGTATTCGTTCGCGGCGATTTCCGCTTGTTCCGTGATATGGTTGTCCATATAGTCGGACATAGCCCCCATCGCATTGTCAATCGCATCAACCTGCTCATCCCTCGCCCGCCACTTTCTCGTCGCGCCCTTCGTGATCCATTTGACTACCGGGATAGACTTTGTAAGGAATTTGTACCATCCCTTTTCATCAATCCCATCGTGCGTATTGGCAGCAAATGCCTCGTCGCGCCATTTCTGCATCGCCTCATTGACAACCTTCGCGGCCTCTTTCGCCGCGTTCTCCGGGGCCATCCCCTCTTCGACAAGGTTCTTGATAATGCCCTCATATTGTTCCTTGAATTGCTTTGTCAGTTGGTCGCTACCGACAACATCCTTCGTACCTTGTGCGACACGATTGGCACGGCTCGCCGCAAGGGAGGTGGCGCGGATAATCTTCGTGAGCCAATCCACGATGTCCTTCATCGGCCCGGCAGAGTCGCGGAAAGTCTGGATAAGTCCCTCCCACGCGGACTTCAGGAGGAGGGTGCTACCGTGCAGGGTATCAAGGCGTTCGGCTTGGATGGTCTTGAGCAAGCCGTCCGTGTCGCGCACCTCCTCGTTGAGCCGCTTGATGTCGTCCACACCGTTGGCAAGGATAAGGAGGGCGGAACTTGCACGGGTGGAAACGAGCTTGGCCGCCTCTCCCGCCTCAAGCCCCCGGTCGCGCATCAACTGCAAGCCGCGCACGAAGTCGTCAAAGGTCTTGATGTTCCCACCCATAGCGGTCTGCAACTTGCCGTTTTGCTTGGAGAGTTCAAGCAACACCTGACGCAAGCCCGTACCGGCACGGGACGAGGCGAGACCTGCGTTGGTCAGCACACCGAGCAAGGAGGATGTCTGGGCGATGTCGAAGCCGATGGAGTGGGCGATTGCACCCGCATAAGGGAGGGCCACCTTCAACTTCTCAAAGTCAAGGGCGGTCTTGTTCGTGGACGCGGTAAGGATTTCCAATGCCTTCTGCATCTCCGAGGAGTGCATACCGAACATACGGAGGGCGGCACCGGCGAGGTTGGCCGCGTCCGGGAGTTTAGCACCTACGGCGGTTGCGAACTGCAACACGCTCGCCTGCATGTTCTGGATTTGCGGTATGTTGTAGCCGAGTTTCGCAAGGGCGGTCTGCAATTCCGTAACTTGCGATGCCGTCCACTCCGTCGTCCGGCCAAGCATCAAGGCATCGTTCGTCAGGGTCTCAATCTCCTGCTTGGACACTTGCATGATGGTCGCAAGGTTGGCGTTCGCCTGTTGGAACTCGGAGATGTTCTTGATTGCCTGACCGATGGTGCGCACGAACAGCCGGACGATGGAGACGATACTCCACATGGTCGCGGAGAAACGAAGCCACGCACGATTAAGGGAAAGACCGCTTGATGTCATCCCCTTTGCTTGCCTCTCAATGGCGGCCTGCGCCCTCTGCTGCGCCGTAGCGGTCTGGGTGGCGGCTTTGGCAAAGGACCGTTCCTCCACGACGAGTTTCTTTCGGAGGTTGAGTGAATTGGTCAGCGAAGTGTTGAGCTGATTTGCCAACGCAATATCCTTCCTGACTTGTGCGTCAAACTTGGTATCGTTAAGGATGACCTCGAAATTGAGTTGATCTATCGTTCCGCGAGCCATTTTTATTCTGTGTTAAATAATTCTTCGGTAGTGAACCCATGTTCCGCCGCCATCCTCTCTTTCCGCTTCTTGATTGACTCCATCGTCTTTTCAATGGCAGGGTCGGTAGGGTTGTATTGGTAGTTGTCCGTTGCCCTCTTCTTTCCTTTCTTCTTGTCGCGAAGGTAAAGGGTATGAGGAAGGTCGGCCTGCATAATCTCTATCTGGGCGCAAGTCAAGATGCACCTGTATCCAAAGTCCCGCTCCCATCGGAAGAGCCTCCAACGTGGCCTCCCGTATTCTGGGAAATCTTTGACGAACGCCGCTTCTCGTCCAAGAGGAGTTCTGCTCGGTATTGCTCTGCTTCCTTCTTGGTCATCGTCATCATCTCCGTCATCGTATCCAGAGAGTACACCAAAACTTCGTAGTGCGCCATAAGATGAAATTTTTTTTTTCCTTCGGCGATGACATCAACTATCTGCGGCTCGCTATATCGGAAGGCTAACCAACGCCATAGTAATCCATAGAACAACCTTATCTTGATGTCGTTGTTTAGAATCATCAAGGCGGCCTCTTTGAAAGCAAAATAAGGCTCTTTACACAGGTCTTTGGTTACGGATTTTCCGTCTTTGATTTCGGCGGATGCGAGTTCCCGCTCAATCCATACCCGGGTAATCCGTTCAATGGTGTACGGGTGCATCCAACGCAGTTTAACGCGCCTTCTTGTGCCTTTAATCGGTACTATTGACACCGAATTGTTCACGATGTCGTTGTACTCTGCTTTTTCGCTAATTGTGGGCTGTTTCATTGTGTTTTCTGGTTCTGCTGGCAAATGCAGACTTTTGTTCTAATGTCATGTTGGCGAAGTATCTTTTCTTCGCCTCGCTCATCTTGCGACGTGTTTCTTCGGACTTCGGTTTCCGCATTTTCTCCTTCGTTTCCTCCGATAGATTCCAATGCTTTCCTTTTGGCCCTCGGCAAACATTTGTTGATTTCTTGCGGGACTCTAATTCTTCCCGCCTCTTTTTTGTAGCCTCGCTTGCTATTGCCAACCTCTCTTCCCTCGTTAATTTGACCGTAACCTTCGGTGAGCGGTATTTCCTTTTCTTCTTTTGCTTTGGGTGGAGGGCGCGGTATTCTTCCCAATACCTTTTCATCCTCTCACTTATGGCGGCACATTGTTCGGGAGACCTGGTTGATCCGTTGTGTTTGGCAAGCAAAGTCTTTCTGCCGGATTCAATAATCCTCTTATATCTCTCTGCGATTTGTTCTGGAGTGTACCTCTCTTGGTGGGTTCTTTTAGCCCTATCCCTAATGGCCTTCGTTTCCTCTTCCGTCCTTCGGGCGGCAACGGCACGACTCCTTTCGGAAACGGCCATCCTTTCTTCCGGGGTCATTCGTTCCCATTGTTGCTTTCCAATAGACGAGAGTTTCTTCCTTACATCATCCGTGAATACGAATCCGACATCTCCGCCGTCTGTCATATTGTACCCGTACTCTTGTTCGTTAGACCGATACTTTTTGATGTATTCACGCTCCTTTTCACACGCATCTTCCTTCGTTAATCCTGTTAGAAGGATTTCGTGCTTTATATTGTCCCATCCATACTTGCAGATGGCCTTCCAAAAGTGTGGGCTTAACTTGTACCCATTTCCGTCAGGCCCCCATCTTCCGGCAGGGGTCTTACAGGTAATGCCGATATACACCTTCCCGCTTGGAGAAGTGTGCATATACAGTATGTACCTTCTGGACGACATGAGATTTGTTAAAAAAGGGGCAGGGCTTTCGCACCCCGCCCCAAAGGTTTAGGATCGTCGGACAGACTAAACAGTCGTGGCCTTGAGGACGGCGAAGTCGCCGACCGGGGCGGCGGGAGTTCCCTTCGTGAACGGGTTCGGAAGGATGAAGCCCGTGAAGGAAAGGTAGGCCGGGTTGTTGTTGTCGTCCTTCTTCGGCTTGGACACGATCATCTTCACATGCGGGAAGAGGATAGCCGTGTTCTTGCTCTCGGACTCGGCAAGCACCGTGACCTCGATGATTTCCGGGGTGGCGAGGAAGCCCTTGCCGGTGTAGGTGGTGCTTTCGCCGCCGGTAACGGTGCCGGTGGTCTGGCCTTCCGTGAAGAAGTACTCCAGGAGAGCCTGGGCGACGGACGGGATGTTGCCCGTCATGCGCCAGTTGCCGCCCTTGTCCATCTGGACATCGATGACCTCCTGGTGCTGGTCAATCTTGATGTCGGTGCTGGAAGGGTCGTCGCACTCCAGGTTGAACGTGCCTTCGAGGGTGTAGATTTTGTCTGCGGCGGAGAAGTCCTGTGCAGTCGTGATGTCCACACCGGCGGAGGTGTAAGCCTTGAGGGAGAGACATGCGTTGCCGATGTGGAGGTCGTCAAGCATCGCGTGGGTAAGAGTAGCCATAGTTCTATGTTGCCTTTACGATTAAACGGTAAGTGATAATCCTTGCGTGAAACCCGAAGTCGTCAGGGGTGTCGCCTACGACACGGGGGTTGCCGTCTATGAGGAGGCCGTGACCGCCCTCGTTCCCGACGGGTTCAATCCAGAGTGGGAGGTTGACCAACTTCTTCTGCATAACAGACAATTTCTTGGAGTTCTTCATCTCCGAGATGTCGCGGGCGAAAAGGTGGACGGCGAGTCGGGTCTGGCCGAAAGCGGCCTTGTCCGTTACGCCACCCGTGACCTTCACAACCACGAACTCGGCGATAGAGTCGTCCGTAGCCTTCGGGCGGTTGTTCCACACATGGGGGGAAATCCCCAGGTTGCGGATCGCATCCGTCGCGAGCCTCTCGATGTCGGTTATGTCAAAGTCGTTCGTCATGGCTTCGGTTTGAAGTAAGTCTTGAACCACTCCTCTACCTTGTCGGTCGTCGCGTCGAAGATTCCAATTTCATAGTCTATCTCGAAATAGACCGGCTTGCGGCCATTGAACTGCAATAGCATCGACGCGAGCAGGATTCCAACCCATCCCTTTCTCCCGATCCCGGAGGCAATCTCGGCCAGTTGGTCCTCCGCGTCCCCGTGTCCGTGCCGGGCACCGTTGACTTGGAGTTCGACGAGCTTGCCGTCGTGGACGAGAGCCCACCCGTAGGAGTTTTCGTGGATTCGGTGGCCGAAATGGTCATGGTCGTGCTGTGAAATCGCGTATTCCATCGCGTCTTTCATAATACGGCGCATGCCTTCCCGGACCAGCGTATCCTCGCTCTTGCGGAGGCGGGAGAAGGCCCTCTTGATGACCGTGTTGTTCCTACTTTGCAGACTCATCAGTTCTTGATGTTGTCAAGCCACATGTTCGTACCCCAGTTGTAGGTGGTCATTTTCAGCAGCTTGGCCCGGAAAGTATGGGTGTAGTCGGTCATCTGAAGTATCGTCCCGGTAGGCAACTCCGTGAGCATCATCGGGGTAGATACCTTGTAGTCTGCCACGATGACCTCTCCGGCGGTTTTAAGGCCGCCCGTAGAGGTGCGGTAGCCCCATGGCATATCCGTAACCATTTCGGTAACGAAGGAGCCGTCCGGGTTGCGCGTGGGATTCCAGCCGGAGTCGTACACAATCTTTTCGACTTGCATACTGCCCACAACCGGGTCTCCGTTTGCATCCGTGACCGGGAGGCCGTTAGAGTCCACGGACTCGACGACCACGCGGAAGGTATGGGGCCAACGGGGATTGTACATCAGTAGAGGTTCTTCATGCGGATTTTGGGATTGGGGTCGGTAAACGGCTCGTCCCACTTGTCGTAGAGGTCTTTCGCCATCTGCATCAAAGCATCACGGCTTACGACATTGAGGATTGCGACATAGTGGGTCCAGCCGCCGTCCGACTCTCCCTGCGTCCCCGACTTGGTGGAAGATATGGCCGCGCCGAAATAGGCATCCGCGAGGATGAGGTCGCGAGTCCTCTCGTCGGTTTCCGCGACGAGGGTGGAATCGTCATCGACCCCCCGGTGCAGGAAGGTGGCCCACATAAATTCATCGGAATACACGATGATGTTGTCGGTCTTGGCCTTGAACCAACTCGCAAGAGTCATATTGTTAGCGATGCTTGCCATATCTTCCGTCGGATTTCACGATTTCAAAGAGCTGTTAGGCGTTCGGGAAGAGATACCACATGTACTGCGGCACGGTGGGGATGACCAGGGAGGTCATTTCCGTGTTGTAGCTCTGGCACTTCTTCACATAGTCAACGCCGACGGTGAGGAGGAGCTTGCCGCCGTAGAAGGAACCATACTGGCCGCCCTCGATGGCGATAGGCTCGACGGTCTTCACGACACCGATCTCGCCGTCCGGGACGAACACCCACACATCCTTGTTGAAGGCATCGACATTGGAACGGACGAAGGACTTGGTGGTCTTGTCGATGCTCTCGATGGACACGAGGGAGTCGATGGCCTTGATGGGTGCGCCGATGAGGGCCTCCAGACGAGCCTTGAGGGTCTCGTAGGGCTGGATGCGGGCATAGGCGGCCTGGGCGGTGGAGTCGCTGGCGGGCAGCATGGAGATGCCGATGACGGACAGGACGGCGGAGTGGTACAGGCACTCCTTGAGGTAGTCGATGTTCACCTCGAAGTGGCCACGAATACCGGCGTTCCGGGCAGCCTTGACCATCGCGGAGAGGTCGCCAACCGGGTCGGCGGCGGCACCCTCGTTATCGGCGGTGTGGGTGGAGGAGGTCCACCAACGGGCCGTGCCGGTAAGGGTGTTCTTGTTCGCGGCGGGAACATGGTAGTCGATGACCACGTTCTTGATACCCTTCGGGTTGTTCGTGTCGGTGATGGCGAACTTACCGGCGGAGACGGCCTGATGACGCTGATAGGTCAGCGCGGCGGTGTGGCCGCCAATCAGGTTGTCAACCGTGATGAAGAGCTGCTGGTAGGCGATTTCCGCAACGCGGCCAGGGGCGACGGAACGGCGATCCTCGACGAGCTTCATCTTGCGGAGCTTGTCCTCGTTGAAGTACTCGACCTTCTTCATGCGCGGAATCTTGCCCGTGAAGGACTTGAATCCGGGGGTGCCGTCCGGCAGGGCGGGGGAGTCGAGGTCGTAGTACTGCGCGGTGGCGTTCAGGCCCACCTCGGCGAACACCTGCTCGAAGGTGAAGTCGGTCTGCATGAACGGCTCGAAGGAGAAGCCGTCGAGCTGGAGGCCGTTGTACTTGAGGGCCATCGTGTTGTCCAGGAAGGACTGGATGCTCTCGCCCGGCGCAAGGGCGCGGGAGAGGAGGTCGTAGAACTGAATGCTGTAAGTATCCATAGTGTTTTCTCCTTACTTTTGATGGGTTAGACAAGCACCTGAAGGACACCGGGGACAGCCGCCTTCATAGCCGCCTTGAACGGGGCGGAAGGGGTCAGTTCGACGAGCAGACCGCCGTGATGGTACATCACGACCGCGCCGGTGGCGGCGAGGGTGTAGTCGTTCGCGCTACCACCGAGGTTGCCGAAGTAGATGTCGTTGTAGAGGTAGCCGTTCGGCTGGTTCGCGAGGCTCTTGCTGGAACCGGCGGCGGTGGCGGAGGAAAGGGCGATGTAGTCACCTTCGGAGAGGGAATCGACGGTCGCGGAGTGCAGAACCGTGACTTCGTACTTACCGGCATCGTCTCCCGTGAGGGCGGTGACGGCGGTGACGGCAGCGGCCTTGCCGGTGGCGGCGAAAGTCGAACCGACCTTCTGGATGAAGTCGCCAACGGCGGGAACGATTTCGGCGCCGCCAAAGCCTGCGGCCTTGATGACGATAACATCGTCGGTGGACACGGTGGACATGGAGACGACCTCCCACGCGACGAACGGGGTGATGATCTTCCCGGTGAGATTCACCGGCGCACCGGCACCCAGGAGGAAGCCCGGCTTGGCATACGCCTTGTCGAGAGTTCCGCCGACGGGGACGGGGCCAACGAAGTCCAGCCACACGGGGATATGGCTCTGGTTAGTCTCGATGGACTCGGAGCCAAATGCGTTGAAAGAGCTGAATTTAGGCATCTTGTGTTAATGTTTTGGGGTTACTTTTCCTTCTGGGGAAGAAGCCCTTGCTGACGGAGGAAGTCGTTCCTCTGGTCGGTCGCAGACTTTCCATCAAGGAACGGCTGGCCTCCGTACCCCGGAATCCCGCCCTCACCGAAAGTTTCCTTGTAGGCGGCGGCGTAGGACTCCTTCAACCGCTTCACCGCGTCGTCCTGGCTCTCGTCCTTGACGGGCGAATAAGCAGACATGACGAACTTGATGATTCCGTTGTTGGTGCAACCCTCCATCTTGAGCCGGGCGGTGAGGGTGTCCCTCGTCTCCTTCTCGGCCTTCTCCCTGTCCTCCCTCTCGAACCTCTCGCGGATTTTCTTCGCCCACTCGGGTTCTACATCCGCAGGGTTCGGCTTCGGGTCGGGTTCGGGAGCCGGTGTCGGGTTGGGGGTGTCCGGGTACTTCTCCTTGTAGGTGTCGAAGGCGCGTTGCAAGTCGGTCTTGGAGTTGATCTCCTTGTCCCGCATCTTCTGGAGTTCGGACGCGATGAGTTCCATCGTGACGACATCAGCGGTGGCCGTCGCGATTTCTTCCTCGCTGTTGACCGTCTTTTCTCTCGCGGCGGCAATCCGGTCGATAGCCTCGTTGCTCAATCCAAAACGCTGATATTTCGTCTTGAGCGCAGTTGCGATTTCTTCTTTGAACATCTTTTCAATGAACTTGTTAGGTTATAAAAATGGCCCGAAGCGGAGGCGAACCGAATCGTCTCTACTCCGGGCCTGGATGGTTCTCAAAGGAACTCTGGGCGGCCTCTCTCTATGTGTTCAAGGACACTACTTTATGTCTTGCAGGATGATTTCGCTGACTTTCTTGCAGTTGGGACAGCGAACGGAAAGGCGGATGGTCCCGGAGAGTTCCTGCACCCTCACGGGGAATTGTTTCCGGCATCGCGGGCAAACAACCTGAACGCCTTTTATTTCGCCTTTTTCATCCATACACGGGCAAATATATTCTTTTGTAGTCAATACACCCCAATAATTATTGACTTGTATTGATTCTTTGTTCGCATTTTTGCAACAAATGATTGACGCACAATCAATAGACGAGAGGAAATACCTCGACCCCGTATTCCTGCAATATGGTATGGAGGTGTATTCTACGGAGTACATCGACTCGATCCGAAAGGAGAACATAGAACTCAAGAAATTGGGGAAGAGGTCGTTCAACCTCGTCCCGCAGGCGGGATTCCAGGAGAACGTCCTGACGAATCCCGCGGACATCGTGGTGTGTGGCGGAGTCCGGGGAGCTGGCAAGACCGCGGTCGCGCTGATCGGGGCGCTTTACTACGCCGACAACCCGGATGTGAACCTCTACGGATTCAGGCGATATGAAGCCGATGTGAAAAGAGGCATCTGGAAATCATGCAAGCCTCTATTCCGCGGGTTCGCCACCTTCGCCGACACGTCCTTTGAGGCGAAATTCTTCAACGGCACCGGAGCGACGATGAAGATGGAACACCTCGCAGACCTCACGAAAGTCAAAGACCGTTTCCGTGGCGCGGAGATGCCGTACATCGTCATCGAGGAGCTGGCGGAGTTCACGAAGGAGTCGATGTCCGTGGTCTTCGACCTCATCGGCTCGAACCGAAGCACGGCGGGGGTGAGACCGAGGTTCATCTGCACCTGCAACCCCGTGGGACGCTCCAACAAACTCCGCTGGTTCCTGGACTGGTGGATAGACCCGGAAACAGACGAGGCGATTCCAGCCCGGTCCGGCAAGATACGATACTTCTGCCGATACGGGGAGGACGTGATGGAAATCGCCTGGGGAGACACCCCGGAGGAGGTCTACGAGAACCCCAACGCGAAACGGAAGATACACCAACTCACCGACCACCCGGACGAGGAATACGCCAACTTCATTACCTCGGTCACTTTCATTGACGGCGATTATGCCGAGAACAAAATCCTGCAAGTGTCCGACCCGAAGTACATGAACCGAATATCGTCCGGCGGCTCAAAGTCCGTCATCAACGATATCCGTGGCGTATGGAGGGACGTGGACGATACCGGGGCGCTCATCACGATGGACGACATGAACCGCTTCTTCGAGAACACACCGCAGGTGAACGGGATTCGCGTAGGGGGCGGCGACATCGCCCTCCGCGACGACTGGCTCGTCCTCTGGGCTATGGACGGGATGCACATCATAGACCTTTTCGCGAAAAGGTATGTAACCAGCGAGGATGTCATCCCGATTATCCTTGAGTTCCTGAAGAAGAACGAGATACCAAAAGAGAATTTCGCCTTCGATGTCAACGGCATCGGCAACTGGCTCAAGCAGTCCGAAGAATTGAAGGGATGTTGGGGTTTCGACAACAAGGCCCCGGCGAAGGACAAGACCTCATACAACACGCGGAAGTCCGAGTGCGCCGGGCTGTTGGTCGATGCCTTGCAGAACGGGCAACTCTCCATTGAGGAAAGCCTCCTCCGCAAGACCTACACAGAGAAACGCGTCCCTTTCACCGTCCGGGACAAGCTCGTCGAGGAAAGGATAGCAATCAAGTGGAAGGAGGATGAAAACCCCAAAGCCCTTATCAAGAAAACCGACATGAAAGGACTCATCGGACACTCTCCCGACTGGGTTGAGGCCCTTTTGTACGCCCTTGACCGGATGGACAACGCGAAGAAGGCTCGCCGCGTCCGTCGTGGTGATTGGAGTTGGTTTAGTATGTAAACTAAAATGAAAGAGATATGAGACTTACCCCATCTATCAAAGAGATGTCCCCGCGACAGATTATGCGGAAAACCCCATTTTCCGTACCCGTCCCCCCGGCAATCGTAGGACCCGCCCCCGTCCTCACGCCCGGGTCGGTCTTTGTCAGCCCCATTAACGATGTCCAAAGGGAACTGCGGACGCAGGGCGACTTCGTGCGTGAGTTCCACCCGTCCTCGCACAAGATCAATTCCATCAAGTATTATCCGAACACGATGTATGTCAACCGCGAGTCCGGCTCATACCAGGCCAAAGTCCGGTCCCGCATCGCGGTCGGTTTCCAACAGTACATCCACTTGCAGAGGAAGGAAGCCCTTCTCGGTAACAATGTAGGCATGCGGCTTGTCTCCGAGTCCACGAACCAGCAGATGATTGACCGGCTCGCCTTCTTCCGCGAGGGGTGGGAGGACAAGGACATGGAGGTGGCCGTGAACGAGGCCATTTCCGCAGACTTCTCCGTCGCCGATGTCGCCGTGTATGTCTATATGGACGAGGGAAAGGTCCGTTGGCGGGTGTTCTCCTACACGAAGGGCGATGTACTCTATCCCCACTACGACTCCTTGACCGGCGACCTCGCCCTTTTGGGCCGCCTCTACACCCAATGCGATTGGGACGGAAACACGCACCGTTATCTGGATGTCGTGGACAAGACGCATTTCATCACCTACCGCGAGAATCCCGACAACGAAGGATGGGAGGCCGAAGGCCCGGCCATCCCGCACGGCTTCCCCATCTGCCCGGTCGCCTACCACCGTTCCGACAACGGCCCGGTATGGTCCGCGTCCCAGGCCCTCATCGACGGGTGGGAGGTCGCCCTTTCCCAATTCTCCGAGAACAACGCGGCCTACGCCCTGCGAATCCTCTACACCCTGGGCGGCGACTTCGAGCTGATGACCAACGTGGACGGGACTCCCGCCCGCATCGACTCCATAGACCCGAACGCGAAGGTGGGATTCCTTGAGCCAGCCGCCGGTGCTGACGGGGCCTTCGTCAAGCAACTTGACCTGATGAAGAAGGAAATCCTCCGGGGTTCGTTCGTGGTCGAGACCCCCGAAATCAAGTCCGGCGCGGATATTTCCTCCCGGACCGTCAAGATGATGTTCGCGGACTCCTACATGAAGGCGATGTCCGACTCTATGGAATACCAGCAGTTCCTCAACCGGCTTTCAACCCTTTTCAAGCACGGCTATTTCACGGAACGCAACCGAGTCCACGAAGTAGAGTCCTTCAAGGTCAAGACCTATCTCGACCCGTTCATCTTCCTCTCCGAGAACGATGTCATCGCGGGCATCCAGCAGCTTGTAACTTGCGGGGCCATGTCCACCAAGACCGCAACTGAGCTGGCCTACAACATCGGCTATTCGTCCCCTGACGAGGTGCGCCGGATTCTCCAAGAGACGCACGACGAGCTTGTTGCCGAGTCCCGGGTCCAGAACACCCAGCCGGTCCAGCAGACGCAGAGGCCCAACCCCGTAGCCGAGAGCAGAAATGCCGGTCAGTAACGACAGGCTCGTAGCCGAGGCCGCCGCCTTCCGCCGGGAGGCATCACGCGAGTTCGACAAGGCGGTCAAGGCCCTTCTTGACCTTGTTTGGTCGAGAAGAGCCCCTACAAGGGACTTCCGGTTCACGGACGACCCGGAGATAGACGCGGAGGCGAACGCGATCCTGCGCGGCCTTTCCGACACCCTTGTAGCAAGGGCGAAGGCAAGGGCCGAGGCCATCATCCGGGCATCAATCACGGACTACGATTTCGGGGAGGAGTGGACGGAGGATTGGGATGCCGCCAACAATGAGGATGGGGAGCCTCTCCTTTGGCGTTTCGATATGGAGGGGTCGCACTTGAGAGATTTGCTGGAGATATGGATCGCACTCGCCATCACGAACGGAATCAACAAGTCCGAACTCCGTGTGCTTATCTCGAGGTATCTCTCCAATCCATACGCATCCCCCCTCTGGTCTGGAGTGCCGAAGGGGGCCTTGGCTTGGGGCAGGGGATACTCGAAGGACATCGTAGGGCAGATGTCCATCCTGGGGCAGAACGCCATCACTCTCGCGGCGAGAAGGGCGGAGCAGCGGAACGAGAGGGAGAACGGGGCGACATACTACGTCAGGAGGAGGGGCTCCGACTACGACTGCGCGGACTGCGACGACCTCTGCGGATACCCGATCCCGATAGACGAGCCGTTCGAGATTCCCCACAGCAGATGCATGTGCTGGCCGGAGTACCACCACGAATGAAAAAGGTCTCCCCATACGGAGAGACCCAACCTTAAAAATTTGAGTTATGTGCGCATCTCTGCGCGAGGTTACAAAGTTAGGAAACTTTCCACGAATTATCAAACCTCCACGATGCGGAACTCCACCCTGGGGTTCAGCTTGTCTATGAACTTCTCCGCGACGATCTTGACGCACTTGTTGTCGTTCTCAATCGTCCCGGTCTTCTGGAGGCAGTCCAACTGAACCTTCAGCGAGTTGTCCAAGTCCGAACGCATTGACGGGTAGTACACGCGGCAATGGAACTCGAAGAACCCCTTGATGCCGAGATTCCTGTACTTGCCAACCTGCATATAGAACGACTTCTCGTACTTCGCGAGGGCGTCGGTCTTCGCGATGTCCCCATGTCCGAACCGCGTGATGACCTTGTAGCAGTTGGACTTGCTCGGCACATTGCCGTAGATGGTCTGCCATTCGTGTTCCGTCATTCCTCCTCCTCTTTCTTCTTCCTCTGCCTCATCATCGCGCGAACGATGTACCATTTCTCATCCGACACATCCCTCGCGTCGAGGTATCCGCTCAAGTTCACCTCGATGCAGTCGGACATCTTGTATATGTTGAAGATGTCCTCACCCTCCTCGAGAATGATGCGATTCCTTACATCCCAGAACGCGCGGAGGATGGCGTGCCGTATCCAGGTACTCCGCTTCGTCGGGGTGGCCTTCTGGATGCTCTTGGGTATCTTTACGACTATCCGTTCGTTTATCTTCATTACCTAAAGCGTTTCTTAAAGTGGTTCAACTCAAGTTCTTCTCCTCGTCTAGCTTTCCGCACACGGATTCTGGGTCTATCCCGTTCTGCCTCATCCATTTTGTCATCTTGCGGTAACGGACGAGTATCGTGTCGAGGGACTCCATAGCGTGGGGCATCATAGTGCCGTCTATTCCCTCATCGTGGATGACGTAGCGGGGAATCTCCGGCATCGCGCACGAAAGGACGACATGCTCGGCGAAGCGTTCGTACTTGCCGATGATGGCCTCCGCGTCGATGGCCGACGTGAAGATTTCATCAAGGCCAATTATCTCCACCTTTATGGGGGATTCCACCTTGTCCTTCCCGGTCATCGTGAATTTCTTATCCATCACTTCTCAAGTTACAACAGTCGTCGTGGTTATGGTTTATGTGCGTCTCCCACCATTTCTGGTGTCCGGGAACATCCTCGCAGACGGACACCTCCTTGAACCCGGTAATCCCGGACAGGAGCTCCCTTTTCCCGGCGAGTGGCATATGGTTGTACCCGGAGTGGATTTCGCAGTACGGTGACAGGTCTACGCCGACATTGAGGTTCTCCAGCCACCTACGAATCCAGGTGTTGACCCGCAGGAACTCGACGAGAATCTTGTCGCAACGGATGCCGTTGATGATGTCCAAGTCCACGAACTCCGGGATGAAAGGAGAGAGCCTGACGGAGACATCGAACCCCGCGAGTTGTAGTCTCTCCACCGCCGCGATCCTCTCCGCGGGGAGTGACGCACCCGGCTCCACCCTCCTGCTCAACTCGTCATCGGTGCTTGTGATGCTGACCTGTATGTGGGCGAGTCCCTTGTCCATCGCGGATATGTACTCCGGCTCGGCGACAAGTGAACCTTTAGTTACGATGAGGTATCCTATCCCCATCTCATTCAATGCTTTAATGGTCTGCAAAGTGACGCGGTTCTCCTTCTCAAGCGGCTGGAAGCAGTCGGTCATTCCACCGAGGCGGACTATCTCGCCCGGCTTGAGTTTCGTGCGGATCGTGTGGCGAATCCTGTTGATGTTGGCGATTGACGGGTACGCCGGATTCCAGAGTTTGCGGAAGTCGAGCAGGGAGCGGGCGTAGCAGTAGCCGCAGTTGTGCTGGCATCCACATCCGTAGGTGTCGAGCCGGGTAGGGTAGTGGCATCGTTCCCCCTCGTTCCCGGCGACTCTCTTGAAGAACGACTTGAACTCCTTGCTCATAACTTCGCTATTTCATCCTCAACTTGCCCCAGCTCGTCCTTCGCCATCTGGATGATGGCCGGGAGCCAGGTGCGGGGAATGGTGATGGTCGTAGTGCCGACCGGACTCATAGACCAGACGGTCATCATTTCGTCGAGAATCTTCCTGATGAATCCCGACCTCGCGAGCAGTTTCGACGCCTGCGTAGCCTTCTCGATGTCCATTACAGCACGCCCTCCTTCCAATCGGGGAACACGACCCCCATAGAGCCGGAAACAACCTCGACCTTTCCGGGAGAGAGAAGATACCAATACCCGTTTTGAACATAGGTGTAGTCCAAGTCCGGTGAGGATGTCTCCACCTTGTAAATCCTCGGTTCGCCGTAAATCTCGTCCTTCGGATAGACCGTGACGGTCAGGTAGTAGTCGCCGAGTCCCCAAACGCCGTCCGGCTTGGGATAGACCACGCCGTAGTCCTCCGTTCCGGGGAGGGAAGTGAGCGTAACCTCGCCGCTTGCCCCGCGAAAGACCACCTTCGACACCTCGGACAAGTCAAAGACCAGAGCCGGGCAAGTCCACGAAGCGGGGACGGAGAGTTCCGCGCCATCCTCGGAGATTGTCACGGTCTTGGAGGCGGACCAGGTGGGTTCGGAGTAGAGAACGCCCCGGTAAATCTGCGAGAGGGCGCGTCCGTTCCAATCCCCCGTAACATCGTACCCGCCTACGGCCATAGTGAGGGGAACGCCGGTCGTGATGTCGTAGGAGCGCAAAGCATTGTCGGTAGATTGGGCGTTGAGGCCGAAAGGCCCGGAAGGGATAGTGGAAGAAATGGCCGAATAGATGCCGTCGTTGCCAGCCCTTGTAATAGGCCCGGAAGTGACACCGAGATTGAAAACCACCTCAACCTCGTCCGGGGTTTCCTTTGCACATGCGACTGAAAGTGCCGCTAAAAGTAAGGATAGATATTTACGCATATATCAGTTTGTTAGGTATCTTCTTCAGCGGAAACGCCCTTCTCCACGAACCAGACGTTGTTGCCGTCCATCCGGTCCCAGGAGGAGCAGGCTATGTCGTTGCAGTTGACCATCACGAACTCGCCCCCGATGAACTTCCTCCCCCTGGAGAACCAGCACCCACGGCAGGCCGCCGAGACGCACTCCAGACGGGGACGCCGGATGCACTTGAGGCGGACGCCGTACCTCGTGAACTCGCCCCCGACCGCGACGTAACGCGTCGGAAGACCCCCGAAATTGAAATTACCATCCATGTCCGCAAATATAGGAAATCGGTCAATACAAATCAATAAATGTTGATACTTATTGACCAATAATGCTAAAAAACACCGATTTTCCTTGAGGATGTAAAAAGAAAGTTTTACCTTTGCCTAAAAACTTTACGACAATGCCGAAAATCAAGATCAAGGAGAACGTGGTCTACATCCTCAAGGCCAAGAATCTCACCCAGGGAGAACTCGCCGACAGGCTCGGAATCACACGCCAGAACCTCCACTACCTCCTCTCCGGGAACATCTCCATCGACAAGCTCGCCGACCTCGCGGAAGCCCTCGGGACCCTGCCATCCGAACTCGTCTCCGACCCACCACTAACGATGAAGAAAACATTCATCCAGATCGCAGAGCCAACAGACACAATGCTGACCTGCCCATGCTGCGGAAAACTGCTCAAGATTACAGCGAGAGAATAAGGAAAGCCACCACGAACGGTGGCTTTTTTCTTGCCGTGGAGAATCAATACAACCGAAGAATCGTTTGGAGATGTTGGTTGTAGGCGGTATCTTTGCGGTGGAGTGGAAAAGCAGACATATAAGCCGGGCAACCGGCGCATCAACCCCGTAGTCTCTCCATTCCACTCCAGGCTGCGGGGTTTTTGTAAGACCATGAGAGGCATTATCTACAAAGCCACGAACACTTTCAACGGAAAGGTCTACATCGGGCAGACTGTCGCCGGACTTCCAAAACGAAGGCAGCAGCACATAAGAGACGCGAGGCTTGATGAGTCCAATCTTTTCCACACCGCACTCTACAATTTCCCGGGCGCGTTTACTTGGGAAGTGATTGAAACATTTACCGGGGAGAGGGAATTTGTGCTACACGCTCTAAATGTCTCCGAGGAATATCACATCCTAAAGCACAATTCTACGAACCCGGATTACGGGTATAACTCAACATCCGGCGGTTACTCATCCGATAAATTCACGAAACGCGTCAGGACGGCGATGTCCGCAAGGACAGCAGAAGTCCGGCCAATTCTCCAATATGATAAAAACGGAGAACTCATCCGAAGGTTTGAATCTATGACCGAAGCAACAAAGGAGACGGGAATCCATCGGAAAACAATTCTCTCATATTGCACGATGGATAAGGTTGTTCTCGCACCAAATTGCCGGACGAAATATATCTGGAGGTTCGCATCTGGAAACTACAACCCCCAAAAACTCAATCTCATCGACCTGCGCCCGCAAAAAGTTAGAAAGACTATCTGGAGATACAAACCGGACGGGAGCAAATACCCCGTGCAGATCATAGAATCCGAAAAAAGACATAAATACAAGAAGATGGAACACAGGATCATACAATACTCGCTCGACGGCGAGTTCATCAAGGTCTGGGACAACACGCACCAGGCCGCCGAATCGGGGGCCGACACCGAAGGCCTCATCCGCAACTGCCTAATGGGAAAGCGGAACTCCGCGAAACTCAACTACCAATGGGTCTACTACACCCCGGACCACCGGCAGAGCATCGGAAGGATGGAGAGGATGGGAAAGACCAAGAAGGCCGACAAGTCGAGAACGGACGAGAGGATCGAGGAGGTCGCCTGGGACGGAACGGTCATAGCCACCTACAAGGACACCACGGAGGCGGCGAAAAAGTCGGGATACTCACAGTCGTACATCTGCAACGTCATCGCGGGAAGGATACGGCATCCAAAACACAAGTTCAGGAGGGCGAAATAGCCCCCCCCCTTATCCCCCCCCTCTCCCTGAATGAAAGGCATTCTATACCCATACCCCCTATAATCCCCCTACTCACTCATTCAAAAGAAAAAAAGAAAGTGTAAAAAGAAACCAAAGAAAGCCGACAACATCCGAAAGAATTCTGGCCGATAAACAACACCTCCAAACCACCGTTTGCGGAAATTGGTAGAAATGGCTCTATTTTGGACTATCTCTTGGCAAGATAAGCAATCTATCAACCGAAAGGCTAAAGTCCGCCAAAACGAAAAAGAGATGCCAAAGAAACGATTCTACAATCCTGCCGCAGACCATACTACAGCAAGACGGCAGAGAAAAATAAAAAGAAAAATTTTTAGCGAGAAGGAGACAAGCAAAATATGCGGACACACCCGCCGCCGTCAGGCGGTGGTCATTCCCCCCTGGGGGTGGGTCATTCACCCCTACTTTTCAAATTTGGATCATTTCCCCAAGAATCAATTTTGAAAGGGTTATAATATACCTATATTGTAACCTATTTTCGTACCTTATTGTACAATGGACAATTTGTGCAAGTCATTGGGAGATAGGTTTTTACTTGTTTTCCCTCCTTTGCTGACTCTCTGTCTGCCTTTTGTGTGGAAATGATGACTTTCAAGGCATCTAAAGTCTCCCCAACATCATCCGAACTATTAACCAATTCATTTAGTTTCTGCATTTGGTTTTGAGGGTTGGAGAAATCCACCATCTTTGGGGTTTTGGTTTCTCTCTCCCTTTTTGTGCCTACATTACCCCCCAACCTTTCCCCATCCTTTCCCTCATCCTGAAACCCTTTCAAGATGTCTTGTTTTTTTCTCTCCTCATCTTGAGACTTTAAATAGATGCATTCATTGTAGTAGGCTTGGATTTGTTGGTTATTTTTCCATCGTGATACGATGGGTTGGAAAGACTTTAATTTTTCCACATCCGAAATTGTTCCATCGTAGGCAACTTTGTAAGCATCATACCAATTTGGAATAATTCCAAATACAAGGGATTTAACTGCAACCCTCTCCCTCATTGTAAGGACTTTTTTCGTAGGCATTTTATTTGTGCTTTGGTTTGGCACAAAGGTAGTATTTTCATTTGGTTAATCCTACAATATCCGTTTTTGTGGTTGTTACAATATCCTCATCCTGGAAACACCCTTTTGGTCAGCCTTACAATAACACAATCATAAATGCTTGATTTCAAGTAAGTTACAAGGATATTTTTACTTTTATCGTAAAACGATAATTTTGCCTACAATCGACTATCTCCCTTTGGTTGGTATAGTGGGTCATCTTTTTGGAGAAAGTGTCTAAAAACGGCTAAAAACGGCTTTTTCAATTTTTTGATTATCTTTTGCTATGTAAAATAATATTTTTACTATTGTGCTGCACCAACCAACCCCCTAAATGGTGGATCATTTCCCCACATCTGCAAAGGGGTTTCCGTTTTCCTTTGTAGGATGTCTCCCAATGGGGTTTATTTTCCTTATATAATGACATCTCCCCAAAGATAGGGAAATCCTTGCAGATTGGTTTGGATGCCTTGAAAGGCTTTTAAATGGGGTTGGGTTGGTTTCCTGGAATTCCACCCCCAAAATTTTTTGATGGTTCAAAATGTGCCTTTGATACACTTGTACAAGGTTTTTTCATTCTTAAAGAAATTTTTTTGCTCAAAATGTCAAAAAATATTTGGAATGTCAAAAAATGTTTGTACCTTTGCCATTGAAAAGTTACAATACTTTCCATTGGGTTGTGCTTTAGGGGTTGCCTCATCACTTGATGACTGATACCCCACCCCGGCAAGGGTTTCCCCCTTTTTCAAACTTGCCGAACATACGAAAGGGAGAACGGAAAACGAACTTTAAATACTAAGAATCCGTTCTATTGTGGTAACAAAAGAAAGTAGTCTTTTGAAACCCTTTGGGATGTCTTGAGAGATGAAACGGCTAAAGGCACATCGTTTGGATCAAGCAAACCAAAGACAAGTAGATAAAGAAACCATTTCTCCACTTTGTGTGAAAAAGAATGCAGAAATGCAGAGTTTACAAGGGTTTCCCCCCAAACGATTTTAACCTACTAAATAACTAAAAATTTAAGGTTTAATTTTAAGGTTTTTCCGCCCCCCTTTCAATTGGGAAAGGGGGTTTAATTGTATGGGGGTTGGATCATCCCTTGCAGTTCTAAACCCTTAAAATTTAAAGAAATGAAACCCTTTGCAAAGATTGTCAATTCTATGACTTACACAATGGTAACTACTATTACAATGGTTGTCTCTCTCCTCCTTTCTTGGATGTTTGCAGTTAGTCATCTGGTTTTAGCCTATGAGATAAGCATTGTTTCTTTTGTAGTGTTTTTCTTTCTTTCCCTCCTCCCTATTGTGGTGGATGAGAAAAGATAAATCTTTCCCCCATTGGTTTGGGGGTTTGATTCCAAACCTTAAAACAATCAGTTATGACTTTCACTATTGAACAAATCAAGATGGTTTCCGAAAATGGACACATCCTCCACATTTCCAAGAACATTGAAAAGTTTTCAAAGGTTGCTTATTGGAGGGTTTGTTTCTCCTATGATGGTTCAATGTTCTATGTCTTGAAAGATGGACTAAAGAACAAACCAAACAAAAGGCAGATAGAAAACTACCTTGCACAAATCTAAAGGGTTGCAATCCTGAAAGGGGTTGCAATCCTCCAAACCTTAAAAATTTATAGTTATGAAAGCAAACATTTCCAAAACCAAAAGTAACTTTTTTGGCATCCATTACACCACAAACCACACTGCAAAAATGGAGGGTGTTATTTCCTTGTCTACTGACATCAATAGCAACCCCATTTGCCAAGGTAGGAGAAAGATTGAGGGTTCTATTTGTTCACTTTGTTTTTCTGCTAAAATGTGGGATGATGAGAAAGGACAATATAGGAGAGTAAACAAAGCTTTCAAAACCAATACTGAAATCCTTTGTAATAGGCTTTTGAAAGATGAGGAAATCCCCCACATTGATAGCAAGGCTTTCCCCCTTTTCCGTTTTGAAGCTTTTGCAGACTTGCAGTCAGTAACCCAAGTTATTAACTATTTCAAGATTGCACGGAAAAATCCAAATGTCCGTTTTGCCTTGTGGACAAAAAACCCTGGTTTCATTTCCAAGGCTTTAAACCTTGTTGATGTCCCCAAAAACTTGCAGATAGTTTTGTCCTCTATGGGACTTAATAAACCATCCAATGGTGAAAGATTCCCCTTTGTAAACAAGGTTTTCACGGTTTACGATGATGAGACAATAGCAAGGGAGGGAGTTTCTATCAATTGTGGTGCAAGGTCTTGCAAGGGTTGCCAAATCTGCTACAAACCCAACCCAAAGGGGGTGGATGTTCTGCAAGTAAGGGAAAGGGTTAAATAAAACCCCTTTCCTGACTTTAAAGGTAGGGGGGAGGACATCCCCCCAACCTTTCAAAACCTTTTAAATTTATCAGTTATGAAAACAAGTGTTGCCATCCGTAGAACTGCATTTGCAAAAGCCATCATCAATGAGGGAATCGACATCAACAAAGATTTTTATTCCCTTTCCTCTGAGGAGATTTCCAAAGTAGATGAAATCCGTAAAAGTTTCGGATATGATGGTACTAACTACCTTGGGAGATCAAAAGTCAGGCAGTTTTGGTATTCTGCACAAAAAGGGGGGAGGGTGTGAAACCCTTTTCCCTTTCCAAATCCTTAAATATTCAAGTTATGAAAAAAGATTCCATTACTATGAGGGATATTTATAACGCCCTTGTAAAAGAATTAGGTTTCAATGATGGCTATGAGACTTTTAATTGGTATTGCTATGTTTACAAAGTCACCATTGACAACAAAGCGCCCAATGACATAATTTGGGAAGTGTTTGGTATCTAAAACGGATGGGGGAGGGTTGGAAGCTCTCCCCATCTGCTAAACCCTTAAAATTTTGTGTTATGCTTTTGTATGTTGTTATTCCTATGATGGTTTTTGTGTTTGTGCTTGAGATGGTGGGAAATGAGGAGGAGACCAGAAACCAGGGTGGGAGGGATTGAAACCCTTTCCACCCTCCAAACCCTTAAATATTTGATGTTATGAGAAAGAATGATCTAAAGGATGTCACCATCTCCAATGCAACCCTCCGAAATGAGGACTTAATCGCCAAATGCATCCACTTTCTTTTCAAGGTGGACAAAAAGTCTGCAACCAAGATTTGGAGGGAAAACCCCAACCTTTTATCTGCCTTGTGTGATAAAGAGTGTGGGATTTCTACGGATTGGTGGGAGAGTGACGAGGCAACCCATCTGCTGCACGAAGACATCTTCGATGCAATGGACAAGCTTTCCCCAAGGGGTTACTATTTCGGTAGTCATCCCGGGGATGGTGCATTGATCGGCTATTGGTCAGTAGACCTTCTCTAAAGGGGGTGGATGGGTGGAACCATCCTCCTCCACCAATGTTTAACCTTAAAATGTTATAGTTATGGAAACTAAAAATCTTGAATGGTTCTTGCGTAGAAACTTTGGTCTCAAGGGGGAATATTTCTCCCAAGCATACAAGGATGCAGAGGAAATAACGGATGAGGAAGAAAGGGGGGAGGCGTTCGATGCAATCCTTGAGGATGGGATCGACAAATGTTTCACCAAGGAGGCTTGGGATGCTTGGAGCAAGGCATTGGCTATGGTTGATGACCTTGTGGCAATGGGTCTGCTCGATGAGGACGGGATGGATGCACCTGCTTGGAAAATCCGTCACGGATTCTGCGACCTTTCGTTTGAGTAAAACGAAAAAGGGGGTGGGGGATTGGTTTTCCCCATCTCCTCCAACCCTTAAATATCATAGTTATGAGCAACAAGAAAGAATTCGCCGAATGGTCAAAGGAAAAGGCAGACATCACCCTTACCAACCTTCAAGTGTTCACGATCATCTCCTTGTGTACACAAGAGAGGATTAGGCTGAAAGAAAAGATAGGGAAAGAGAAGGAGGGGGGATGGGTGGAGGATGCAGAATTCCACGAAAGCCAACTGCGTGATGTGGTGGACCTTTTGAAAACCATCACGAATCCACCTAAAGTTAGTGAGCATAAATATGTGCTAACTCGTCAGGATTCCCTCAATGATGTGCAAGAAATCTACATCCTCAATACGGAGGAGGAGGCCGTAGCCAAGATGGAGGAGGAGTTCAAATCCACCCTTGAATGGCTGAAATGGTACGGAGGCTTTGAGGATGGGGATTTTGAGCAAGAGGATGGTCAATGGTATCACAATCTCATCGTAAAGAGCAGACCAGAAGACTATACCTACCTATGGTCTATCCACATCAGCGACTGAAAAAACAAGAGGGGGAGGGGGTCTGACCATCCCTTCCCTTGCCAATGTTAAACCTTAAAAATCCAAAGTTATGAGCAAGACTATTGAAATCCGTTTGTATCAGTTCAGCGAGCTGACCGAATCCGCCCAGATGACTGCAATCAACAATGCAAGGCAATGGGTGGGGGATACGCAGAATGAGATTGATGGGGAGGCATACGAATGCACGAAGGAGGAGATGGAGAGGGTGCTTGGCATCAAGTTGGACATAGGAAGATATGGCTATCACAAATGGGAGTTCACGGATGAAAGGTGGGAGGATGTCTGCGAAGACCCCAAGTATCTCATCCGTTATCTCAATTGGGTGATGGACAAGGTGGACAATTCCAAGACCTACTACCTTGGTGGTGGAGGATGGAAACCACGGAAATCCCATATCATCAAGAAAGCCTACTACGATTGCTGCCTGACGGGGGATTGGACTAATGGTGTGTTTGACAAGATGATGGATGATGCCTACGATTGGGTTCGTGGCCACAAGACCATCGACCAATTTGTCTGCACCCTGGTCAACAAGTTCCACGATGTTTGGGATAAGGATATGGAATTCGGTTTCTCCGATGACAATGTCCGCGACATCCTTGAGATGAACGAAGATACCGAATGGTATCTTGAGGATGGTCGGAAATTTGATGGCACATTTGCCATCTAAAGTCCTCCACAATCAAACGGAAGGGGTGGGGAGGGGTGATTCCCTTCTCCACCCACAAAACCCCTTAAATTCAAAGTTATGACCATCTACAAGATTGAAACCCACGATCCGATTTCCGGCTATGCCTATGGCAAGCAGACATTCGCAACCCTTGAGGCTGCCAAGAGATGGCTTTCCAACCTTCTGCACGATGTGAGGGAGGCCGGGATTGCCGTCCGTGAGGATGAGACCGAAACCTCCTATGAGATAGCATTCTGCCTTGGCAATATGTACTATCAGTATAGGGTTATTAGTGACTATCCCATCTTCTAAAAGAGGGGGTGGGGGTGATTCCCCATCCTCTCTCCGTTAACCCCTTAAAATTTTGAGTTATGAACTGCTATTATGTTGGCTACTTTGACACATCTGCCTTGAAGGATGGAGAAATCCGTGAAATCCGTTATCCCGATGAGGAAAGACACATCTTCTCCTCCAAGAAGAAAGCGATGGCATATGTGAATTCAGTCCTCAACTCCTACAAGGAGGAGGGTGCTATCGTGGAGAAAGTCACCTACAACCCTGATGACCCGAACGAATGTTGGTTCGTTACAAAGGGGGAGGATGAATGGTACATCACCCTTGAATGTGTGAACATTCAGTAGCAAGAGGGGGTGGCATCCTGGCCGATGCCATCCTTCCCAATGTTTAACCTTAAAATTTCAAAGTTATGGAAATCACAATCAACATCCCCAAGAACAATTATTCCATCCCTACCGAAATCCGTCAGGAGGTGGTGCAAGCCATCTGCGAGGCTTTCCTCTCTGGAAATTCTTGGTCAATCTTCCATCCGTTCAATGATGGCAGAAGAACTGCCACAAGGTTTGTGTGGCTACGAAACGGAAGGGGGGTTGCCTTTGGCAACAGGGGTACAACCTTCCACGGAGATTCCAAATACGAAATCCGTGGATGTGAGATGAAGGCGGCCTTCGATGTCCTCCGTAAGTCTGGTTACTACATCTTCGTAGTGTATGAATACGGAGATTGGTACGGCTACAAGGTCTATGACAAGCCTTATTGCCGATATTGGGATAGGGAGTGCAGACAGGTCTATGAATTCACGGATTTCATCGACTGAAAGGGAGGAGGGGGAGGGAATCCCCCTTTTCTTGCAAATGTTCAACCTTAAAATTATCAGTTATGGACTTAATGAAACTTACCAAAGAAGATGTCAAGGCTTGCAAGGTATTCTCCGTGAGATGGTATCCACCTTATGGCGGGGATTGTGAACCCCACGATACTTGGGTTCTCGCCCCAAACGGAAAGATGGCTATGGCTTATCCGAAACTCAAGAGGGTGGATGTTGCCTACGCAAGACTTGCTTGTGAGAGTGAGGCGGAGGATGCTATGAAGAACCATTGGTGCGACAATGACCCAGATGCACCCAAGTGGTGGTAAAAGATAGGGAGGGGAGGGTATCCTCTCCTTGTCTCCATTGTTTAACCTTAAAACCATTAGTTATGCAAATCAACATTACCACGATTGAGGGAGGAATTACCAAGAACATTGTCATCTCCCACTATGTAGACTCCATTGATGTCACGGAGGCTTTCGTGAGAATCCCTGATGAAAAGGACAAGGACGCTTGTGCAACCTACAACAAAATCCTTACCTTCCTTGAAGACCTTGGTGCAGAGTATATGAACGAATGCACCCTTGATTCGGAGGATGGGGCGAGGTTCGACTATTTTTCCCTCTAATGGGGGATGGAGGATGATTCCTCCTCTCCCATCCAAAACCTTTAAAGAAATTAGTTATGGGAAGTATCCTTGCTATCTTGACCGGCCTATGCATCGTGGCCTTACTCAAGTTGGTGGGCAAGTCAAAGAATGCCAACCAAGATGCTGAAAACGCCGAAATGAGCGACTTTTACGGATTGGATGATGACAGAGTCAGCCGAATCGTGAAAACGGCTTATTTGGACTTAAAAAGGCAAAGGGCGGGGTCTCACGGCCCCTGGCTCGAGTCCTTGCTTGATGGCCCCCTATATCTCCAATACGATGAGAGGGGGGGAATCCAAGTGAGGGCGCTGACCAAATCCATCTCTCCTGGTGTTGCCTTGTCGGCCATCACGATGACCATCCAAGAAATCCTCTCCGCACCCATCTCCTATGACAAGGATGGGAGGGAGATGCCACGGAGGGTGTTCAACCTTGATGGACTCCACAAGGCAGAGGAGGAGCTGATGGAGATGATGGGGGAGGGGGAGTGAAATCCCCTTCCCTCGCAGATGTTTAACCTTAAAAATTATCAGTTATGAAAGTCAAAGATTTGATTGAAATCCTTGAGGGCCTCGATGAGAACGAGGAGGTCTATTTCCTTCCTACCAATTCCTACTATCCCGAAGACTTTTCGGATGATGTCCGTAGGAATATGAACATCAATTCCTTTTGGGGTGGAGGTCACAAGGCAACCATCCTCTTCAGCGATGGTCAGGTAGGAGGGTTGGGTGGAGATGATGATGAGGAGGAGGAAGAGGATGATTAAAAGATGGATGGGGAGGGGCG
>RHMF01000395.1_pt1 | contig 43683 bp, 34 predicted proteins | sample 5365151 | NCBI WGS metagenome assembly RHMF01 (sample SAMN10266501, study PRJNA497801) | feces metagenome | isolation source: feces | host: Bos taurus | place: China: Prairie of Fairy Mountain | collected 2017-08-14 | reverse complement strand
GATTTGACTACATCGTTAAATAAAATCATGGACATACTACTCCATTTTTAAGATACTGGAATTGTACCATACGGGAAAAATTATGTCAATCTGTAACCATCAAAAAAGGCAAAAACGGAGGAAAATTCGCAGATTGTTCACTTTTATGGAAGATCTTGGCTGTAATACCAAAAATGATATATCGCTTATGCGATATGATATACGGCTTTGCCGTATGATATATTTCCGTTCCGGAAATATGATATAATATCTGCTCCCTCATACGCGAAGCGTATATCATCTGCGTAGCAGATATCATACCGCCAGGTATATCATCTGCGACCTATGGGAGCGGATATCATTAGAGGCACACTTTCCAAAAGAAAGTGTGCCTCGGTTATTATCTGGCGTCCCGGCTGGACAGGTACTTGCGGACCATCAAAGCCACCTTAAAGACGATGGCGTGGTCAAACTGGCGCAGGTCCAGACCGGTGAGTTTTTTAATCTTTTCCAGGCGGTACACCAGGGTGTTCCGGTGGACAAAGAGTTTCCGGGAAGTTTCAGAAACGTTCAGATTGTTTTCAAAGAATTTATTGATGGTGAAAAGGGTTTCCTGGTCCAGCGCATCAATGGAACTCTTCTTGAACACTTCTGTTAAGAAAATATCGCAAAGGGTGGTGGGAAGTTGATAAATGAGGCGGCCGATGCCCAGATTTTCATAGTTAATAATGCTTCTTTCCGTGTCGAAAACCTTGCCCACATCGATAGCGGTCTGGGCTTCCTTGTAGGCATCTGCCAGTTCCCGCAGGTGCTCTGCAACCGTGCCGATACCGATAACGCACTTAATGGAAAGTTCGGTTTTCAAGGTCTTTTCCACCTTGGCTGCAATCTTTTCCAGGTCGCCGGGCTTATAATTGGCGGGCAGTTGCTTCACAATGGCAATATCCGTTTCGTTGATGCTCAGCACAAAATCCTGCTGCTTATCTGCAAACAGGTTGCCCAGCACATCCACAGCGGTTACATCGCTGCCCCCTACCTGCCGCACTAAGTACACCGCCCGGCAAGCATCGGTGGCAAAATGCAGTTCCTTTGCCCGGATGTAAATGTCACCGGGAAGGATGTTATCCATAATAATATTCTTGACGAAGGTGCCCCGATCATGCTTTTCTTCGTAGAATACCTTGGCATCGTTTAAGCAGATGTACGCCATAGAGCAGTAGGCCTTGGCCTGCTCGTCATCACCGGTGCAGAATACCGCATACTCAAAATAGCCGGTGGCGCTCAGAATAGCGTGGAAGGTCTTTTGGCCAAAAGAAACCACATTCCCGCCGGAAGCGGCAACCTTTACGGCTGCATCGCCCCAATGCTCACCCAAAAGGGAAACATCGGTGCAGGAGACCACATGGCCGTCGGTATCAATCACGCCGAAGGCACGGCCGGGAATTTCCCGCAACTGCAAAATCACACTCTGAAACACACTGTTGGACATTGAAAGCCCTCCTCTTATCTCTTGTAAATGCGTTATGTACAAAATAGTACTATCATTATAGCGGCCTTTTGCGCATTTTGCAAGTGGGTTTTGTGATTTTGTTGAAAAAAGGCGTGTTCATTTTGGGCAAAATCCCAAATACTGGCTTTTCAGTCGTTCCTCATACCGCAAGATATATCATCCACGATCGCAAGGCGCGGATATCATTGTTAACTCCTCAGGTGTCAATGCACGAACTGCGCCTACTCTCAGTTCGCCCAGGGAAAGGCCGCCCTCTTCCACTCTTTTCAGATAGGTCACCGGCAAGCCCCGGCTGGCTAACATCCGGCGCACCTGGTGGTACTTGCCTTCTTCCACTGTGACGCGGCATTTTCCCGGCTCTAAAATTTCCAAAAGGGCGGTGCGGCAGAGTGTGCCGTCTTTTAAGATAATGCCCTCCCGGAACGCCGCCACATCTTCCTCCGTTGCCGCCCCCTCGTGGCAGGCGATATAGACCTTTTTCACCCCTTTGGAGGGGGTAATCAGCCGGTGGAGCAGTTCCCCGTCGTTGGTGAAAAGAAGCAGACCTTCCGTTTCTTTATCCAGCCTTCCGATGGGCTTTAAGTCCCAATATTTCATTTCTTCCGGCAGAAGTTCCATAACCGTTCTTTCTTTTGCGTCTTCTGTAGCCGTAACATAACCTGCAGGCTTATGGAGCATGACCACCACCTGCCCCAAAGCGGACAGTGCCTGCCCATCCAGGCAGATTTTCTGGGTTTGGGGGTCAATCTTTTTCGCCCCATCCTTTTCCCATTTGCCGTCTACGGTAACCCGGCCTGCTTTCAAAACCACTTTTACCTGGCTTCGGGTGCCGATGCCGCAATCGCAGAGGAATTTATCCAGTCGTTCCATTCTTTCTCCGTTCTATCCTGTCCCTGTGGGCAATAGACTATAATGCCAAGTATCTTCGGGAGGGATTATTATGATGTTTATGACCGCAAAGGTGGACATAAAGAAAACACTGCTTGCACTTGCCGCTGCCGTAGCCCTAATCGTGGGAATGATTTTTCTCTTTGGGGGCAACGATGCTGCTCCTACCGCCGGGGCAGAAGTATCGGGAAATGATGCCCGGGTGCAATTTCTGAAAAACTATGGCTGGGAAGTTTCCCAGTCCCCGGTGGAATCGGGGCAGGTGCGCATTCCGGAAAAGTCCACCGCCGTGTATGACCGCTACAACGCCTTGCAGAAGTCCCAGGGCTTTGATTTAAATCAGTATGCCGGAAAAATCGTTATGCGGTATGTGTATAAAATCAACAATTACCCCGGATCTACAGACCCGGTCTATGCCACCTTGCTCTTATATAAAAACGAGGTCATCGGCGGGGATGTAACCGACACCTGCCCCGGCGGGCAGGTGCGCCCATTCAAAATGCCCTCGTAAGTATTGTAACATACCCTTTTTCCCTTGACAAGGCGTTTCCGGGATGGTATAAAAAAAGTACTTCAGGGCGGGGTGTAATTCCCCACCGGCGGTAAAGCCCGCGAGTGGTTTTCTTTCCAAGCCACTGAACCGTTGCAATTACGGTGCCGACAGTGAATGCGGTTTTCGCAAAAGTCTGGATGGAAGAAGTGCAATTTTGCTATTTCTGCGCCCTGGGTCTATACCCGGGGCGCAGTTTACATTTGGAGGACCTTTATGAGAGAACTTTGGCAGGCTTTTTTGGAAAACGCAGGCTTTGTTGCAGTTTGTTTTGGAATTACCCTTGTCCTTTACCTGGGAGCGAAGGTTTTGGAGCGGTTTACCCCATCCAAGCGCACCCTCTCCCCCACCCGCCGGCTGACCATTGTTTCCCTTTGCGGTGCTCTGGCAGCGGTGCTGATGCTTTGGGAAATTCCCCTTCCCTTCCTGGCCCCCGGCTTTTATAAACTGGACTTTTCCGAACTGCCGGTGCTGCTTTGCGGCTTCTTTGTAGGTCCTGCCGGGGCAGTAGCCTGCGAAGGGGTAAAAATCTTTCTGAATTTGCTCTTTGACGGCACTACCACCGCCTTTGTGGGAGAATTTGCCAATTTTGCCGTAGGCTGCTGTTTGGTATTGCCGGCAGCGGTTTGCTACCGGTTTTGGCACACCCGGAAAGGGGCTATCCTTTCCTGCCTGTTGGGAAGTCTTTGCATTACGGTTTTAGGCAGTGCCTTTAATGCCTTCTACCTGCTTCCCAAATTTGCCGCTCTTTACGGAATGCCTCTGCAAGCGATTGTGGGAATGGGTACTGCCATCAACCCCGCCATTACCAATGTAGGCACTTTCGTGCTTTTCGCCGTTGCGCCCTTAAATCTGATAAAGGGGCTGCTTGTCAGCCTGCTGACTGTTCTTCTGTATAAGAAAATCGCCCGCCCCCTGTTTGAAAGGTAATTTGCTATGCACATAAGATTGGCAACCAAAGAAGATATTTCCAAAATGCTGGAAATATATCGCCCCTATGTGGAAAACACCACTGTCAGTTTTGAATACGCCTGCCCCTCTTTGGAAGAATTTACTGCCCGCTTTGAAAAATATACCCGGCAGTTTCCCTGGCTGGTGTGGGAAGAAAAGGAAGAAATTTTAGGCTACGCCTATGCCTGTGCCCCCTTTACAAGAATGGCCTACAGTTGGGTGGCTGAGGCTTCCGTATATTTACGGGAAGATGCCCACAGAAAAGGCATGGGCTCTGCCCTGTATAAAGCCCTGGAAGCCATCCTTACTAAGCAGGGGTATTTGACCCTGTATGCCCTGGTGACTTCGGAGAACACCTCTTCTCTTGCTTTCCACCGGGCACTGGGCTATGAAATTCGGGCAGATTTTCCCCGGCAGGGCTTCAAAATGGGAAAGGCTTTGGGGGTTACCTGGCTGGAAAAAACCTTGCAATTTGTCGAATATCCACAGGATATACCCCAAAGTGTGGAAGCTATTGTGAAAATTGACAGGAATTTCCTGAATAATTTAGACAGATTTGCCCTTTCTAAATAAGCAAAAATATGGTATGTTAAGCGTGGAGAAATACGGACTTGCAGACGCTCTGAATTGCGCTGTACTCCCTATTCTTCACGCATTCTTTTTTATGTAATTTCACATAAGGAGTTGTCATTATGTATTTCCAGAAAAAACGCTGCATCGCAATGCTTCTGGCCGGTGGTCAGGGCAGCCGACTGAAGGTTCTCACCGAGAACACCGCAAAGCCTGCGGTTCCCTTTGGCGGCAAGTACCGGATCATCGACTTCCCCCTGAGCAACTGCGTCAATTCCGACATTGATACCGTTGGCATTCTGACCCAGTATCAGCCTTTGGAACTGAACGAGTACATCGGCAACGGCCAGCCCTGGGGTCTTAACAAGAGCCACTGCTGCGCCCAGGTTCTGCCCCCCTACGCAAGAAACGGCAAGAGCGAATGGTACAAAGGCACCGCCAATGCCATTTATCAGAACATCCCCTTTATTGAGCGTTTTGACCCGGAATATGTGCTGATTCTCTCCGGTGACCATATTTATAAAATGGACTACGCCGCGATGATCGCCCACCACGAAAAGGCCGGGGCTGACTGCACCATCGCCGTTCGGGATGTGCCGCTGGAAGAAGCCAGCCGCTTTGGCATTATGAACACCCACCCCGATGGCACCATTTATGAATTTGAGGAAAAGCCCAAGTGTCCCAAGTCCACCAATGCCTCTATGGGCATCTATGTGTTCAACTGGAAAATTCTCCGTCAGTATCTGATTGCAGACGAGGCTGACCCCAATTCCGATAATGACTTCGGCAAGAACGTCATCCCCGCCCTTTTGAATGCCGGTCACAAACTGGTGGCCTACGCCTTCCAGGGTTACTGGAAAGACGTGGGCACTATCGACTCTTTGTGGGAAGCCAATATGGAACTTCTGGGCAAGGAGCCTGAATTTGACATCCGGGGTGACGGCCGGAACAAGATTTACGCCCGGAACAACGCCCATCCCTCCAGTTATATTGACGCCGCCGCCAAGACGGTGAACTGCTTTATTGCAGAAGGTTCCACCGTTTACGGCACAGTCCGCCACAGCATCGTTTCCACCGGTTGTACCGTTGGCAAGAATGCGTTGGTGGAAGACTCCGTGATTATGCCCGGTGCCATTATTGAAGACGGTGCTGTTGTCCGCCACGCCATTTTGGGTGAAGGCAGCCGCATCTGCAAGGGGGCTGTGGTTGGCGGCGCATTTGAAGCCAACGAAGCAAAGAAAATCAGCGTAACCCAGAAGAATGCCGTACTCCCGGAAAACGGCGTGCTTCTGCCCGGCGAAATGCTGTAAAGGAGGAATAAACTATGCGTGCAATGGGTATTATCTTCGCCAATATCTACGATAGTTCTATGGGCGATCTGACAAATAAGCGGACAATGGCCAGCCTTCCCTTCGGTGGCCGCTACCGCCAAATCGACTTTACCCTCTCCAATATGTCTAACTCCGGCATCCGCCGTATCGGTATCATTTCCCGGCACAACTACCAGTCTTTGATGAACCACATCGGCTCCGGCTCTGAGTGGAACTTGGAACTGGAAGAAGGCGGTCTGGAATTTATGACTCCCTATGCCCTGGGTAACTCCGTTTCCGAATTCCGGGGCAAACTGGAAGCACTCCAGTCCGTAAGAGAGTACTTTGAATACGGCGATAAGGACGACTATGTGGTGCTTTCCGACTCCAGCGTTCTTTGCAATATGGACCTGGGCAAAATCCTGGAAGCCCATATTGCCAGCGGCAAGGATGTAACTGTTGTTGCCGCCAGGGGCATTGCCAACGGCAAAAAGCAACTAAGCATGGCCTTCCGGGAAGATGAAAAGGACAATCTTGCCGATGTGGCTGTGGACTACCCTGCCCCCGAAGGCTATCTGGCTTCTACAGGCATCTTCATCGTTGCCAAGGATCTTTTAATGCACCATGTGCAGGAAGCCGTTGCCCGGAATTTGTACCGGTTTGAGCGGGACTTCCTCCTGCGTCAGTATCAGGAAGGCAATCTGAGCCTGAATGTTTACTGCTACGAGGGCGTCACCCTCTTTAATGACAGCACCGAAGAATACTACCAGAGCAATCTGGCTATCCTCAATGATGACATCCGCGCAGATTTGTTTAACCCGGAACGGCCCATCTACACCCGGGTTCGGGACCAGGTGCCTTCCTACTACTGTGACGGCAGTGATATTGCCAATTGCTCCGTTGCCGACGGCTGTATGCTGGATGGCTACGTGAAAAACAGTATCCTCTTCCGCCACGTCACCATCGGTGCCGGCTGTGACATCGACAAGTGCCTGATTATGAACGACACGGTTGTCGGCGAAGGCTCTGTGCTGAAGTACGTGATTTTGGATAAGGATGTTGTGGTCTATCCCGGTGCGAAACTGATCGGCACACCCACCAATCCCCTGATTATCAAGAGAGATAAAGTATGAGAATTGCCATCCTCGCCTCCGAAGGCGCCCCCTATGTAAAGTCCGGCGGCCTGGGAGATGTGATGGAGGCCCTCCCCTCTGCTCTATCCCGTATTGCAGGCAACGAAGTTGCCCTGTTTCTGCCCTACTATAAAAAAATGCTGGAAAATCCCGCCATTGAAACAGAACTGGTAACCCAGTTCCACGTGGGTCTGGGCTGGCGGCAGCAATATGCCGGCATCTACCGGGTAACCAACCGGAAAGACAGCGTGCAGGTTTATTTGGTGGATAACCTCTATTATTTCGGTGGTCGTGACGGCGCCATCTACGGCCAAATCGACGATGCTGAGCGATATGCCTACTTCTCCAAAGCCTGCCTGGATGCAATGGTAACCCTGGACTGGATTCCCAATGTTATTCAGTGCAACGACTGGCAGACGGCCCTGGTGCCAACGTTCCTGAAAGCCCGCTACAGCAGTCTTTTCCCCGGCACAAAGTGTATGTTCACCATTCACAATGTGGAATACCAGGGCTGGGCCTACGGTGACTTCTTCGACGACGTGCTGGCGCTCCCCTGGGAATACCGGCCCTGTCTGGATATGAACGGCGCTGTTAACCTTATGAAGGGCGCCATTGAAACAGCAGATATGGTAACCACCGTTTCCGAGACCTACTCCAAAGAACTGATGTATCCTTACTATGCGCATGGGCTGGACAGTGTTCTGAGCGGCAACGCCTGGAAACTCACCGGCATCACCAACGGCATTGATGTGGGTACGTTCAATCCCGCCGCCGACCCCAACCTGCCTGCCCATTACAATAGCCGCACCGTTGCTTCCGGCAAGGCAAAGTGCAAGGCCGCTCTCCAGGAGGAAGTGGGTCTGCCCCAAAAACCGGATGCGCCTTTAATGGTAATGGTGACCCGGCTGGCAGGCCACAAGGGTTTGGACCTTCTGTGTCACATTGCCAGAAGGCTCATGTGGGAGGAAGATTGCCAACTGCTGATTTTAGGCACAGGCGAACCCCACTTTGAGCAGTTCTTCCAGGGCCTTGCCCGGGAATTCCCGGACCGGGTTGCTGCCAAGATTACCTTCAACTTGGGACTGGCCGCACGGATTTATGCCGGTGGCGACATCTATCTGATGCCCTCCAAGAGCGAGCCTTGCGGTCTGAGCCAGATGAATGCCATGCGCTACGGCACCGTGCCTGTGGTACACGCCACCGGCGGACTGAAAGATACCGTTCCCGGTGTGGACGAAAGCGGCGAAAACGGCTTGGGCTTTACCTTCCAAAGTTACAATGCCGATGACTTTATGGGCGCTATCAAGCGGGCTCTGAACCTCTATCGGGAAGATCCCAAGGCCTGGAAGGCTCTGCAAAGACGGGGCATGGACCAGGACTTCAGTTGGGATAAGCCCGCCGGCAAATATATGGATCTGTTTTATAAGATGCTGCAATAATACAAATGCCTCCCCCACAAGGGGAGGCATTTATTTTCTGCTCCTTTTCCTTGATTTTCTACGGCAAATAAGGTATGCTATACGCAGTATGTTTTAGGAGATAAGTATGCGTATTTTATTCAACTCCAAGGAAAAAGAACACAAAACCCCCTTTGGCACTTTGGTGCCGGGGCAAGTTTGCAAACTGAATATTCACATTCCTGCAACGGTGGGCGCAATCAAAGTAGAATGCTTCCTGCAGGAAGAAAACGGCGCTCCCTATAAGACGGTGGAACTGCCCTTTTTGGATGAAAAAGGGGCTTACCAGCGATTTGAAGGCACATTCACTTTGGATAAGCCAGGCCTTTACTTCTACCGTTTCCACATCACCAAGCCCGACAGTTGTTTCCGTCTGTTCAAAATGGGGGATGACACCAATATGGAGGCCGGCGATTTGTGGCAGGTCAGTTGCATTCCGGAAGACTTCGTTACCCCCGACTGGGCAAAGGGTGCAACCATTTATCAGGTATTTCCGGACCGTTTCTATAAATCCGGCAACTGCGATTTGACCCACAAACTACAGCCCTACACCCTTCATGAAAACTGGAATGAAGAAGTTTCCTGGGAGCCCACAGAAGACGGCATTGTGCTTAATAACGACTTTTTTGGGGGCAATTTCCAGGGTATTACCGAAAAACTCCCCTATATCGCCTCTTTGGGCGCAACCATTTTGTATCTGAATCCCATCAGCAAAAGTTTTTCCAGCCACCGCTACGACACCGGTGACTACAAGACCCCCGACCCTATGCTGGGAACGGAAGAGGATTTCAAGGCCCTCTGCGAAACTGCCCACAATTTGGGCATCCGGGTGATTTTGGACGGAGTGTTCTCCCACACCGGCTCCAACAGCCTCTACTTTGACCGGGAAGGCCAGTTTGGCGGCAAAGGCGCATACTGCGACCCCAATTCCCCCTTCAGAAGTTGGTACACCTTCCACCACTGGCCCGATGCTTACAACAGTTGGTGGGGCTTTGAAACGCTGCCCACAGTCAACAAAATGGACCCTGCGTTTGTGCAGTATATCATTACCGGCCAGGATAGTGTGATTACCCACTGGCTGAAACTGGGGGCTGACGGTTTCCGGCTGGATGTAGCCGACGAACTGCCCAACGAATTTTTGTTGCTGCTGAAAACCCATCTGCGGAAAATAAAGCCCGATGCCCTCTTAATGGGAGAAGTCTGGGAAGATGCTTCCAACAAAAGTTCCTACGATGTGCGCCGCCGCTACTTTGTGGATGGCACCCTGGACAGCATTATGAACTACCCCTTCCGGGCTGCGATTTTGCAGTTTATAAAGGATAGAGATGCGGGCAAACTGCTCAAAGACCGGGTAATGACCATCGCAGAAAACTATCCTGCCCAGGTGCTGATGAGCAATATGAACCTTTTGGGCACCCACGACACTGCCCGCATTCTCACCGCCCTGGTAGACGATTTCGACGGCAGCCGGGAAGCCCTTGCCAAGCGGAAACTTTCCCGCAGTCAAAGAGATACCGCCCTTTCCCGGTTGGAAATGGCCACCTTCTTACAATACACCCTCCCCGGCAGTCCCAGCATTTACTACGGTGACGAAGTGGGTATGGAAGGGGGAAAAGACCCCTTCAACCGCCGCACCTTCCCCTGGGGAATGGAAGATACACATTTACAGCAGCACTATATTCAGCTGGGTCACCTGCGGAAAAATGCGCCTGCTTTAAGGCAAGGCAGCATTTCCTTCTTCAAAGCCGAAGATGGCCATTTGGGCTTTAGCCGGGAAACAGAAACCCAGCACCTTAGGATTTATGTAAACCGCTCTCTGGATGCCTGGTCCATCCCCACCGGCAAACTTCTCTACGGCAAGAAACTTCGCACCCTGGCCCCGGACTGGCTGGAATTGGAGCCTATGGGCTTCTGTGTGGTGGAGGAATGAGATGGAAAAAGAATGGTTTTATAGCGGTTACTGCCGGGTTCTTGATGGTAGCCGCACGGTCTGCCTTGTGACGGAGGACGGCAACCTTGCAGAAGTAGACTGCAATTATGAAGTCTGCCCCTATGCCAAGGAATGTACCATTGGAAAGGGCATCACGGAACAAATTGGTAATGGATAATGATCCAATAATAAAGAACAAAAAGAGGTGCTCTCGCACCTCTTTTATTCTTTGTTGAGAAATGCCATCAGTTCGTCACCGGTGATGGTTTCCTTGATGAGCAGGTGCTGGGCGATTTGGTCCAGCAGTTCCCGATTTTGGGTGAGAATTGCCTTGCTGTCTTCGTAGCACCCATCCAAAATGGCCTTTACTTCCCGGTCAATCCGGGCGGCAGTTTCCTGGGAGCAGTCCAGATAGGCCTGGTTATCCAGGTAGGCATTGGCAACGGAAGCCGGGGCCATCAGCCCCAATTCTTCCGACATGCCGTAAAGGGTAACCATATGCTTGGCTGTGGCAGTGGCCCGCTGAATATCGTTGGCCGCGCCGGTGGTTTCCACCCCGAACACCACCTGCTCGGCGGCTCTGCCGCCTACCAGGGTGCGCAATTCGGTGAGCAGTTCCTCCTTGGTATGCAGGTACTTTTCTTCTTCCGGCATCTGCATGGTATAGCCCAAAGCCCCGGAAGTATGGGGCACGATGGTGATTTTGGAAACGGGCTGGGAATGCTTAAGCAGGGCCGCCACCAGGGCGTGACCCACTTCGTGATAGGCAACAACCCGCTTTTCCGTATCGGTAAGGACTGTGTTTTTCTTCTCTGTGCCGGCAATCACCGTTTCAAAGGACACCAGCAGATCATTTTGGCACACTGCCTTTCTGCCCTGGCGAACAGCCCGCAGGGCCGCTTCGTTAACAAGGTTTGCAAGGTCTGCGCCCACCGCACCGGCGGTTGCCTGGGCGATCTTCTGCAGATCCACATCTTCAGATAGTTTGATCTTCTTGGTGTGGACCTTCAGGGTATCCAGTCTGCCCTGTAAATTGGGCTTATCCACTTCAATGCGGCGGTCAAACCGACCGGGCCGCAGAAGGGCCTTATCCAAAATTTCCGGGCGGTTAGTAGCCGCCAGCACCACAAGTCCCTTGGAACTGTCGAAACCGTCAATTTCTCCCAAAAGTTGGTTCAGGGTCTGTTCCTGCTCGGTGTTGCCGCCGTAACGGGAATCCCGGGAACGGCCCACCGCATCAATTTCGTCAATGAAGATAATGGACGGGGCCACCTTTGCCGCCTGCTGGAACAAATCTCTTACACGGCTGGCGCCTACACCGACGAACATTTCCACAAAATCGGAACCGGAAATGGAGAAGAAAGGCACATTGGCCTCCCCCGTCACCGCCTTGGCAAGCAGAGTCTTACCTGTACCGGGAGAGCCTACCAAAAGAGCGCCCTTGGGCAGTTTTGCACCGATTTCTGCGTACTTTTGGGGGTTATGGAGGAAGTCAATAATCTCCTGCAGAGATTCCTTTGCTTCATCCTGACCGGCCACATCCTGGAAAGTGACGCCGGTTTTCTTTTCCATATACATTTTGGCTTTGCTGCTTCCAAAGCCGCCCATCATACCGCCGCCGGAAAGCCGCTTTGTCACAGACCGCATCAGCAGGAAGGTAAGCAAAAACATACCGGCATAGAACAAAATCATAATGATAGTGGAATTATCCTCCACAATCACCTGGTTGACTTTTACGCCCTGGGCGGTGAGTTTATCTGCCAAAGCCAGCATATCGCCCCCCTGGGGCAGACCGGTGAAGCAGGCTTTTCGCTGGGCGGAGGGTTTTTCTGCTTCCTGCCGGGTCAAAAATACAATCCGGTCATACTGCAGTTGCACTTCCACCAAATCCCCATTTTCCATAGCGGTGGCAAACTCGTTATAATCCACCTCGGTGTATTGACTGCTTCTAAGCATATTATAGGCAACACTGATGGCAAGCACCACCGCAATGGTAATTACCAGCGCAACCCATATATTTCTCGGCTTTTTGCCGTTTGGCTCTTTTTCATTTTCATTCTTCTGATCCAAGGAATATCCCTCCTTCGTTTTCACTATCATACCACAGTTTGCGTCCGGTGGCAACGAAAGATGTACACTTTTCCCGTAAATTTTCTGTGAATTTCCAGTTGTATCCACTCAAGTTTTTTGCTATAATGGGCGTAAGTATAGTAATAAGGAGAATTTCCTATGAAGCAGACCTACCGCTGTCAAAAACCTATGGAGCAGCCCGAAGAAAATGAGGGTCAACTGGAGGGCCGCAACGCCATAACCGAAGCCCTGCGCAGTGGCCGCACCATTGATAAAGTGTTTATTGCCAACGGCGATACCGACCGGGCTTTACAGCGCCTTGCCGCCCAGGCAAAGGAGGCCGGCGCAGTGATTGTGCCGGTGGACAGAAGAAAATTAGATGCGATGAGCACCACCCGGGCCCACCAGGGTATCATTGCCCTTGCCGCCGCCCGGGAATATGCCAGCATTGATGAGATTTTGGAAGTGGCCCGCAGTCGGGGGGAAGAGCCCCTTTTGGTGATTTGCGATGAACTGTCCGACCCCCATAATTTAGGCGCTATTTTGCGGTGCGCCGAGTGCGCCGGAGCGCACGGTGTGATTATCCCCAAGCGCAGAAGCGTAGGGCTGACTGCCACCGTTGCCAAGGCCTCTGCCGGTGCCATTGAGTATATGAAGGTGGCCCGGGTTACCAATATCAACAGCGCCATCGAGCAACTGAAGGAGAAGGGCGTTTGGATTTTCGGCACTGCCGCCGAAGGTTCCATTGCTATGTATCAGGCAAACCTCACCGTTCCTGCCGCCATCGTCATTGGCAACGAAGGAGAGGGTATGAGCCGCCTGGTGCAGAAAAACTGTGATGTAATTGTCCACATTCCCATGAAAGGCCGCATTTCCTCTTTGAATGCCGCTTCTGCCGCATCTATTTTGCTTTACGAGGCCGTCCGTCAGCGCCTGTAAGGAGGTACTATGAACAGCACAAATCCGGAACTTTTTGATATTGAAGATATCCTCCGGGAGTTTGGAGATGCCGCCCCGGAAGATGCCCCTGTTCCCGAGAAAACGCCTGCTGAGGAATGTCCCCCGGAACAGTCCCAGGAAGAAGTTTTAGGGGAAGAAGAATACGAGATGGAGTTCTCCCTGCCTCAGGAATTTTTCCAGGAGCCGGAACCTGCCATCTTTGAAGAAGAGGTGGACACCATTCGCTTAGATGATGTTGCCGACCTGCAGGAGCCCCAGGAGAATTTGTCAGATACCCAGGCAATTCCCTCTTTGGAAGAACTCCACACAGAAAAGACCCCTGCACCCAGCCTGGAAGATACCCAGGTAGTGGAGGATGCCAATCTGGAAGATACCCAAGAGGTAAAGATTGCCGATTTGGGGGAAACCCGGAAAATTCCTCAGATCGAGCCCCAAACCGAAGCAAAGGCAAACCGCTTTGTCCTTCATCCCCAGTCAAATCCTCTGAAAGAACTGAAAAAGCAATTAACCGCCGGCCCGGAACGGCTTTACTACCAGATGGCAGAAAAGGGTACGGGCAAATTGGCGGCATCTATACTGACCAACCTGGTGGTGGTGCTGCTGTGCGCCACTGTCACCGCCTTGCAGGCCTTCGGGGTGGTTGGAGAAAACTACCTGCGGGCTGTAATTTTCGGGCAAATTCTTGCCATGTTTGTGTCTGCCCTTTTAGGCAGTTTCCAACTGATTGAAGGGGCAGCGGACCTTATTCGCAAGCGCTTCTCCCTGAACACCCTTTTAGGCTGCAGTTTTCTTGTTTGTATTGCCGACGGTGTGCTGGCCCTGCAAACCCTCCGGGTTCCCTGCTGTGCCGCCTTCTGCCTGGCTATGACTTTCTCCCAAGTATCTGCCTACCATAAGCGTTCCACCCTTTCTTCCCGGCTGGACACTATGCGAAAAGCCTCCTCCTTAAAAGGCACTTACGCCGTCACCGCAGAAGACGGGCAAAAGTATTTTGTGGGCGGAGAAGGCCGGGTTGAGCATTTTATGGACAATCTGTACACCCGTTCCCTGCCGGAAAAACTGCAAGGCATTTATGCAATGACTGTGCTTGCTGTCAGTTTCCTTCTGGGCGCAGGCACTCTGTTTTGGCAGGATGCCGCCGCCGGGGTGCAGGTTTGGGCGGTTAGCCTGCTCCTTGCTCTGCCTGCAGGCAGTTTCATTACATCCACCCGGCCCGTTGCCATTTTGGAGCATCGGCTTCACAAATTAGGAACTGTGCTTTGCGGCTGGCAGGCACTCCGCCAGGCAAAGGGAAAAGCCGATTACCCCGTATTTTATGAGGACCTGTTCCCCAAGGGCTATTCTAAAATGAATGGCACCAAGTTCTTCGGCAGTCTTTCCCCGGAGGAAGTGGTTTCCTATGCCGCCACTTTGATGCAGGCAACGGAAAGCGGCCTTACGCCCCTGTTTATGACCCTGCTGGAAAACCACAACGGCCGTATTCTGCAGGCTGAGGATTTGCAGGCCTACGAACACGGCGTGGGTGGTCAGATTGCCGGTGTTCCGGTGCTGGCGGGCAGTCTTTCTTTCCTGCGGCAAATGGGCGTGGAAGCAGATGAGAGCCTGTATATGGGCCAAAGCATTTGCATAGCCATTGACGGTGAACTTTCCGGCATTTTTGCCATTACCTATGATAAAAACAGGGCATCTGCCGCCGGTTTGCAGACCCTTTGCGCCTATAGCAGCCTGCGTGCTACTATCGTAGCCGCCGACCCCATGCTTACCGGAGCCTTTCTGCATAAGAAATTCGGTGCCCGGCAAAGCCGTCTCCACTTCCCGGACTACCCCACCCGGCAGGCCCTGCGCAATACACAGCCGGAAGAAGGCAGCACACCTATTTTGCTTGCCACCAAGCCCGGCCTTGCCGTGTCTGCCTACGGTATCACCGGCGCCCGGAGTGCCTACACCGCATCTATGCTTGGCACCATTGTGCAAATGATTGGTGGTGGAGTTGGCCTTGTGATGCTGGCCATTTTGGTTGCCATCGGCGCACTGCACCTGATTACCCCCGTTAATATGTTCCTGTACCAACTCATATGGCTCGTTCCCGGCTGGCTCATTACCGAGTGGACTCGTGCTATCTGATACAAAATCCGTTCTTCCCACCGGAAGAACGGATTTCTATTTATTATTTTTTCTCTATTCTTTATTCTTTTACCTCTGCACCACATAAAGAATAAAGAAGAAAGAACAATGAAAAAAGAATAAATACATTTACTCTTTATGTAGCATTTTCCGGTATTGTATGCTACAATAGTCAAAATGCGAAAGGAGGTGTCCTATGGAAACGATGGTGCTTTCTGCCCAGGCCCCGGAAACGGCCCAAATTGCGGCGGACCTGATTAAAAAAGGCCAGTTGGTGGCCCTGCCTACGGAAACGGTTTACGGTTTAGGGGCCAACGGTTTGGATGAAGAGGCTGTCAGCAAAATCTTCGTTGCCAAGGGGCGCCCCCAGGATAACCCCCTCATTTTACACGTGGCGGATGAAAGCCAAATGGAAAATCTTTGCCACTCCATTCCGGAAAGTGCCTATCGGCTTGCCAGGGCCTTTTGGCCCGGTCCGCTGACCATTGTACTTCCCGCCCGGGACATCGTTCCCAAAAAGACCACCGGCGGCCTTTCTACTGTAGCCATCCGTTGCCCGGACTGCGAGATTACCAGAAAGATTATCGCCCTTTCCGGTGTGCCTGTTGCCGCTCCCTCCGCCAACCTTTCCGGCAAGCCCTCCACCACCACCGCCCAGCATGTGCTGGATGACCACAAGGGAAAAATCCCCTGTATCGTGGACGGCGGCCCCTGTAAAGTGGGCGTGGAGTCCACCATTGTGGATTTAACGGAAGAGCGGCCCCGGTTACTCCGGCCCGGCGGCATCACCCCGGAAGACCTTTTGGAGGTTTTGGGCGACTTGGTAGTGGATAAGGCGGTTACCGCCCAACTAAGCCAAAACGATGTGGCAAAAGCCCCCGGCATGAAGTACCGCCACTATGCCCCCCGCTGTCCTGTTGTCATCGTATCCGGCTCCCGGCAAGCCGCCAGCCGCTACATTCACAATCACTTTACCCCCGGTGACCGGGTGCTGTGTTTCCGGGAAGAACTGCCCCTTTATGAAGACTGCAATCCCCTCTCCTATGGGCAGGAGGCAGATCCCTCTTCCCTGTCCGCCGGTCTTTTTGCCGCTTTGCGGGAACTGGACAAAGAGGAGATCGGCAAGGTCTATGCCCGTTGCCCGGAGGGCGGCGGCATCGCTTATGCAGTGCAGAACCGGCTGAAAAAGGCGGCCGCTTTCCAGGTGGTGAACGGGGAGGAAAGCCTATGATTATCGGTATCACCGGCGGCACAGGCTGCGGCAAGACCACCGCCCTTTCTGCCATCAGGCAACTTGGAGGGCTGGTCATCGACTGCGACCGGGTTTACCACGAACTGCTAAAATCCGACAAATTCCTTCTTGCCGCCATTGAAAACCGTTTTCCCGGCACCGTAGAAGACGGTGCTCTGAACCGTAAGAAATTGGCTTCCATTGTCTTTTCCGATGAAAAGGCTCTTTTGGATTTGAACCGCATTACCCACAAAGCCGTAAAGGAAGAAGTGTTGCGGCGACTGGAAAACGCCCCCAAATTGGTGGCCATTGATGCCATCGGTCTTTTTGAGGGGGAATTGGCCAGCCTGTGTGATACCACCCTGGCGGTCACCGCCCCGGAAGAAACCCGGCTTTCCCGGCTGATGGAAAGAGACGGCATTTCCAGACAGCAGGCCCTTGACAGGATGCGGGCTCAGAAAAGCCAGGAATGGTTTGTGCAGCAGTGCCGCCACCATCTCCATAACGATGGTACAAAAGACGAATTCCTTGCCAAATGTATTGCTCTTTATGAAAATATTGGTATAATAAAAGGAAACTAAGAAAAGGAGAAACACTATGACAAACGAAGAACTGAAAGAGACCTTGCTGTCTGCTCCCAAGAACGGTTATGCAAAATTAACTGCCGAGCAGAGAGCCGAAATGGAAGCCTACTGCAAGCGCTATGCCGCCTTTATGGATGCCTGCAAGACCGAGCGGGAAGCCACCGCCTGGACTGTGGAAATGGCCAAAAAGCACGGTTTCCAGGCAATTCAGCCCGGCACTTCCCTGAAGCCCGGCGACAAGGTATACCTTGACAACCGGGGCAAGAGCATTCTGCTGGCGGTTATCGGAAGTGAGAGCCTGAATGAAGGCGCCAACATCTGCGCCGCCCACGTGGACTCCCCCCGTATGGACTTAAAGCCCAACCCCCTCTATGAAGACAGCGAAATTGCCTACTTCAAGACCCACTACTACGGCGGTATCAAGAAGTACCAGTGGACCGCGATCCCCCTGGCTATTCACGGCGTAATCTGCAAGAAGGACGGCACCACCGTCACCGTTACCATCGGTGAAGAAAATACTGACCCCATCTTCTATGTTTCCGACCTGCTGCCCCACCTGGCTGCTGACCAAATGCAGAAGACTGCCGCCAAGGTCATTGAAGGCGAGCAACTGAATGTGATTTTGGGTTCTGAACCTCTCCAGGGCGAAGGCAGTGACCTTGTGAAACTGCATATTATGAAACTGCTCAACGAGAAGTACGGCATTGTGGAAGCAGACTTCCACAGCGCAGAACTCTGCATCGTACCTGCCGGCAAGTGCCGGGAAGTGGGTCTGGACCGCAGCCTGCTGGCTGCTTACGGCCACGATGACCGGGTCTGCGCCTTCGCAGAAATCGAGCCTATGCTCACCATGGACATCCCCACCCACACCGCTGTCTGCATCCTGGCAGACAAGGAAGAAATCGGCTCCGTGGGTGTTTCCGGTATGCTCAGCCAGGCCTTCGATACCTTTATGCAGGACCTGTGCGATGCCACCGGCGCCAATTTGAACCGTTGCTTTGAAAATTCCTTCTGCCTGTCCGCTGACGTTTCCAACGCCTTTGACCCCAACTTCCCCGAAGTCAGCGACCGCCGGAACAACAGCCGCCTCAACTACGGTGTTTCTATTTGCAAGTACACCGGCTCCCGGGGCAAGGGTGGCGCATCCGATGCTTCTGCAGAGGCTATGCTCCATATCCGCAAGACCTTCGACGAAAACAGCGTTCTGTGGCAATTGGCTACCCTTGGTAAGGTTGACCAGGGCGGCGGCGGCACGGTTGCCGCCTATATGGCAAACCGGAATATTGTGACCGTAGACGCAGGCGTGCCTGTTTTGAGTATGCACGCGCCGATGGAACTGGTCAGCAAACTGGATTGCTATATGACCATGCTGGCCTGCAAGGCTATCTACCTGGCATAATGAAAATGGAGACTACCTGATAAGTAGTCTCCATTTTTTCATGGGTAACGGATATCATTAAAAGGATATATCTTCCATATTTTTTATAGGAACTCCAATGCATCAATGGGGCACAGATAGGAAACCGGCACATCCAGAGGGGTCTTTGCGCCGAAATTGCCCTCTTTTTCCAGCCGGTAGGCGGCTCTTCCGTAGGCCGTCAGGATTGCCCCGGTGAATTGGGGGTTGGAGGATAGTTTCAGCGACAGTTCCATCTGCCCTGCCCCACCGATCACCATCCCCCCATGCCCAAGGGATTTGCTCAGTTCCTCTTTCGGCACAAAATGGACATCCGTTTCATAGGGGGCAAAATAATAGGGCATCGACTGAATTTCCGCCCGGATTTTCTCTTGGTCCGCCCCCGGCTCAAGGGCCACATGGCACACCCGGCGGTGGGTTTTCTCCTTGCGTATGTACTGCCCGGCCCGGGCCTTTTGGAGGGCCTCTTCTTTGGGGATGGTATACTGCCGGGCGTCTGCCACCCCCTCTATTTGCCGTATGGCATCGCTATGGCCCTGGCTTATCCCCGGCCCCCAAAAGGTATGGATTTGCAAATGGGGAAAAATGCATTTGCACAGCACCCTCTGGATGCTGAAAAGCCCCGGGTCCCAGCCGGCGCAGACAATAGCGGCGTGGCGGTCACTTTGGCAGGCCGCTATATGGGCATCCGCCTTTTCGTGGATATCAAAACTGTCCACGATGGCAAAGTCTTTGGCAAGTTTGGGGGATAATTCCGGCAAATCCTTAGCGCTCCCCCCACATAAAAGCAGGATATCCAGGTTCTTTCGCAGGTCATATATGGCATCCATCGGGTACACAAGCACCCGGGATGCGCTTTGCAGCCCCTCCCGCCGGGAGAAAAGCCCCACAAGTTGCATATCCCCCTGCTGGCAAACCGCCGCCTCTGCCCCCTTGCCCAGGTTTCCATACCCAACAATCCCAACCTTCATCCTCATAGCAAAACCACCTTTCCACAATAGTATATGCGACTGCAAAATGTGGGTGCTACAAAATCGACCGGTTCGATTCGGCGACATCAAAAAAGACGACCCTTTCAGGTCGTCTTTTTTGGTGCCGGCAACCGGAATCGAACCGGTACGGATTTTACTCCGAGGGATTTTCTTACCACTATAGCTTTCGCTACCCAATCGGTTTGTGGTCTGGACCATGCCTTCACCTGTTCTAGGTGGTCAGTGTCTGGCCTCTACACCTTCCGGGGTTTCCCCTGGCTTGGCTCGGCGTTGCCACTATCAAAGGTTTCACCGAATTTACTGACATTCAGAATAGTCATCCCTGGCTATCTGCTCTATTCTTTGACCGATAGTATTTTTGTAACGAATGGCAATTGGGGCAATATAAACGCAAGTTGCTAAAAGCGTGATTTCTGGGATTTCCATCAAGATGATGCAATTCACATGGAGTAAATTCATCTTCCGGGTCCCGTTTTTCCGCCCAACCGCAGTTTTGGCATTTATCCTCAAAATATCCTTCTCGTATCAACCGTCTTTTCAACTTATAGGTCTCATAATCAGGATATTTCCCTGCCAAAATGTCCTCCGTAGAGATTGCCGGGGTTCTGGGTTTTGATACGCCCTTGCCGCTGGGATTGGTTGCATAGCATCCTAACTTTACCGCATACCGCTTAAAAGTATTAAAATGCATGCCCAATTTTCTGGCGGCTTCTGCCATTGTCAAAGAATTTTGGCATGTTGCAATAAAAATTTGCTCGTTTATCCTTTTCATCGTATATAAACTCCCGCAAAGCACACAACAGCCTCTGTTAAAGTCCCTTGTGTCTACCTATTCCACCATGCCGGCGTAAAAATGATATTACCACAATTTCCCCTTTCCGTCAAGTAGAAAAAGGCTGTCGTTTTTTACCCCCTATGCAGGATTCTGCACAGGGGGCTTTGTTTTTAGTTTTTTTCCATCTTATGGCAAAGTCTGCTTTCTGCGATGAGCAGGGCTACTGTGAGCAGGATGCTCAGCCCAATAATGAGGGCGCAGGATACCGCCGCCTGGGATAGCCAGGTTTGCACAGTGGTATCCCCCATTGAAGCCATTGCAGCAGTAATTCTTTGCAGTTCTTCTGCATAATGGGGAATATCCAAAATGACTTTCCGGGGCATGAAAGAGGCCGGCAGGTCAAACTGTTCCAGCAGAATTGGCACAGCGCATAAAAGCAGGCCCACCAGGGCGGTATTGCCCATCCGGATCCATTTACTCCGTCCCTCTTTTCGGGTAAGCAGGCATGTGCCTGCCCACAAAACAATACTGCAAAGCAGCACCGAAAGCACTCCGGCTATCCAGGGCAGGGCCTGGCAAAAGGTTTTCGTATCGTTCAGGCTATAGACCCGAACTTCTTCCCCAACCGTTTTCCGGAAGTTAAACCACATATTATGCTCAAAGTAGGGATATTGGCCGTTCCAGGTGCTGATCAGGGCCACATTTTCTCCTTTTGCCAGGAGTTTCATGGAATTGGACAGTTTGGACAGGTCTCCCACCGTTTCCGGATGCCAAAGCAGGTAAATATCATTTTTGTACTTGACTTTTACTGCCCGAACGGTATCGCCGGCAACCGGATCCCGGGAGGCCGTGTAAATGTAGCGATAGTCCGAGTAAGGACCGATGGTTGCATAAGAGCCATAGTCGTTATAGTAGAGGGGAGACACTTCCGCAATTCGCTGACCTCTTTCCCAGCCGCTGCCCTCCACGATGTTATACAGCATTCTTTCGGAAGTTCTCCATTCGATGGCGATTTCTCCCACATTGGTATTCATCGGGCTGTTTTTCTCGGTCCGTTTTGTCTCCACAAGGGTCATCATTTCTTCCTGGGCTTTGGGGGCAATGAAGGTGCAGAACACCAAAAGAATGAGAAGCAAAGAGAAGACGCCTAAAGTCTTTCGTTTCATTTACTTTTCACCTCCCAAAGCAATGCCTTCCGTCAGTTCCCGGTTGAAGAAAGAGAACAAAAACAGGGGCGGCAGGGTGACCAGCACGCAAGCTGTCAGCAAGATGGTGGGATCTCCGGGAGGCACGGATGCCAGCGCCACAGAGATTGGATAGTCCATAAAATCCTTCAGGTAAGTAATGGGCTGTTCCACCATATTCCAGGCATCCAAAAAGGAAAGCAGGAAAATGCAGACAATGCCGTTTTTGCTCATAGGGAGCACGATCTGCCATAAAAGCCGGGGCAGTTTGCAGCCATCCATCCGGGCCGCTTCCACGATGCTGTTGGGCACTGCCTTAAAACTCTGGGTCAGAATAAACGTACCCAAAGGCAGGATAATGGCAGGCAGGGCCAGGGCCCAGTAGGTATCCAGGATGTTTGTCTCCCGCAGAACGATGTAATTGGGCATCAAGGTCACTTGCAAAGGCAAGATCATCAAAATCATCAGAATAAAGAAGAGGAGGAACTTGCCCGGGAACTTATACTTGGCAAAGGCATAGGCCGCCAGCACAGAGATAACCGTCTGCCCCACTGCGATGAAAAGGCTCATTCCCACACTTTTCCAAAACTGGAAAATATACTGGGTCTGCCCGATAAATACATCATAGTAGTACTTCAAAGTGAAGCCACCCTGGGCAGTTTGCAGGCTGGTAAACAGCACATATAAAAAGGGCACGATGCAAAGGGCGCACAGGAAAATCGAAACAAACGCCCCGAAAAGGCTGGTTTTTTTCATTCCTTGTAGGCCTCCTTTCGGTTCACCCAGTAGTAGCAAAGGATAAATAATCCTGTCACCACCACCGTCAGGAGCATACTGGCAACTGCCATCTTGGAATAACTGAGTTTTTCAAAACAGTTGTTGATGAAGTGCTGAAGCATATAAATGCTTTCGTGGGGATAGGTGCCGCCGATGAGGAAAATCTCCCGGAAACACTTGAAAGCATTGATTAAGGAAAACACGCCCGCAAAGAAAACACTGTACCACATTTGAGGGGCGATGATATAGCGGAAGAGCTTAAAGCCCCCTGCCCCATCGATGGATGCAGCCTCATACTGCTCATCGGGGATGGTTGCCAACCCGGAAAGAAGCAAAATCACGCTGTAGCCAATGTTTTTCCACAAATACAGCATAATAACCACCCAAAATGCCGCCTCGGAATTGAGCCAGTCCCTGGCGGGCAAGCCCAAGGCCTGCAAAAGCAGATTGCCAAGGCCTGCCTGGGAAAACAGAATATCCACCAGCAGCACCGTACCAACCACCGGCATCACATAGGGCAGTAAAATAACGGATTGCAAGGCTTTGTGCTTTTTTACCCTGTTTTTCAAAAACAGGGCAATGGCATAGGCAAGGAGCAAATTTAAGCCAATGCCAATAACCAAAAATTTCAGGGTGTTACCCAAAGCCATCCGGAATATTTCGTTGGAAAACAGATTGTCATAGCCGCCAAAACCGATAAAGGTCTGCGAATAGCCGCTGCCTTTTACCAAAGAATACCAGGCAACCATAATAAAGGGAAATCCGTAGAAGATCAGACAGCCTAAAAGCAGAGGAGCAATCAAGGCGTAGCCGGTGAGGGCATTTTTCGTTTTTAGTTTCATATCAACCCTCCGCCACGAACCAGCGCAAATTCCAAAGAAGTTTCCGGGTCAGATCCGGAATATCTGCCTCGGTAGGCGCACCGGTTTTTTCTTCATTCAGCCCCGACAAAGTATCCGCAAGATCATCGGACAGGATGGTATTAAACCGCACCTGGTCGATCTCCACGCCCAAAATGGGGGCACGTTCTTCCTGCAGTTCCATAAGGCCGATCTCCCGCATCCGTTGTTTGCCGTCCTGGGAACTGACATAGGCGGGTTTTGTATACACTTGCCTTCTGCGGACCACCCAAAGGGGCTGAAGGGAATTTTCATCCCGTACCGCCCAGCCTTCTTCAATCAGGCCCGGATACTGCAGTTGATTGGAGGTATTGCCTGACCCTTTCAAGGGTTTTTCAAAACTTTTGGTGGGACGATTTTCTTCCCATTGGGACTCTTGCAGCAAAAACTGCCGCAAGAAATCGTAGGCCAATTCCGGATCGTCACAGCCGGAACCAATCGCCCCATAATAGGTCACCGTAGCAACCACATCGCCCCCGATACCTTTTACAGGCTTTATGGCCATATCCAGGTCTGCGTGCTGGGCAACCGGCCCATAGGCAAGGGCATCCTGCATATTCCCCACCCAAAGGGGATTATAGGTGTAGAATTTTTCCTTGGCGTTGGTGTAGACCACTTCTCCGTCTATGTACTGAATATCGTCTGCGCTTTCTACCGACATTATGATTTTATCGTAATTGTCAAAAATATAGGAACTGACATTCAGTTTTGCCAGGGTGACATACGTTTCACTTCTTGCCAGCGCCACCAATTTTTGATAGGCACGCATATATGCGGCAAGAGTTTCTTCCTCCAATAGCACATTACCTGAAGTATAGTCTACAAAGTCAGAAAAGGCACTGAAACTGCTCGAAAGCATCCCTGCGGCCAGCACCGCATCTCCACTTTCGCAGACGGCTTCCATAATGGTAAGAATATCTTCATCCAAAATGGCAGGGTCAATCCCCGCTTCTATAAGGGCATCGCGCCGGGCATAGAGCACCGGCATATCATAGCGAAGGGGCAAAACATACCGCTTGCCGCCTACCACACCTGCATCCATAACGGTGGTATTCAGCCCTTCTTTTGAGAGGGTCTCGTCCCGGTCATAGAATTTTGAGATGTCATAGAACAGCCCGTTGCCCATAGCCAAATGGACATCCGAAAACAAAGGCTCAACTTCCACATTGGTGTACTGTCGCGGCTCATCCAAAATGAGCGTATTGCTTGTGGGCAGCAGGTATAAATCCGGGCCGCCGCCCTGCAAAATCTCCGTGCGCAGCTGCTGCAAGTAGGCAGCGCGCCCCTGCTCATCTGTGGGCAGATACTCCACCCGGATGGTCACATCCTCGTGCTGCTTTTCATAGGCCTGCCTGACGGCATACAACTGCCCGTTCATCCGGGACCAGGTGGATTTTTCCGTCACAACCCACAGTTGCCGTTTGCCGGCAGTCTTTTGGCCTCCGCAGCCGGTAAAGAAGGGCAGGGTAATGCCCAGCAAAAGGCAGATTACAACAATGCCTTTGATGCCCTTCCCAATTCCTTTTTTGTTCATTACCATCCCTCCTGTTCCTTTATGTAACACTTCATAGTGGCATATTATCACATGAAAATGAATATTTCTTAAATTTTCCAACAACAAATCAAATAATTAAAAATCATTTTACTGCTTTAGATGTAGGATGTCAACCGTATTATCTCTTCCATATTCGGACTCTCACCGCCGGTTCCAGTCGGCGGCATAAAAATATGGGACGCCCCGAATGGGGTGTCCCATATTTTGGTGCCAGGTGTCCTGTTGCGGTGCCCGGTGTGCGCCTTGCCGACGGTGCGGCTGCGTTGCACACCGACCGCTGCCACTCGCGCGCCTCCCTTGACTCCGCCACAGGCGGCGGTCGGCTTGCTCCCCGGACTCTCACCGCCGGTTCGAGTCGGCGGCATAAAAATATGGGACGCCCCGAATGGGGTGTCTGCCGGTGGCCGGACTCGAACCGGCACGCTGTCGCCAGCGGTGGATTTTGAGTCCACTACGTCTACCAATTCCATCACACCGGCAGGTGCAGTACATCATTTAGTACTATGGCATTATACACCATCCATTCCAAAATAGCAAGTGGAAAATTGGGATTTCAGAAAAAACTCTTTGTATGGGGTTCGTCTGTAGACTTTTCTCCAGTTCTATGGTAAACTATAAAAAACGAGGAGGCCATAAGATGAAAAAAATTTTCTCCCATATTGGTGTAAAAATCGCTGTCTTTGCCGCCCTGGCGCTATTCATTCTTTTCGGCATAGTGATCCCTTATAGGAACTCTGTACAGCGGCAGACGAAAAGTGACATTGGCGTGGCCGTTTCGGATGTATTCACATATCCCGATGTAGACAACATTGAACGGCTGGAAAGATATATGAAAACGGTTCAAAAAAACCGGAAGAACCGGGAGGCATTTGAAGCCCAGGGCGTTGAGCAGATTCGCAAAAGCAGCCGCAGTCTGACCTTTTTGGTCTATGATATTGCTGCCCAGCAGGTAATATTGGAGACCTTTGGCTTTGAAAGTCCTGCCATTAAGGCGGCCCAGGAAGAAAAGATCCGGGATGCCTTCGCCAGAAACAGCGCCACAATGGAAATGGACCATTTCATTGCGGACATTATTAACGAGCCCGTAGACGAGGAAAAGATCTATGATATTTCCCTGTCCTATTATGTATCCCCCCAGGATATTCTGCGGGAAGAATTCCTACCTGCCTATTTTGCGCAAACGCGGGATACGGCTCTGACATCCGGCAAAACCTCGGAGATCTTATCTTTATGCAACGCTCTATCCCAAATCACCAAATTTGATGTGGTGGATGTGGAAGCCATCGTGCCCATAGAGCAGTTGCTCACCATACTTACCACCGGCGCTGAAGAAATCACCGTCAAGCCCGGTGCCGGTGGCTATTACGACCTGGAAGAAGACGCATCCGACAGCAGCCACAAAAAGGACGAATTGTTTGACTTTGTGGTAGATTCCATATTTGGCACCGGCGGTGAGTCTACTTTCGGCAAGGTGGAGACCGTAGAGTATTTTGGAGACCTGGCAAGCCTCTTCTACACCAAGACCTTCCACTATCAGTGGACAGATGAAGACGGCAACACGCAGACCACAACCCAGGATAGCAACACCCGTAGAACCGTCCTTCTGAAAGGGCAGAGAATCAACGAAAGTTATCTTGTGAACGAAAAGCATATTAAATATGCTTATGAAGACGGTATGGTCAGTTACCACAAAGACGGCCACTGCTTTGCCATTGGCAACGGCAAATTGACCTGCTTTGTAGGCGAACATAGTTTCCTTTTGGAATATTGATGCAGAAAAGCAGATACCCGGTCTGGGTATCTGCTTATTCTTATTTTTCCTTTTCGTGCTGGGTGCCGAAGTAGAAACTAACCACCGTCGCCACAATCAGCATCACATTGTCGGCGGCAATCTGCCCGTTCAGGGCCATAGCGGAAAACACACTGATCACCGCCAAAGTGACAATGGTTTTTACTTTAATCAGGTTTGCCAGGTTGGTTTTTATTCTTTCCATTCTTCCTCCAAATCCGCCAGTCGGTGGTTGATCACTTTAATCTGCTCTTCCACCACCGGCATTCGCATCGCAAAATTATTATGCAGCCGCACCTCCCGGGTCAGTTCCTCCAATTTGGTTTCGGTAACTGCCTGGGAGGTTTGAATTTTGGCTTCTGTTTTTCTTGCAGTTGCCAGGTTGGTAATCACCACGCCCAAAAGGGACAGGCCGCCGGTAATCAGCGCCACTTCATCCAAAAACGCCCCCGCCAGGGTAACACCCTGAATTTGCTTGTAGGAACTTTCATCCAAGCCTCCAAACAGATAATAGGTGTTCTCCCTGTTCCCATAGGAAACCACCAGCCGGTTGTCCCCCCGGTGCTCCCGAACGGTAAACAGCCCGCCCAGCCAGGAAGATAAATTGCTCACCACATTTCGCCGTAAGGAGGAGATGCTCCTGCCGCACAGGGCAAAATTGCACCCGTGAAAAGAGGACATACTCCAAATAAAAAAGCCGTCTGCCATACAGACGGTTTTCCCCGACCGGACTGCCCCATCGCAAATGATGGCATCCAAATCCTTAAATTGTTCCCTGTTCCACCAGGTCATAGCCAGTAGTTGCCGCTTACTGAAGTTCTGATAAATCACTGCAGTCCAAATCCTCCTTTGTGGTATCCAGGATGGCTTCCAGTAAATTGCAGCCCTCTGCCTGCGCAGCAGACCGCTCCCTGAATAAGCCAAGATGCTCACCCAGCATCTCCAGCGCCTTTAGTTTGTCACAGAATTTCAGTTTCCAGCCCTTGTCCGTACATTCCATAGAAACAATGGCCGCCCCCATCTGTCCTTGCAAAACCTCCGGGTTCAGTTCCACCTTTCCGTCTACCATTTGCAGGCAGTCGGTGGCCCGGCTTAGCCCAATGGACAAAAGTTCCTTCAGCACATCCTGGGAAGAAGGGCTTTCCATACTCTCTTCCAACCGCATCCCCCTTTCCTATCCTTGCTCCCACCGGCAGCCATGCCACCCGGGAGCATTCTTAAACAAAACAAGGAACGCATTTTCTCTGCGTCCCTTTTTCCACGATAGCATTATACCACACTTTTCAGGAAAAATCTTCCCAAAAAATTCCCATCTTACAAACTGCAGATTTTTACCCCGAAAGGCCAATTTCAGCCCTTTCTCCCTTTTATGTATGTTAACAGATTAACATACACTTCCCACAGGGACAAAAAAACAGGCTTCGACGAAAAGATTGCTTTTCGTTTACCGCCCGTCCAAGCCCAAAATGGCCCTCTTATTCATCTATGACTTTATCTATGACTATAACTATATCTTTATCTTTATCTATGTCTATATCTAACAGCCGCTTTTTTTACATGATATCATCCTCCATTTGTTTACGTTGGCTGAGTTTGCTGGCCAGTTCCGCCCGCTTGTTTGCCGTATCCAGCACAGGCCGCATAATCTCAAAAATCGTTGCAATCAGCGGACTTACGGCGCTAAGGTCCGGCTCGTTTCCGTTGAGGGCGTAGTCGCAAATCAGGCTGTAGGCATCTGCTTTTTCTTTTTTTGTCCGTAAAGTTTGGATACTTTCAAAAAAAGACCGGTAAAAAGTAAATTGTTTTCTGCGCATTGTTTTTTCTCCTTTTGTAATGTAATTTGTCATTTCTGACAGTACCATCCTATCACATTCAAAGAGAAAAATCTTCCCAAAAAATTCCCATTTATTAGGTTTCTGAAAATGTGGAAAACTCTGGGGAAAACCTGTGGATAACCTGTGGATAACTCCGGCAGGCTTCCCCAAGCAAAAAACACGCCCCCTCGCAGGAGGGAGCGTGCCGGATATTGCCGTTAAGGGGTGCGGGTGATAATCTTGTGATACCGGGAGAACAAATCCAAAGTCATATCAAAGCACAAACCGCTGTAGTCCCCTTGTGTAAATACGCCATTTTTATATTTATTTCCGGAATCCCAGGTGGCATCCAAAATCACCCACCGGTTTTCCCTTTCCAAGTAGGCCTGGACCTGGGCGTGGTTGGCATCTTGGATTTGGGCATCATTTGGGGTGATTGGCGTTAAGGTGCCTGTGGAATAGGTGGTTGTCACCAGACAGGGAATGCCCTGGGCCTGCAGCAGTTCATACAGAAGGTTGGCATAGCCGCCGCAAACGGTGCGCTTGTGGGTCAAAACGCTTTCCGCATCGTAGAAAAGTTCATCGCTTCTTCCATCATAGTAGTCGTAATCATAATAGATATTTTCCGCCACCCATTTTTCCAGAAGATACATCTTCTTATAGGGGTCTGTTTCGCCTGCCACAATAGAGTCGGACAATTCCTGCATTCTTTCGGAAACGGTTCCATTCAAGCAATCCTGGGGGTCCACCCAATAGGCCATCATAGCCCCATTGTGCTCCACAACAGAAGTGGTTGTAAATACATATCCATCCCCCTCGGGGGCAATGGGCAGATAGAAATAACTCCAAAATGAGTTGTCCTTATTTATCTTTGTGTAGACTTTAACGTCGGTTTGCTCGGTAAGTCCCTTCAGGGAAAGTTCCCCATAGAAGTAGTCTCCGGGCCCTGCAGAAATCACTTTTCTTTCTTCACCGCAAATAATCAGTAGTTTTTGCAGCCCCTCTTTGTCAATCTCGCCGCATACCTGTAACGTATCTGCATGAATGGAGAGTTCAATATAGTTACGGGGATTTACAGAACTGATCACCCGGTGAGGATTGCCCAGTTCATCGGGGTTAAAACTGGTTTTGGGGATGGACTCTGTGTAAGATTGCCGGCAGGTTTTGCATGTATAGGTCCGCTCACCTTCGGCTGTGGCGGTGGGCTCTTTGGTGACTTGGCCTACCCACCGGTGGCCGGAAGCCTCCCCTTCCGTAAGGGCGCATCTTTCACAGGTTTTGGGGGTGATGCAGGTAGCCTCCTGCCACTTGTGTCCCAAAGGCGCTCCCTTGGTTGCGCCGCACTTGGTGCAAACCGGCGCATCCAGGCAGGTAGCCCCAGTCCACCGGTGAATGGGATATACATCCGGCAGGAAGGTGTAATACAGAAGATACACCGCATCCGCGTCCGTCACTTGCCCGTCGCCGTCAAAATCGCAGTCCTGGCTGACAGGATACACCTGGGGCAGGAATGTATAATAGAGCAAATAAACCGCGTCTGCATCGGTAACCATATCGTTGCCATCCACATCGCCGGAGGTGTAGGTGGGCTCCAGGGCGCTGGCAAGCACATAGCCGCAGACAGTGCAAACCTGGTCTTCTGTTTCAGTAGCCGCCGGGCCGGGAATATGATCGGCTTGCGCTACCCTTTCCAGGCAAATGGTGCAGATGTGCCAGTGGCTGTTTCCGTCTTTGCTCCACTGGTCTGCATATTGGTGGGCTACGGTACGCGTGCCGCCGCAAACATTGCACTCGCTGTCGCATACGCCGTCATAGGTGTGGGAAGTGGATTTTGCAATGGGCTCTGTTTTCGTGATGCTGCACACCACGCAGGTGTAGGTTTTTACGCCTTCTTCCTTGCAGGTAGCCCCTTTTGTCACTTGTCCGGCGTTCCATTTGTGGTCTGCCAGGGGCGTGCTGTTTCGTTTTTCCTCTTTTTGGCAGTGATCGCAAATATACCTGTCATAGCCGCCTTCCTTGCAGGAAGCCCCGATAGTATCATAATACTTCCAGGCATGGTCTGTAATTTCTGCCGTAAAGGAAACGGTTGCGCCGGTTGTTTCCTGCACCAGCACCAGTTCAAAAGTGCCGGCCTTGCGGAATGTCAAATCATAGCCTTTCTTATCCCCACTGCTGGACTGCCCGGTGTAAACCATCTGGACAAATTCCGCACCTTCTCCGGTAGCCGTAAAGGGGTAGTCCTTTTCTGTGGTAATTTCAATGCTTAAAGGATTGCCCACACAAGCCGTAAGCCGCAGCTGGTAGCAAACGTTGCAGTCATTATCCTTTTCGTCATCATAGATGTGATAGTTCGTCCCGGACACATATTGAAACTGGATTTTCTCATTTTCAGGCAGATCGCTGCTCGTTTTGGAAATCCGGTTCCACATCTCTTCCGAGCCCGTGTACAGAATATGTGTATATCCCAGCCAGGGGAACGGATACTTTCCAATGCTGGTTACACTTTCCGGGATAATAATACGCTTCAGCCCATAGCAATAACGGAATGCAAAATCCGGAATTGCCGTCACAGAGTTATCCAAAACTATCTGGGTTACGTTTTGTCCGTCCTCATCAACGATGTGCAACCACTTCGCCAAGTTCATGGGATTTGAATAAAAGCAGCAAAACTCAATATTAAGCCAAGCGGAGGCATCGGTAATATATACTTCATTTAAGGAAGTGCACCCTTTGAATGCACTGGTGCCAATGCTTGTAACGCCTTTTCCAATGGTCACGCATCTTAGACTTTCATTATAACTGAAGGCAACCTGTCCAATTATTGTAACGCTATCTGAAATAACAACCTCCGTCAGGTTATCACAGTAGGAAAATGCCCGGTCGCCGATGCTGGTAACACCCTCCTCTATCACCACTTTCTTAATTTCATTACGGTGACTGCTCCAAGGGGTTTTGGAAGAATCGTAAAATGTTCTCATATCACCGGTGCCGGAAACGGTCAAAGTCCCCCCGTCATCCAGTGTCCAGGTTACATTGGCCCCGCAGGTGCCACTGTCTATGCTCTGCGCCCCTACTTCCACAGGCACTAAAAGCAGGCAACATACTGCCACAGCCAGCAGGGCCACACAAGCAAACGCCTTTTTCCATGTATTCATTCTCATTTCCTCCTGTATTATTTGGTAAAACAGCGAAAAATCCATAAAATGTACTTAAAGATATTATAACTCATATCCCCCCGCCAAGTCAACCCTCCCCCCTGTCAGCCCCATTATTCACTAAAAAAGGCACGCTTCCGCGTGCCTTTTTTTCTCAACTTATAGGATACATATCCGGCAGGAAGGTATGATACAGAAGATAAACCGCGTCTTGGTCCGTTACCTCTGCGTCACCGTTGAAATCACAATCCTGCTCTACAGGATACATATCTGCCAGGAAGGTGTGATACAGAAGATACACTGCATCCGCGTCGGTTACTTCCCCATCTGCATTCACATCCCCGCGTTCACAATCCAGCCCTTCCCCATCGGTTTTCTTACACACCCAAGTAATGCTTAACAGTTTTTCATTGAAATTGCCAATGGCGATTTGCTCGCTTTGCTCTTTTGTGCCGCCATACCGAACAGTCTTCAAAGCCGGGCAAAGGTCGAAGGCATGTTCGCCGATGATAGCTACACTATCGGGAATGGTAACACTTTTCAGGCCGCTGCAACCTAAGAATGTAAAGGCACCGATTTCTGTTACCCCATTGGGAATAACGATACTTTCCAAACTGCTGCAATAATTGAACGCATAGCCGCCAATACTTTCCACACTATTGGGAATGGTAACCCGGGTCAAAGCTCTGCAATCGCGGAAAGCGCCACCGTCAATTGTTTTCACACTATTGGGGATAACCACCTCGGTCAGCCCGGTGCAACGGTAGAAGGCATTACTTCCGATAGCCTCTACGCCATAGGGAATGGTAACTTTTTTCAATTCTGCGCACTCCCAGAACGCAAGACTGCCGATCATCTTCGTATCCGGGTGAATGGTAATGGAGGAAATGGTTTTAGACTCGGCTTTTATCAAAAGCAAATACGGGTTACCGGCGCTTCCAAAATATAAGCCATTGTCATAGGTATTGTACTTTAACCCATTACACTCATCAAACGCATAACTGCCAATACTGGTTACGCTGTCGGGAATGGTAATCTCTTTCAGCGCGGTGCAATTAGAAAATGCGCCATCGCCAATGCTTGTTACGCCATCGGGAATGGTTATCCTCTCCAGATTAGTACAGCCGGAAAAAGCACTATCGCCAATTTCGGTTACTCCATTGGGAATAACGATATGTTCCAAACCGCTGCAATTTACAAACGCGCCGTAAAGAATTTCCCCGCCGGTAACCGTAACGGACTTCAGTGCGCTGGGCATGCGGTAAATGCTGCTATCTATGTAAGGAGAGTCTTTCGTATAATGGGGCTGTGAAGCCTCTACATTATTCGTATATACCCCGTTTCCTTCATGGCCAAAAATATACCCAAAAGGATATTGCGTTTCACCCTCCGGGACATACCGACTGCCTCCCACAAAGGGAATGGTTAGGCTCTCCAAACCATTACAGCCGGAAAAAGCGCCATATCCAATTTCCTGTATACTATCGGGAAGAATAATCTCTTTTATCCCACTGCAATTCTTGAATGCATAGGCAGGAATGGTTTCCACTTCCTCACCAAAGTTCACCTCTGTAAGACCGGTACAAGTCCAAAATACCGCCTCACCCATTTCTTTGCAATTCCTTGGATAAAAGTTCACCGTCTCCAGGGCGTTGCAACCGTTAAACGCCCGTTCTCCGATGGTTTCCACGCCCTTGCCAATGGTAATGCTTGTCAGGGATACACAATTTCGAAATGTCCAAGGGCCGATACTTTTTACGCTGTCGGGAATTCTTATGCTTTCCAGTTCTCTGCACTCATAGAAGGCATTCTCTCCAATACTAATTATCCCTTCGCCGATGGTAACGGACCTCAGGCCACTGCACCAGGCGAATGCCATATCGCCTATACTGGTTACCCCGTCGGGAATAGATATGCTTTTGAGTGCTACGCAACCGTTGAATGCACCTTGGCCAATCTGGGTTACACTTTCGGGAATGGATATGCTTTTGAGTGCTACGCAACCGTTGAATGCACCTTGGTTAATCTGGGTTACGCCTTCGGGTATGGTAATTTCCTCCAGTCCGCCGCAAGAAAAGAAAGCATACTTCCCAATGTCGGTTACACCATCGGCAATGAGAACACTTGTCACAGATTCGCAGCACCAAAACGCCCGATCCCCAATACCGGTCACAGGATAGCCGCCCAAAGTGCTGGGAATGGTGATGTTGCCGGAAATGGATGTGTCCACATCTGTAATGATTGCTTCGCCATTGGATACTATATAAGTATAGTGCCCTTCCGTTTCCGCGCTTGCCTGCATGGGCAAAAAAGCGCACAAGAGCGCCACCACTGCCACCACTGCCAGACAAGCCAGCCCATTTTTCAGTCTTTTCATTGCTATTCCTCCTGTATTATTTGGTAAAACAGCAAAAAATCCATAAAATGTACATAAAGATATTATAACTCATATCCTCCTGCCAAGTCAACCCTCCCCCCTGTCAGCCCCATTATTCACTAAAAAAGGCACGCTTCCGCGTGCCTTTTTCTCACATATAGGACTTAATGGTGCCAATCAAAATATCTCCGGCTACCACCCGGTCTTCGGCGGCAAAGCCCTGGGCAAAGTTATCCGAGTACAGCACCTGGGCGCTGGGCGGGAATTCCTCGTCCCCTTCCCAAACCAAAATCTGCATAGCATACCGGCCTACCAGAGGGAATAAAAAGCCTGCATCCCCGGATTTTACTTCCTGGGCGCCCATTGCCTGGGCGGCCTTCTTAAAGGCAGCCACTTTTGTGCCGAAGGTGAAAGCGGCCCGGGTCAGTACCCGGCCAGTGTAGGGCTTGATGTACAGTTCCCCCCAGGGCATTTCCCGGAAGGTCAGCCAGTTTCCGTTAGCGGATAAAGATTTTCCTTCCAATAGGTAACGCAGCAGAAATGTTTGCGTTGGCAGTGGCGGCAACGCGCCCCCATCCAAAGGCCGAATGGCATACTTGGGATGAGAAATTTCAAACTTCCGGTTAAGAAGTCCCACTGTAAAAGACTGCCCATCCCAGCCCACTTCCGGCAGACGGCTTGCAATTTCCTGGGGGTCAGCCTTTGCAAACAATTCTTCATAGTAGGCAAAGGGCACTTGTTCCTTGTTGTTTTCGATTTCCATAAGTTACTCCTGTATAGAATTGGGGAACAGTCTTGCATCGGTGTGGGGCAGGAAACAGGCCGCCACGAAAGCATCCATATACCCGGGGTGGGTAGAAAGTTCCAGATAGGTCATATTGGCTCCCAGTTCGGTGCATTTTTCCACCGCCCGGTCACTTAAAACCATCGTATAGGCACCGGTGAGGGAGGAGTTGCCGATGTACTCGTACTTCTCCAGTTCCACATCCGGCAGCATACCGATATTGACAGAGTTTTTCATATTGATGCCGGAGCCGATGCCGCCGGCCACATAGACCTTGTCAATGGCCTCCACAGGCATATCCACCGCACTTAACATGGTGTCAATGGCAGAGAAAATAGCGCCCTTGGCACGGATAAAGTTGTCAATATCCACTTCGTTGATGGAAATTTCCCGGCCGGTCTCACTTTCTTCGGCGGCAGCCAGAATAAATCTGCCCATACCGTGTCCATCCCTTGCCACCCGGGCGCCTTCTCTTACAAACAGGCCCTTGGCATTGATAATGCCGCAGCGGAACAGTTCAGAAATAATGTCAATAATGCCGGAACCGCAAATGCCCACCGGCTTTTGGCCGGCATCCCCCACAATGGTAAGGGTAGGCTCCATCGTGTCCTTATCCAGAACGCAGGCTTCAATGGCGCCGTCGGTGGCACGCATACCGCAGGAAATGTCGCCGCCTTCAAAGGCAGGGCCTGCAGAGCAGGCGCAACTCATCATAAAGTCCCGGTTGCCGAAAACAATTTCGCCGTTGGTGCCCAGGTCAATGAACAATCCCATTTCGTCCTTGTCCCACAATCCGGTAGCCAGCGTGCCTGCCGTAATGTCACCGCCCACATAAGAGCCGATGTTGGGAGCAATGATTACCGGGGCGATGGGATTGGCCGGCAGCCGTAAATCCCCGGCTTTCAGCCCTTCCCAACTGAAGAAACTGGGAATGTAAGGCTCCATCCGTACAGGCTCTGCATCCACGCCCACCAGCAAATGGTTCATAGTGGTGTTGGCGGCGATACACAGCCGCAGAATACTGCGGGCATTGATGCCGGCGCTCTGGCAAAGTTTTGCAATAATGGGGTTCAGGGTCTCTTTCACAATGGCGTCTTGGAGTTTTTTCTTGCCGCCCTCTCTGCCCTGCTGAATAATCCGGTTAATAACGTCGGCACCATAGCGGATTTGTCCGTTGCCGGAAGAACCCTTGGCTAAAATATTGCCGTTTTCCAGGTCTGTAAGTACCATTGTCACAGTGGTGGTGCCAATGTCAATGGCACAGCCTACAATCTTGGTATCTTCCGGGGAAGTAATTTCCATACAGGTAAAGGTGTCGCCCTTCACTTCACCCTTTACGCAAACGGTAAAGTTGTTTGCCCGCAGAGTAGATGCCAGCCGCACCATCACGCAGAAAGGAATTTCCACTTTCTCAACACGCAACTGGGCAGAAACCGCCCAGGTCAGCCGTTCGTTGTCGGGCATGGTGTCCTCCAAAGAGGGTTCTTCCATAGAAACCACCACACTGCGGAAGCCATTGGTAAGGGCAATGCCTCTTGCCTGTAATTCTTCCTGCGCAGCCTGGAAAATCGCCACTTCCTTGGGACTGCTTAAGTCAGCCGTCTTCATCCGGGACTGATAGGCAGAGGCAATATCCGGCACAAACACTACGCAGTCGGAAAGGACCTTGCAGTTGCAGCTTAAGCGCCAGCCGGCCTCAAATTCATCGGCAGTGATATGACGGGAAGGAATGGTCTCCACCTGGCCGGAAACCAGTTTCACCCGGCATTTGCCGCAGGAGCCGTTGCCGGAACAGGGCGCATCAATGGCCACATTGCTCCGCCGGGCCAGTTCCAAAAGGTTGTCCCCAATATTGCATTCGACGGCTACTTCCGCCGCCCCTTCAATCTGAAATATCACCTTGGGCATACAAAATACCTCACTTTTCCATAGTTACATCCATTATACCATTCCTTCCCCTTCTTGTCTACAAAAACATACGCATCCCCCGCCCCCCGTAGGGGACGATGCCCACATCGTCCCGCCAAATCCATTCATACGCATAGCGTATCTCCCATTGTCCATTGTCCATTGTCCCCCGCCCCCGTAGGGGACGATGCCCACATCGTCCCGCCAAATCCATTCCGTCGGCTCTGCCGACACCTTCATTGTGCATTGTGCATTAAAAAAGCCTTCTCCTCGAGGAGAAGGTGGCAGCCGAAGGCTGACGGATGAGGTGTCCCACTAAAAAAGAGGCACATGCAGGTGCCTCTTTTCTATCAACTTATGGGATATTGATCTGGCAAGAAGGTATGATACAGCAGGTAAACTGCGTCTTGGTCCGTAATCTCTCCGTCGTCATTGAAATCGCACTCTTGATTGATTGGGTACTGCTCCGGCAAGAAAGTGTAATACAGCAAATACACCGCATCCGCATCCGTTATTTCTCCATCAGCGTTCATGTCCCCGCTTTCGCTATCCGACCCTACTCCCCCAGTGTAATTGTACACCCAAGTGGCTCTTGTTATGTACTCCTCAGCATAGCCAATAGTAATCTGCCCTCTTTGGTCTTTCGAGCCACCATAGTAAACTGTCTTTAGGCTGTCGCAAGAATCGAAAACCCAATCGCCAATGTTGGTTACGCTATCCGGGATGGTTATACTTTTCAGGCTATTACAGCCAGCGAATGCTCTATCGCAAATGTTGGTAACACCATCCGGAATGGTTACACTTTGCAGACTGCTGCAATCACGGAACGCAATACTGCCAATCACTCTTGTATCTGCGTGAATATTAACAGAAGTAATCTCTTTCGTTGTGGCTTCTGCAAAGTACAAATAGGGATTGTTTTCATTTCCGAGATACTTGCCGTTTTCGTAAATATTGTAGTCCAGTTTGCTGCAACCATAAAGCGCAGCAAAGCCAACGCTCTTTAGATTATCACCGATGGTTACACTTTCCAAGTTGCTGCAGCAATTGAATGCATAGAATCCTATGCTCGTTACACTATCCCCAAGGGTTACACTTTTCAGGCTGCTGCAACCAACGAACGCAGAACCGCCAATGCTGGTTACACTATCCCCGGTATTTACACTTTCCAGTCCGTAGCAATAATAGAATGCGTTGTATTCAATGCTGATTACGCCATCAGGAATCACATATGTCCCCGCTAACGCACCCGGTGCCCGTACCAATGTGGTCATATCCTTTGTATAAAGAACACCACGTTGGTCGCTACAGTATGCACTATTTTCCGCATCTACCCAAATACCAGTCAGACTACTGCAATATTCGAACACAGAATCGCCAATGCTGGTTACACTATTGGGAATGGTAATGCTTGTCAGGCTGCTGCAATAATAGAACGCATACGCAGGAATATTGGTTACATTTTCCCCAATATTCACAGTTGCGAGGCATATACACCCACGAAATACAGGACTCCAGTTGGTGCCCATATAGGTACAGTTGGTTGCATTAAAATTTACCACCTTCAGGCTGCTGCACAAATAGAACGCAGAATCGCCAATGCTGGTTACACTATCCGGAATGGTTACACTTTCCAGGCTGCAATAGGCGAACGCTGAACTGCCAATGCTGGTTACACTATCCGGAATGGTTACACTTTCCAGGCTCCTGCAATATTTGAACGCAGAATCTCCAATGCTCTTTACACTATCCGGAATGGTTACACTTTCCAAGCTGCTACAACCTTCGAACGCAGAATAGCCAATGCTGGTTACTCTATAGCCACCCAATGTGCTGGGAATCACCACATCTCCGGAAATGAAAGTATCCACCTCTGTAATGGTAGCCTTTCCACCGCTTACGCTATAGGTATAGTACCCATCTGTAGCCGCATCTGCCTGCAAGGGAAAAACCGCCCAACAAAGCACCGCAACTGCCAAAACAGCAATCCCAGCCAACATTTTTCTAAACAACCCCATACTTGTCCTCCTCACTTTTTTACCAACCATTGGAAACAGTCACATCTTGCATAATACCATTATACCCCCTCCTCCACCCGAAAGTCAAGAAAAGCCCTCAGCCCATTCCCTCAGTGTAGGGGCGGATGCCCACATCCGCCCGCAAACCAGCACACCCCCCTTTCCTTTCCTTTTTAAGGTATGTTAACTACTTAACATACCTTCCCGGAAGCAGATAGTAGCAAATATCATCCCCCCGCAATAAAAAAGCCGAGTCTTTCGGCTCCCCCTTTTATTTCTCCCCCTCCTCAGAGGTAGGAGGCGGCAAAGACAAACAACCCGACCCTCCCCCAAAGCCTTCCCCTTGAGAGGCTGATTTCCCCGTCAGCGGGGAAAATGTCTGCGAAGCAGACAAAAGGGGCGCGGCCTGCAAGGCGGGGGACCGCGTTAGCGGTGGATGAGGTGTCCCCGCACTTACATCAATGAAAAAAGGCGGAGTCTCTCGACTCCGCCCTTTATAAGTAGATTTTACATAAGAGGTTCCATAGAAAGAACAGGATGTCCCTTCTCCGTCAGCCAGCCGATCAGCTCCTCTGCATCACAGGTAACAGTTTCGTCAGCCACCATATCGCAGAAGTTTTCAATGCCGTACAGTTCGAAAGCGGTCTTATTCAGCCGTTCAGCCACATCGTCTTTCAGTTCCTTGGGCATCCAAACAATACGCTCGATGCCGCCTTCTGCTGCCATAAACTTCTTGGAAGCAATGAAGTGACGGCCGTGACCCATAAAGCCGGGGGTCTGCACACCGCCGCCGGTGCAGGAAGCCAGTTCGCCGAAGGTCATACCGGCAGGGGTCATGCCCTTGTATTCCCGGTTGACAACGATTACGCCATTGGAAACCGCCTCAATACCGCAGATGCATTCGAAGCAGCCGCAGGAAGTCATGGGGTCTTCCAGAATGGAGTACAGAGTCACATTTTCCACAGCGCCGTGTGTGGCATCTGCGATGGCCTTATTGACGCTTTCAAAACGACCGGTGCGCTCGTCCAGCAGACCTTCCTTGAAGATGGGCTGGCAGGGACCGTTGGGATCCAGTTCGTTGGTAGCCTTGGCATCCAGCCAGGAAACGGCGCCGCACAGACCCAAACGCTCGGGCGTAACCACGCAGCAGTGGGCAGGCGCGAAGGACTGGCAGAGGATGCAGGTGTAGTAGCGGTCAACCGCTTCGTCGGTCATAGAAGCCAGACGGTCATCTCTCTGGGCGTAACGGGGCATAGCCACTTCGTCACGGAACTTGCCTGCTTCGGTGGGCTCGGTAATCAGGGTGATCTGGCACTTGTCAACAACAGCGTCAAACTCATCCATAATCATTACGTACAGAACTTCTGCAAAGTCCTTCAGCCGCAGGCCGGCTTCAAAGGCAGCATTGGAAACACGAACACGAACCTGGTTACGCTGACCGGTGTGCATCACGCCTTCCATGTAGTTAAACCAGGCGTGGAACTTCCGCTCGATAACGCTCTCAAAGTCCACCTGCATCTTCTTGCCGGCAACTTCCACGAAAGTCGCCAGGGCCAGGTCCTTGGCTTCATCCAGATCAGGACCGATGATGGAAATCTTGTGATCTTCCACTTCGTTCATTTCCCGCATAACCACCAGTTCTGCAGTGGGGTTCTTGGAGGACCAGAACTCGTTGTGCATATCGGCCTTGCGGATGATTTCGCCCTCAAAGGCGGCGGCAAAGGCCACAGGGATGGGCAGTTCTTTTACTTTAATCTTAATGTTGCGCAGTTCCAGGGACTTCTTAACGGTCATTGCGTGATCGCATACGGATTCCAGTGCGCCGGGAACCTGATTTTCACCCAGGTCGATATCCACAACAACGGGGAAGCCCAGAGCGATAGCGCCTGCGCCGGCGGAAACCACAACGGCATCAATCGCGCCAAAGGTGTTGACGAAAGCAGGAACACGGTTCTTGGTGTAATCCAACAGGCCAGCCAGATTGCCGGGCTGTACATTACCGAAAATCAGCGCTGCGCGGATAGCAACGGTAACAACGTGAATAACAGAAGTCACATCGTGACCCAGAGGGATGACGCGGAATTCCAGGCCCATCTTGACCCCTGCTTCAGCGCACTGCTCAATCACATCGCCAACCATAAAGGTCATAATGCCCTTGGACTGATAATCCTTTACCACATTGGCAACATCTTCTGCCTTGTCAGCCTTGCCCAGCACAACTGCAACACCGGGGATATCGCCGGTAACCAGGGGCACACCCAGGGAGCGGATAATGGGGTCAGGCACGAAGCCGATGCCACTTTCATTTTCATAGGGGTTGCCGCCTTCCACATACTTAAGGCCTTCCAGGATTTCTGCGCCAACGGCAGTGGCAAGGCCGGCATTGAGAGCCTGGCCCAGGTCTTCCTGGTTGGTGATTAAACTCTTCAGAACGCCTACGCAGGCAGGCAGATCGCCCAGAGTCTTCACCTTTACGCCGGTAGCGGCATAAATGGTGGGGAAGCAATAGGCAGTATCAGGGAATGCGATTTCCTTTTCAGGGCCATACTTGGCGATGGCATCGTTAACTGCGCCTTCGGTCAGGCCGGCAACAGCATTGGAGCCACCATAGATTAAATCGGTTAATACGCTCATATTCTTTCCTCCAAAATAATTTTATATAGAGCCCGGGTCACCCCCGGCTGAATATACGAAATCAAAACATCCGCTCTTTTAAAAGTCTGCAAAGGCAGCCGGCGATGTAGTACACCGTCTCATAGCGGACAAACTGCAGAATGTTCTTATCCCACAAAAAAGTCAGTTGCGGGGGGAAATCCTCATCGGCAAAGTAGAATTTCAGTTCCATGCAAAGGTCCGGGAAAACAGGCAGCCGATAGCCCATATCCCCCGCCCCGGTGGCCACGCCGCCCAAACTTTCGCAGGCAAGCCGAAAGGCATCCGGGTGTGATTGAATGCGCTGTTCCAGCCTCTCGTCTTTCATCACCAGACCGCTTCCACCCACAAAAACCCCAGGCAAACTCCCCACCGGGCAAAAATCGTTTGCGGCTTTTGCGAAAGGTTTTCGGTCACAAACATAGTCTAAAATACTCAAAGTGGGAGAAAAATCGCACTCTGTCTCTTTTTCTCCGTCTATCAAAACGATGCGCCCCGAGGTGCAGTCCAAATGCACCGGCAAAGAGAAGAAGGCGGTCTGCACGCCCTTCTCCCAGGCCGTCACACCGGGGTTTTTCCGTAAATTTTCCACTTCATAGGTCAGGAAGCGATCCACCGCATCCTGCCGCATAACTGCATAATTATCCATAAGGTTGATTATTAATTTAGCAAAGCACCCTCAATTTTGTACCGTTGCCTATAGAAAGCATAAAGGCCGGGAGGGTCACGAGCTTGCCCGCCGCCGGTGGCGGAGTCAAGGGCAAGCGCAGTGTGTGCCGGGGTCGGTGAGCGACGCAGGCGTTCGCGCCAAGGAGAGCACCGGGCACCCCAAACGGACACGCACCCTCAGTCTTGTACCATTGCCTATAGAACGCATAAAGGCTGGGAGGGAGATTCCCTCCCAGCCTTAAATCGCGGGGAATAATGTTCCTTACTCAGCTCGCCACTTACAGGTCGAGATAAGAGTCAGAGTACAGAACGTGGTTCTTGAAGATATCGCAGGACTTGATGGTTTCCATCAGTCGCAGGTCGTTGGGGTTAACGATCGCGGAGGTCAGACCCTGCATCATACACATAGCAACCAGAGCGGAGTCCATAATGGGACGAACGTTCTTGGGAGCGCCGTTACTATTATTGGACAGACCACCGGTGGACTTCAGGCCCTTTTCAGAGAACATCTTGATGGCTTCCAGAACTTCCATCTGCTTGTCCTGCATGCCCTTAACAACCAGGAACAGGGGGTCAAACCACAGGTCGGTGGCTTCCATGCCCAGGCTCAGGCCGCGCTCAAGCATATTGTCGCAGTGCATCATACGCTCTTCGTTGTCCTTGGCGATACCGTCGGCGGAGCACAGAGCGATACAGATAGCATCGTTGGCAGCAGCCAGGTCGATGTAGCCGATACGGGAGCCGGCGTCAGCGGAGTTAACGATGGGCTTGCCGTTGGTGCGGTTATACACCTTAATACCGGCTTCGATAGCCTTCATGTTGGCAGTATCCAGAGCCAGAGGCACATTGTTGAAGTTCTCCTGCAGCAGCTTAACAGCCCACATCATTCTTTCGGGGCCGTCCTTTTCAGCAGGTCCGATGTTAACGTCCAGATAAGTAGCGCCGGCCTTGATCTGCTCGTATGCACGCTGCAGAATGGGCTCGGGATCTCTTTCGTCCATAGCCTTGCGGATGGAAGGAGCGATGCAGTGGATACGTTCGCCGATGGTAACGAAGGTAGAAGATTCGGGGTTGTAGCCCTTGTACTGGGTATCCCAGGACTTCACTTCGATGGCAGGCACCTTGGTAGCCAGCAGTTCGTCGAAACTCAGTTCCTTCACTTCGGTGGTAGCGGCAGTGGCAGCCTTGGCAGCATTTTCAGCAGCGGCAGCCTTAGCAGCAGCCTCGTATTCCTTGTCCTTCATGTACTTGGGCAGCTGAACAGCTTCCAGAGGACCGACAACAACGTTCCAGCCGGGGAGCTTTTCCTGAATTTCGCCCTTCATAACAGCAACCTTGCCGGGGATGATCAGGGTACGGTTCTTAACCTTGTTCTCGATATCCAGTTCCTCAAAGGTCTTCTTGATGGTGGAGGAAGAGAACTTACCGGCAGCCCAGGCAGTCAGAACGGACATGCCGGAAGCGTCGGAAATCAGCAGGTTCACAGGAGCATTGGAGCGCTCCAGTTCGCCGGAGACCAGGAAGTAGGTCAGAGCGAAGTCAACGGTCAGAGCCACAGGAGCATTCTCGTCAGCGCCGTTGAGGGGGTAGAGCTTGCTTTCTACCTTCATGGGCTTCTGAGGATCGGTGTAGATGTTCTGACGCAGGCCGTACAGAGGCAGAGCCTGTGCA
>RHMF01000035.1_pt1 | contig 43985 bp, 72 predicted proteins | sample 5365151 | NCBI WGS metagenome assembly RHMF01 (sample SAMN10266501, study PRJNA497801) | feces metagenome | isolation source: feces | host: Bos taurus | place: China: Prairie of Fairy Mountain | collected 2017-08-14 | reverse complement strand
CTGGTCGATTCGATACCCATTACCATTATCTCTATTGCTGTGCCGTCCTGCTTATCTAATCTTGTGTATACTGCGTATTTCATAACTCTTACCGCCCTTTCGAGTTTCAGGTTGTTTTCCTTTTCTCTATGTATTAGTATATACTAATATTATGAATAAATATATACGTTTTTATTGAATATTTTGTTAACATTAAAAAGCCCCCCTGACCGTATCAAGGGGGCGTGTCATTATTCGTTTAGCCTGCGTATTATTGCCTTATATAGCGGCTTATTAGTGTAATACAGAGTATCAACAATCTCTTGTATCACGTCAAACACCTTGTCAACAGGCTTTCCATTTGCCGATTGTGCAAATTCGCTGTCATTGTCGATTTCAACTATCTGTTGTGAGGTTTCGACTTGCGGCGGCTCTGTTGAGTAGCCTATCAACTCAGGCTTGTCGGGCTTGCCGTATAGCTCGTTTTTAATCGTGTAAAACGCAGCTAACTTTATGCAGGTATTAGCGTTCGGGTTTCTCTCGCCTTGACATTCGGCAATTGCCGCTTCAAGATCATCTAATCTTATCAAGGCTTACTTCCCCCCTTACATACTCTGTACTTTGCTTATGAACCTTCTGAATTCTTTCTTTGTCTGCTCGTCAGGGGCTTTTTCCATAAGCTCTTCAAGCTCGTCCACCATATCGTCAAGGGCATCATCACGGCTGTATCTGCCCATACTATCACGGCGAGCATTAGAACTTCTACCCCTTGCCATAGAGTTGCCATCATCGTAGCGATAGCTGTTCCCACGCATAGATCGCATAGAGTGATTATCACGCATAGCTCTGTTATCGTTCGAGTATTCATCTTCATAGCCCTCCATAGCATCATTGGTAAGCAAGGACTTTTTGAAATGTGCGAGCATATCGCCATACTGTATCTCTCCTGCGGACAGCTTCTGTCCGACCCCTGCTTTACGTTCAAGGTCTTTCAGCTCGTTATCGATGTATTCGTATAATTTATGCATATTATCCCTCCTTTACGCAATTCTTGAAATGACAAGGTTTGCATTTTGCACGTCAATAGTCGGTGCAGGCGTGTCCGTTGAATTTGCAGCTATGCTGTCAACCGACAGCGAGAAACAACACCCTCTCGGCACTTTGATTATTGCCGTTGATGTTACATTGCCATAGTCACCGACAGCCGCAGGCGTATATATAGCCTTGCTTGTCGGTCTTGCCTCGCCATTGACAGCAAGCGCAACCGCTATCGGCGCAACTGTGCCGCCTTCGGGAATTGCAATGTTACCATTAAATGTTACCTGATATGTCGCATAACACTGACCGTTCGTGATACCTCTGAGAATAAAAATCCCTTCTTCACCATTATGAATAACATAGCCTTTGGTGCAAGGGATAGAATTTCTGAAAACAACAGGATTATTTAATGAGATAGCCTGTATTTCGTTAAATATATATTCTGCAGCCATTTATTTATCCTTCTTTCGTTTTTGTTTTATGTATGGGTGTAGTTATAGCTGTTTCAAAATCCCAATTTAGATTAAATAATCTTTTCCTTAATTGAGCATAGGTAAGGTTATTATCTTTTGCCCACTGTGTTATGGTTTTGGTTTCTCCATTGTAAGTTATATAATGGCAACTTCTTCTGTTACTCATTTGTTCCGCCTTGCTTATCCATCTGCAATTATCGGGGCAATAGTTTTTGTTGTTGTCTATTCGTTCAATTGTAAGTTCATCTGAATAACCATTATTCAAAGCCCATTCAATAAATGTTTTTGAGTCCATCCATTCTTTACAAACACTAATACCCCTGCCGCCATAGTTTTTGTATTCTTTTCTCTTAGAATTATAGCATCGTTCTTTCATTAGCGACCAAATTCTATACAATCTTGTATTAGACATACCATGTTTTTTCCAGTTAGCTTTATGCCTTCTGGTACACCCACAATCTGTATTTTCCAATCTTTGCAAATGGTCATTACTTACAATTCTTTTACCACCACATTCACATACACAATTCCAATATACCCTCGTCCCTTTTTTATGGTCTATTGAAACAGCTTTTAACATACCAAATTTTTTACCTGTTAAGTCGATTTTATTCCTTCCCATAATAACCTCCGAGCTTTTTCTTTTATTATAACATACTGGTTATATATAGTCAAGTACCTAACAGGTATTTTAATATATGCTTAATATGCGCCACAGCCACAAGAATTTGTGCAACAATTCGGGTTCTGCACGATGTACGCAGGGTAAGGTGTGGGTCTTACATACTGTTCAACCTCGTTTGCAAGTGCTCTCTGTCCTGCCTGAATAGTAGCTGTCTGTACGTCCTGAGATGCCTGACCTCTCGCATAAAGCAGTTCTGACCTAAGCTGATTGATAGTGTCATTCTTCTGCTCAATCTTATCATTGCACATCTGTGTGAGAATTGTCTGTGTCTGTGCCTGCGTTGCGGCGAGTAAATCCCTTATACCGTCCGATATAGCAGCTCTGTCAGCGCAATTCTCTGTTGCTACTGTGTATTTAAGGTCTGCTATGCCTGCTCTGTTCTCACAGCAACAATTCTGCAAGTTTGTTGCAATAGCATTCATTCCCTGCGTTGTTGCTGTCTGCGAATTAAAACTTCTCTCGAGGTCTGCAATCTGATTGCTGTAAAGCTGCTGTGATATAGCATTCTGTGCGTTGTTTACGCTTGCATTTACGCCTGCAAATCCGCCACAAAGTGCAGTCTGAACATCGCCAAATCCGCTTGTAACAGCGTTCTGCACTCCGTTGATAGCCGACATTGTAGCGGCATTGTCAAAGCCGCTCGATACTATGCCGTTAGTCTGCTGATTAGATGCAAGCAGCCACGGGAACATACCGTCCATACCCCACATACCGCCGCCAAAGCCGCCAAAGCCGCCAAAGCCGCCGCCCCAACCGCCGAACATTGCAAGGAATAAGAATATAATTATCCAGCTTGCATTTCCGCCGAAGAAGTCGCCGCCGAAGCCGTTACCGCCGTTGTTATAGTTCATCGGTGTAACGGGCATTACCATATTTTCGTCTGTTAGTGCCATTGTTTATATCTCCTTTATGATTTATTTATATCTAAGCCCCTGCGCACTGAGCTGTGATACCTTATCTGTTGCCCTTTGTCAGATTATTTGCCATTTGCTGTAATTGATTGTACTGCTGCTGTGACATACGTCCGCTTGACAGCAAGTGCTGTATAATCGCATTCGGGTCATTTGATATATTCTGCGGAATATTCAAGCCGCTCCTCTGCATCATTTGAGCAGGATTTCCCATAAACTGCTGAAACATCGCTATTATGTTAGGTTTCATCTTCATTCTCCTCTCTTGCAAGCTTCGCCGCTATCTTCTTTTTCGGCTTTTCCGCCTTTAACTTTTCAATCTCCATCTTGATACCCTCTATTTCGCACTGTAAGCCCTCTATTTGCGGTTTTAAGTCCTCGCTTGTATCTTTTACCGTTTCAGAAATACCACCGCTTAAATCGCCGTTATTTTCGTTTTCGGGTATAAGCTGGAATTTTTTAAAAACGGGCTTTTCGAGTTGATTAAATCCCATAGTCTTGATAAATAAATGCTGTCTTGGCTCGTCAATCAGCGTCATTGATACACCCGGAGCAATCGGATAATTTCTCGCTGCTGTCTCGTCTTTAACGCATACCACGCCACCGTCTTGTATCTGTGCAGGCTGTTGTATCTGCTGTGCCTGCTGTATAGGCTGTTGATAATTCTGCATATACGGCATTTGCATAAATGGATAATTCTGATAGTAATTGTTATACGGCATTTACATCACCGCCTTTGTAATAGTAGTATAGGGGCGTTTCCTGCGTGCTGTCCCAACTGTCGTACACGTTTCCGTCAACGCAAGAAATGCAATGCGATCCTGTGCCGATTACATAGGTCCCTTTCGGAAACTCTTTGCAAAAATCCTCTATCGTGTAGCAATCGGGGCAGCTATCCGATATTATTCCCCGTTTAAAGCCCTTAGAACGCAAAAAAGCACCCCAAACAGCGTTAGATGAGGGCATATCATACATCTTATACCCTTGCAGGCACAATGCGAGATATACCTCTTCCCACGTCATTCCGAGTGCTTTTGTTAATGCTCTTATTACACAATCGCCGACCTTCTTGTCGGCAGGGTTTACATTGTATTCAACAAACATAAAAAACGCCTCCTTACTGCATATATAATAGCAGTTTAAGAGGCGTTTCAAAAGAATATTTATAGCCGAGTTTCAGGCTATTTTTGTATTATCTTTTTGCACATTTTTAGCGTTATATTTTTGTGCATAAAACAAAAAAGGCTACCCCCGAAGGGATAGCCTTAAAGATTATCATATACTATTGTTTCAAGACGGTATATTATCCATTTAATTTGAGATACAGACAGCTCATATTTTTCGGCAAGGTTTTCATACGTCAGTCCGTCAATAAATCTTGATTTTAATATCAGTCGATTTCTTTCCGCATTTTTGCCGACAATATGACTATCAATGGCATTTTCAATGTCATATGACGTTATGCCGTGACCTGTAAAATCATACATATCTATGCCTTTGGCGTGACACGCCGTCTGTATCGCTTTGCCGAGCCTACCGCCCTTGATCTATTTTTCAGTGTCCGTTTGCGAATTCTCAGTCTCTGTGCCATTATAATCAACTCCGTTGCTGTCTCCGATGATGTGTACACCGTCTCCGTCCTGCTCATAATCATAGCTACTAAAATCATACTGTGATATGTACCATATCCACATAACATTTGTGATTATGGTAAGTATAATCAATGCGATAATAGCTATCCATAATCGTTTTATATGTCTTTCCGAGCGTGCCATTTCGCCCTCAAAAACGATATATGGTATCTGTACTATCCTATCGTTCATTGCTTACGCCCCCTTTCGGGTCACTTCCCGAGAATGCCGCCCAGCTTCTTGATAAAGTTCTCCCCGGCCGTACCATTTTGCTTGAACTTCCACTTTTTCAGCATCTCATTCACAGCCTTTTCAGTACCCTCTCCGAAGACCTCATCATTGTTCACGCCCTGCTTGATAACGCCCTTTTTCTTGGCTATCATCAGCATCTGCTTAAGAGCCAGCACGCCTATAGTCTTTTTGCCCTTGGTGTAGCCCGACTTGTCGAGTACCGGCAGAGCCTTTGCCGCTGTCTCGGGATATCTGAGTACTACGTTCCACGGATAGTTGTAATACGACCTTGTGTGTATCTCATACCCCGTCTGATCGCCGACCTTGCCGCCGCTTATGTTGCCGTTCTCGTCAATGCTCGCCTGAGCCAAGCTCTTGCTATCTATCATCATAGCGGTATGGTTCTGATGATTGAGCAGCACGTCTCCGGCTATCAAGCCGCTGCCCGATGAAAGATTGATTTTATTCGTTATATCTTTGAAACCGCACTGGAGAAACACGCTGTACATATTCCCCGTGTATGTAGCACCCTTGTCCTTGACCGGCACGCCTGCTGCCTGATACGCTGATATGACCAGCGAGGAGCAATCGTAGTCGCTCTTTGTGTCGGGGTCGCCCCACCTATTGACCTGCGAATATCCATGTTTCGGGTCGTTTGCGACCTTGACCATGTATGCTACTGCATCTGATACCTTACCCATGTTATCCCTCCTATTCGTCCACTTCCGGCAGGCCTGCAAGCGATGTCAGCATACTCAGCACGCCCGATAATACGCTCACGCCTGCTACATACTTCCAGTCCACCTCGTATATAGTGAGACTGCACCCGAGTGCCGCTATAGCACTCTGCGCTACTGTCCTGACGGCTCGTATGACCGCCGCTTTAAGCCATTTTGTGTTCATCGCTCTGCCTCCTTGCCTTCTAAGCTGTCGAGCCTGTGATGTGCAGACTTGACCGACTGCTCGACTATCACAAGCCGTTCTCTCACGTCCTGTATGTCGTTGCGCATATTCCGCACATCTGACTTTATTTCGTTTATGCCGTTGTTTATGTTTTCGATTTTTACAAGCAGCGTTGTCAGCTCCGTAGCCTCACGCTTGTCATCATGTCGGGCGTTCCGGCGGATATTTGTCACCGCCACAATAGCCGCCACCCCGAGCGACAGTACTGAGAGTAATAGTCCTGTATCAATCTGCATACGGCTCACCCACTATCATCTCATACTCCTCAGCCGTTATCCAACCTTTGCCAACAGCGTTATAGACACGGTGTTTGTTCCACAGGCCGTTGTCGTAGTAGGATTTGACTTGTTCATATCTCTTCGACATTTTCATCATCTCCTTCTTCAAGGTCTACATCTGTCATCATGGCGATGTATTCAATATCAGCCCTGTTCTTGACTTCGCTCTTGACGGTTTCCTGCACATACTCTGATGCTTCATATTCATAGAGGTCATACAGCCAGTAGTCACGAGGTTCGGGGTCATATTCGGTAGGTGTCTTATCGACTTCTACAAAGCGGATATTTTTTGCAACAAAAACCTTGTAAGGGTTTGCTTCTATTTCTTTTGGGCGTGAATAGCTTTGTGTATCTTTGTATAGTTTCATATTATCACCTCTTTAGCCTACATATAGGAGACGAGCTGAGCGATAGTCTCCATAAGAGTTAGCATTATAATTTGTTTCAGTCCAAAAAATACCAGCAGCTTGGTCTCCACCTCTCTCACCGCCTGTCCTAACGCCATGCCACCCACTTGCATTTGAATAAAACTTATCTCCTATAGGAATACTGGAATCACCATGTATAGAACTATACGGCAAGAATATCCAGTCAAAATTAACATCATATCCAAATCTGCCTATATAATCATATCCGGCACTTGAAATATCAAATCCTATCTGGTTATAGCCTACACTCGTACCATCGCTAAAATTATAAGAATTGGCAATGTATGGTACATATCCATTAAAGTTAATACCATCTACCCAAGTAGAATAATTTGCCCATGGATTTTCTTTACCTCGCCATTGTACTGCTGTTTGTTTATCATCTGTCTTTCCATAAGTTCCGTTGCCATAAGCATTGAGCGTTCCTGTTGTTAAGAAACTGCTGCTATAACTGTTGCCATTACCTATAGCAGATTGCATATTAAACATTCCATACTCTATAATCATTAGAATTTGGTCGGCACTTAAACTCCAAATTGTTTCCTGATACCAACCAGTACCTCTTGCAGCCGCTCTATTTCTAACTTCCGACCTATAATAGATACTTGATTGCCCATGCAGTGGAGTAACTCCACTCACTGATGCTAAAATTTGATTACCGCTACTATATACATAAGCACCCTCATACGCTCCTTCGTAAAAATAATCAATCTCATTTCCACTTGTATCCTTAAATGCGGGATGGAGTTTATACCCGGGTAAAGGCGAATTACTAACCCAATACTCAGCGACATCAAGTTGTTTGTTATCACTTGCATTAAGTGTTACTGGAACGATTTTATAGTAGAATTTAGGTTGCTCGACCATTACTTGACCATTGCTGCCATCGACTGCAAAAGATGCATCACCTAAATAAGCATTTACAGTGCCATCGTTTGCTAAATTACATCTACGCCTCTTGTACATTGGAAAATTATCAAAGTCATTACCACCGCTAAGACCAGCGGCATCTCCCAATCTTGTAAACGTGCTATTTACAAAATCAGCTCGTAATCCTAATTTATATACATACACTGCAATGCCACTAATTCTATTACTATCATCAATTGTAACAGCACCTGTAGTTGTATAAGGAAATAATTGAAAATAGTATGTTGTGCCTTCTGTTAGATTATTAATCGTTAACCCGGCTGTGCTATAATTATTTCTGACTTGATTATCACATACCAATTGCCCATCAGTTACACTCTCGGGATAAGAACCGACTTTCATTACAACTTTAGTTCCCTTCCAAGTTGCATCGGTAGTATCTGCTGGGTCAGACCAGTTTAATGTTAAAGAAAGATTTCCTTGACCAATTGTCAAATTGCTTACATTACCGACTGCAACTCCTATTTCGCTCGGGTCACACCATTCCTGAGAATAATCATTATATACTTCAAGTTTTCCGTTATAGCACCTTATTCCATGAACGCCGCCGTCATCTTCAACATTTGTAGCAATGTGGTCTTCTAAGTCACCACCACCCCCAGCATCTTCAAGCCCCTTCTCCAATTTGCCGATAGCCTGATTGAGCGTATCACTCGCCGTGATTGCTGATGTAGCCTGCGGCTTGGTATAACCAGTCATGGCGTTTATTGTGTTCGATGCCTGATTGTGAGACGATGCGGCGTAGTCTGTGCTGTTGGTAAAGGCGGCTGTGCCGAGGTCTGAGAACCACTTTTTGACCTTTCCGAGCGAGGTTTGTAACTCCTCGCCCGATGTCAGGTTCTCACGGCTCGCTGCCGTTGTAAAATACGCTTTTATTTTGGTCAGAATTGTGTTGTCTGCCATTTTATCAGCTCCTTATCAGGTAGTTGCAGTGCCGCACTGGAGCACAAGCGTGTTTGTACCCTGTGTCAGCTTGTCCGTAGACAGGCTGTTAACCTCCATAGTGCCATCGTTACCAACTGCTACCTTGTTTCCTGCTGTACTACCCTTAACAGTGCCCTGTACCGACGCTGTCGCTGTAGGAATTGTAACACCCTTAGATGTGATAGTTAATGCGCCATCTGCTGTCGATACACTCTCAAGTACATTGACCTCTGCGCCAGTCTCAACGCCTGCAAGTTTAGTAATATCAGCAGCGGTTGTAAACTTGTTTGTGCTTGTGCTATCATCTACGAGGTCTGCATCAAGCATATTTTGAGCTGTGATTTCAGACTGAAGTCCATCTATGAGGTCGGCAATCGAGAATTCAACTGTATCGCCACTCTGGAGAGTAAGGATAACCTTCTTTGTCTGGTCGTCATAAGAGCCGCTTACAACAACGCTCTCAAGAGGAAGGTCTATCGTCTGAGCAGTGCCGAGTGTATTGCCGTCCTGATCTTTAAGAGTGGCTGTCACAACGTATGTACTGCTGTCTATGCTCATTGTCAGCGATGCACCATACTTTGTGCTGTCTGCAAGTGCGCCTACCTGTGCCGCCGTTACGCTGTGCGGATTGCTTGTGTCAGCAACGTGCGATGTTACTGTGCTGTAAAGCGTATCAAGGTCTGCAAGATGTGATGGTAACGCTACCCATTCAACGCTTGCCACATTGCTTGTTATCCTCTTAACAGGGAATTTGTCTGCTGTCGCCGCATCAAAGCCTGCTAACTTCCATACGTTGTTATCGTTGACTATAGATGTGCCGTCAGGTGCCGGAAGTGCTATAGGCTCTCCTGCCACATAAGGAAGGTCATTGTAGTTGTTTACGCCGTCACCGACTTTCATTTTAACTGTGTAGCTGTTGCTGTCGTGCGCAGGGTCAAACTCGATTGCAATTTCGCCCTTAAGCAAAACAGGGTTAGCCGTCTGCCAGTTTGTCTTGCTGTCATTCCTTGATGTAATTATCGTGTTAAGTACTTTGTTGGCCATTTGCGTTACCTCCATTTATACGTTTTATATCTTCAAGTTGTAAGCCGAGCGGCTTGTATGCCATTTCATCTTCATCAAAGCGATATGACATATCTTCGTCTTTTGCTATATACAGCTTGTCAGGCTCACCAACGGCAGGAAATTCAAAGCGATTTCCAAAATACAACTCCTTAACGTAAACCTTCTGCGCCGCTCCAAGTCTGCCGCTCATCTTGCCCTTTGCACCTATATCTCCTCCGAGATTTCCTGATACAGCTATTTTACCATTAAGCCTGTTCATTCGCTTCACCGACCTTTGATATCGCTTGAACCAACACAAATGACGTTTTATCAATAAACGTATACTTGCTGCCGTCGGCAAATACATACAAGCAATCGTACTCATAACCGATTGTGGGCAAGTTCGCTGTATCTTCGGGCTGTAGTATCAGTATAAGCGCATTTTGCTCATTATCCCAGTCATTCAGCGTTAATTCCTTGCGCAATACTTCTTTTCTGTGGCTTTTGACAACAAAGATGACTTTATCACCTTCTGACGGTACAAAGATTTCTCCGTCTGCGTCAAGCGGTGTTATGTCTATTTCTGCACTGTTTCCCTGTGTCAGAACGATTTCATTATCCTTACCGATTTTAAGCATCTCATCGCCTCCTTACGTATTCGGGAGAGCTACATTTACCGCCCAATATATGCTTTTCCCGCCTGCCGTTGACGGACCGTTCTCATTTCGATATCCCATTAGCATTATATATGAGTATTTTGAGACATATTTTGACCCGATAGCCGCCATTGGTGCTAAAACAGCAGTTTCTGTATTGGCATTGTTTATAGCCATAAACGCCCTGTTCGTTGCTCCATCTTTGTTTTCAATTGTGCTGTCAGTATCATCAGTAAAAAAATACCTTGTGGCTGCATTTCTGTATGCGTTTGCATACCCACCGTGTGCATTGGGCACATATATGCCCCATGTTTCGTGATTTGTCAAAGGGTCAATTGCCGTAACAACCGCAAAAATCGGGCTGACATCTGATAAATCCTCTTTTGTGTCGCTACCAATTCCCAGTTGAAACGTCCAGTCACCCTCGCTTGAGTAACATATACAGTATTCTCGATTTTTGGGGTCATATGTGCTATCCTTATTTTCATATATGAGTATCTCCGTCTCATTATCGTCCCATAAACCCACATATATTATTCTTGCACTATCTGTCGATGTTCCCGTCTTATCAAAATTTACAAATCTCAGATATTTATTATTTTTCACATACAATTTAAAATCTGATTCTTCACCAATCACGCTTTGCACGCCCTGTCTTTGTGCCAGATCTGTCCATAACTGCAAATACCACGTCTGTGAACCTTCGTTAAATAGTAGTATTTTGTTGTAAATTCTCGTTGCACTCATATCAACACCTCATTCGTCCAACATACAGAAACCGTCTAAACAAAAATATTTATGATTATTGATCTCAGCATCTCCATAAATCGGATATTGTCCTATCATCATTACCTGTGCCGTTGTTGATATACACTGCGAGCTTAAACCACATATCGGAATGAGGGTCGTAAGACTTGCGTATGACGATATGATATACGACAGTGCGGTTGATGAGCCGGATTCGTTATTGGGTACGTCCTGAGTAACATCTTCCGTTATCAAATACTTTGGCGTATTGTTTGCTACGACATTTCTGTACTGTCGAATAGAACGAGGTACATAAATGCCATAGCCAACTTCATCACTCACCGTATTTTTTACATTTATTACAGCAAATATAGCAGATACGTCTGTGAATGACGTTTTCGTATAGTCGCCTACGCCGACCTGTAAGGTCCAATCGTTATTCTTTGATTTGACTAACTGATACATTCTTTGTGTCGGCGACCAGCCAGTTGATTGTTCGCTATAGATTTGAGTTGCCACATCGTTATATCTGACATAGATTTTCCTTTGGTTTGATGTGCCTGATGTGTTCCAGTCTACAAATTCAAGATAAACGTGGTCGTCTATTTTGACCATCATATCGCCGTCATCGCCGACTACCTGTTTTACGCCCGGCATCGTTCTTATGTCGTTCCACAGGTTTATTACTGTTGGCGTACTATCTGCCCATAAATAATTTCTTATTATTGTTGCCATTATCTCACTCCTAACATTAACTTCCGAATGGGTCAAACAACAGGTCACCAAAAAATGCAGTGTTGTTGATTGTTGTTATCGGTCCTCGTTCCAAAACATCTGAGCCGCCACCGCCGCCACCGCCTACGGATACCTTGACTTCTGAATAGCCGTCCAAATCGTCCGCAGATGCTCTATACATGCCGTCTACAGTAATTGTCTTTGAACCGAGATGACTTCCCGTAGGCACATTGACCGTAACCGTATCATATCCACCGACATTATCATCTGCCGCATTATAAGTGCCGTTTGCATCGATACGCTTTGATTTAGTATTAAGCTTTACATTTACCTTTACTTTGCTGTAGCCTGTTGCGTTATCGTCAGCGGCTTCATATTCTCCGTTCTCAGTTATAGTTTTTGTTTTTAAACTCGTGTAGTCTCCTGCTTCATCTTCGGGTATCCAGTTGCACGTTCCACCGCCTTGAAGCTGTGTTTTTATTTTCTTAACGCCTGAAAACGTCCTGCCTGTAGTACCTTCCGCTATTACTATGTTCTTAGGCAATTGTTACCACCTCGCTTGATAGATTTGCGCTGTCAACGCTTAATGTCAATAGCGTGTTGTCTTCGTATTCCAACGCAACATCACAGTTGACCGTTTTATTGGTTATATCTTGTGTGCCTGTGTTGCCTGTCGTTGTTTGTGTCAACGGCAGATAAACACGCCGTCTTGCCTGTTCGGTCTTGTCAATGTAGCTGTTTTGCAGTTCAAAATCCGTGTTTTTTGGAAACCTGAATGTTTCTGTGTCAATCGTTATGCCGTCATACTTGTAATCTAACACGACCTTAACGGCTTTTTCAGTTGTTGTTTGCGTTAAGACTACAGATGCCTTTGATGCCTTGCCAAATGTAAAGCTCATAGATTTCACATAGCCTTTTATTACGTCCTCAACACCGTCAAATATCTGTATACAGTCCGCAGGCTTTACCTCACGGCCTGTAAGTATGTCAGCAGATAATTGCTCACGGTTGAAATACTCTGCCGCAAGCCTTGATAGTATAGATGAAATGTTGCTGTCATTAACTATGGTAATGCCGCTCAAATCGACTATGTTATCAGGTGTGCCCGAAGGAGCTGACGTGTTACTCAGGCTTGCCGTCTGCGATGTCTGAATGTACGTCACACCGCCGACCTTTATCCATTCGTCTGTACTACTCGGTGTTCCCTGCGTGTAGCTGTATGCCGTTGCCGTTACCGCCGTTACATAGTCCTTATATGATATCTTCGGTCTGTAAAAAACTTTGTTTTCCGCAATATTTGTTGTTGTGGTGTCTATCTTCTTTATGGTAGTTCTTGTGTTAAAAAATGATTGCACATATGCGCCCATGACGAAACAAACCCACTGTAGCCGCTGTCTTGCCGTCTGCTCGGGCAGATATCCGTTTATGTTTACGTCAGGCACATCTTCATCAATGTTACAGTTAAGCCCGAACATCACGAAGCAACTCTGAATTATAGACTTGCCACTTGTATCCGAGCAAATCATTGCCGGCATTTTCTTTCGGTCGAGTATCAGGATATCAGACTGACATTTTATCGTGACAACACCCGGCGACAGCTTGTGTACTTCCGTTGCCCTGTACCTCGCCCATGTATGGCCGTCATCATCACATAGATTTACAACACTGCCAATTGTAATATGATTGTACTTAGTGACTATTTCAGCGGTAAAATCATTTATTGCAAGCTCATTTCCGATTATATCCACCTGTGGCGAGAACTTAAGGCTTTTTATTGTTCTGTAAATAGTGCCGTTGTGCTCAATATACATTCCTTATGCCCCCTTTTTAGAAGGCTCTAAGGCTTTAACGGTCATTTGCACTGACCGCCAAATATTCACACCGCCTACCTCACGATAAAACACATCTGATACACTTTCCACCTTCCCCACAATGTCAATTTTAGACTGATTATATGGGAATGTGAACGTGTGACTGTCAACCGCAGCTGTGACCTGCTCAAAAAACGCCGCATACAGGTTCATTCGATTAATAGGTATAGCAAATTTCAGCGTGTAGTCGTAGTATGTAGCAAGTGTATCGTTGTATTCGGTTCTATTCATAAGCATTCCGCTTACATCGCTTGAAACAATCCTCGCTGTGCGTGTTATATCGCACGGAAAGTCATATTTTGTGCCGTCTACCCATATCATTCAACACTCACCGCCTCTGCTAATCTCACGCCGTATTTCTGTTTTGTCTGCTCGTTGTATTTGTACACCAGTCTGCCGAATGTCTCACCGTCCACCTGAAAAATGATAGTCTGCTCAGGTGTTGCCTGCTGATTAAGGCTTCCTGTTGCAATCGGCACGCCCTGAATATCACCTGTCGGCATACCGCCCTTGATATCGCCCTCAAGGTCAAATGTTGAATTTATCGTGCTGTCGAGCTTCGCCTTGTTATCTTCTATACCCTTCATAAATAAATCCATCATATCGGGCGCAAAGGTATGGAAATTGGAGAGAGGACCTTTCTCAGGCTCTGAAAATCCTATAAAATCAGCAATATCGCCTGCAATTTCCTTGATATCATCGACAAGCTCACCTGCCTTATTTTCAATACCCTCGATGAAATTGTCTATCAGATCTTCGCCCCATTCAACTGCATCGTCTATGAACTCAAAAAATCCGTCTTTGACATTTTCAAGCAAGTCTGCACCTGCGACTAACAAATCGGCACCGCCCTCTGCTATGCCCTTCACCAATGCCGTTATAATTTCGGGAATACTTTTAACGAGTGTGGGTATATTCTTTACCATACCAAAGCCGAGCTGAACTATCAATTCAAGGGCGGCAGGTATCAAATCAGGGGCTGCCTGTATCAGTGCTGTAGCAATTGCCGCCGTTATCTGTGGGAGCATTGCTATCAACTGGGGAAGCGCATCTATCAAGCCTTGTGTCAATGTGTCTATCAACTGTATAGCCGTTTCGATGATAAGGGGCAGATTTTCAAGCAAAACTGTAACAATAGTCTGTATTATCTCGGGGAGCGCATCTATCAAAATTGGAAGTGCTTCAAGAATACCCTCTGCGAGTGAAGATACAAGCGTTAACGCCGCCTCGACCAAAGCATTGATATTTTCGGGCGCAAGAAGAGCTTGCACGATTGCTACAACAGCGGAAACCGCCGCAGGTATCAAGGTCGGTAAAGCCTGAGAAATGCCGTTCACAAGCGTTATAAGCAGCTGTGAAGCGACCTCCGCTATCTGAGGTAATGCCGAAATTAGCCCCTCGACCAACTGAATTATTATCTGTAACGCCGTTTCGCTCAATTTCGGCAAATTTGTCAAAATCGCCTGCCCCAAACTGCCTACAATTTTGCCGCCTAATGACAGCACCTTTGGAATGATGCCGTTTATCTTTTTGATAAAATCATTTATACCCTTGTCTATCTGCTCTAAGCCTTTATCTTCATCACCGCTGAACACGTTTGCAAGGCCGTCCATGACCTGAGTAATTGACGGCAACATCTCAGAAATCATGTTGTTTTTTAAGCCTGACATAGCCGTCTGCATATCTTGAAGGCTGTCCTGATATGCCGCAGCCGCCTTGACCGCCTCATCGCTCATTACGCCGCCAAGCTCGTGAACACGGTCCTTCATAGCCTGTGTTTCTTCCGCAGATGTATTAAGCAACGCACCAAGCTCTGTAGCACCTTTGCCGAGTGTCTTTCCTGCAAGATATGTGCGCTCGGTCTCATCATCAATGTTCTGTAATGCCGTAATCGTTGCCGAGAATAGCTCTTCCTGCGACATTTTGCTTATCTCTTCTTGTGATAAGCCTAACTTTTCAAACGCATCAGAACCTGTCTCAGCCGCATTTGCAAGCGTTTTCATACTTGCTTTAAGGGTCTCCATTGAAGTGCCGCTGTGCTGCATTACAGCATCCCACTCCTGATACGCTTCGGCAGACATACCCATTTTCTGTGACATTTTATCTATGTTATCGCCGTATGCCGCCACATCACCGCTTGCAGCTACAAAAGCACCGCCAAGCGCACCTGTTGCCGTTGTGAGAACGCCGACCGCCTTTGTAGCTATCCCAAAGCCTTTTTTTAACGAGTTTGCAAGCCCCGACGCTTTTTCCTTGCTCTTGTCGATATCCTTGTCATAGTCGCTTGTATCAAGCCCTATTTTTGCAAATATCTCAAAAACGTTCACTCTTTCGCCCTCCTTCCTCTTATTCTTTCAAACATCTCAGATGTAAAATCATCAATGTTCACATTTTCAAGTTCTATTTCTTCTTTTGTTCTCTTTGGCGGGTCAACAATCTCAGCCCATGATTTCTGCATTGATTTTCCGTAATCTTCAATACCCTTGCCTGTCACATAGTGCGTTGTGTTCTCCGCTATAGCCTGTAAGCAAAATGTAACGTATACCCTATAGCTCCGTTCTTCGCAATAGCGTTTTATATACTGGCAAACGTGCTGTGAGACGTATTCCTCGCCAAAAACCTCTATTTTTTCAAAATCAATGGCTGTTATAGCTTCGCCGTATCTATCAGCCCCGATTTCGCCATTTTCGTAAAAAAATTGACAACTCTTTCCGAGCATATAAGCTCAAAAACAACGTCTATAAACTCGGCAGCGTCCATTTCAGCCGCTTTTTTGGGCGTTTTAAAACACATCAATCCGACTATCTCAATTGTTGCATCGATGTTTTCTTCAATGCACTTGTCGATTATTGCCGACAGGTTCTTTTTGCCTTGCTCATTGAGCATTTTTGCCTTTTCTTCGGGTGTTTCATTGCCCTTGAACACAGGCATTATCTTTCTTATGTCCGAAATGCCTATAATTTCATAAAAATCAGCCGCCTTATGTCTGATCTTGTTTGCCTGCTGTAAAAACTCTTTTAAATTGCAATTTGCGAGTGTTTTCATTGTTTCACCTCGTATTTAATACAAAAAAAGCCGCCACAATATGACTTATGACGGCATTTTCTCATTCTTAGTCCGTTGCCGGAACTACTACTGTGCAGGTGTCTATATATGTTACACCCTGTACTGTTATTGTTGCTCTGATTATTGTGTTGCCTGCACTCTCAGCAGTTACTACACCGCTACTGTCTACAGATGCAACCTCGCTATTTAAACTATCCCACGTTACAGTTGTGCCGACAGGGTATACAGATGCCACAAGCGTTGCTGTATTACCATCAGCAATAGATATGCTGTGATAGTTAAGCTCAATTGCGCCGTCTACAGTGCCACCCTCAGGCGGAATGTCGTAAAATTCCATAGGTGCTTTCGACACGTCCGCAGCCGAAACATAGCCTGTAAGCGTTGTCTGTGATGTGCCCTTGCCATTCTTTGTGGTCTGAATGTTCAAACCGCCTGTTGATATAGCATTTTTAAGGCATATAGCAATAGCACCGCCGTTGACCTTATCACCTACCCACCATATATCACGGAAATCGGTAAGCTCGATATCACGTCTCGGAACTATCTTCTTTGCACCGTTTGAAAGCGTTGTTGTGTCAGATGCACCGACAGCCCATGCTATATTCTGAGCATTGAACTTGATAGATGTAAAGCCCATAGTACAAGTATAGCCGCTTATCTGTGCGCCCTCCATAGTGTTATTCGGGGCGTTATCAACGTCCTCAAAGAGGTCTGTCATCTCAGGTGTGCAAACAGGATTTATACCGCCTGTTGTAACAGCTATGATTTTATCGTCTGTCGGTGTTACATAAGGGTTTGTCGGGTCAAATGTTGTGAGCAGTACGCCTGCATTCATCTGTATCTGATCTCGAACATCACTCGGCAGAATGTTAAAATGACTTGCCATTTTATCTCTCCTTTCTTATAAAAATTCAACCGTCACATTTATCACAACGTGACGGACATTTTCATTCGGGTCTGAAACCCTTTGTATAAATGGGGAACTTCGTTTTATCCATATATAGCCATCATCGCATTTTATTACACGACCGCCAAAGCCTAAGATATCACGCTTTATTTCGTCCGCTTTCAGCTCTACTTCAAGCCACGATACGCCCTGATAATACAGATTAACGGTAAGATATACCTCACCGTCATCAAAGCCATTCTCGGCATACTGATATGTTAAATACGGCATTGGTATTGTATCCGGTACCGTGTTTTCATTGTACACAGGTATTCCGTATCTCAGCCAATATGCCTTATATGCGCTTGAATAACTCATATATTATCCCTCTGTATCTTTGGAAATATCGTATTCCTCGGCTCTGACCTGCCGTAAATTCAATGGTGTTGTTGTCGGTGTGGAGTTTTCGTCCTTAGTCGTAACCCGATAGGCTTTGCTTGTATCGCCTTCTCTGCAAAACACTGTATGCCAAGGCAGATTAAAGCCCTTATCAAATGTCAACGTATAAACCCCTGTTACGCCGTTTTTTTCGGCTATTTGAGCGTTTATACTATCATCAAGATGCAAAACGCCCTCAAACGTTGCCCCTATAGAATATGTCTTTTTATATCCGCCGTAAGGGTCATCAACAATCGTGAAATTCAGCACGTTGAATGTGCCATATCCCTCGCTTGCCTGCATAAGTTTTGGTAACATAGCCGCCTCCGATCACATAACGCTCAATCTGCGCCAACGTCTAAAATCACGCATCAGACGTGTTTGCCATTCCTGCATATATTCGGGAGCAGATGACGGCAGACTGTAAGAATATCCGCCGAAACTCTCGGATTGAAAGCCTGAATATGTCTTTGACAGCTCATTGCATTTTGCTTTATACGCTTCTGCACTCTCAACAAAAGCAATAAAGGCAGGAGGTATTGACATATCCCATATTGCGCCCTTGAATTTTTCATCTAACAGCAGTTTTGTACCCTCGGGCGTATACATATACACACCGTCATTTAGCTTACTGCCCTTGATTGCAAAATACTGCCCTTCAAGTAAAAAATTCTCTACATTGCTGATTTTGCCGTCCTTGATTTCAAAAATCCCGGTGTGAATGTCGCTCACACCGTTTTTCAGGAAATAATTCTTGCAATCATCGCAATAATTAGCTATGTTGATTGTCATTCTCCTGCCCCTTCCTTATGCTTTTTTACGCCCTCTTTTTGGCTTAGCCTCTGTAACGCTCTGTGCGCTATCCTCAGTGGCTTTTATAAGGGGCTTGCCCCTTTTATTCATTGAGCCTGAAAGCTCGTCTATGCGCTTTGTAGTAGGCTTATAGCCTGCTCTCGGATAACTATCGCCTTTTTCATAGCGATATTCATCGTCCTGCAGGTCTTTAAACGCCCATAATACTTCATACATAGTTATACGCCCTCATCTTCAAGTGTTAAGCCGCTGAGATCATAAGTCTGTATTTTTGTGTTCGTGCCATCTGTTGCAACGACCTTAAACTTCTGAGATGTACTTGTTATCTTGAATGCGCCGTTCTTGTCAGGGTCATTGAGAATTTCGACAAGTCCGCTTGACTGTGACGGATCAAGGCCTACTTTAACGCTTGTGTATGCCGACCAATCATCAGCATTGAACTTAAGTGCTAAGAAGTTACCTGCGCCCCAAGTTGTGGGCAGGCTGCCCTCATCAAGATACTTAAGTGTACCTGTAATAGCTTTGTTAACAATCTTTACATTGCTCTGCATATCAGATACGAGTGTCCCGAACATCTCGGTGCTGCCGCTTTCGGGTTTTACGGCAACACCTGTTAAGGGTTTACAGTTGCAACAAAGATGCTGTTAGGATTGTAAAGAACAGGAACAAATAATGCGCTTGCCTTAGTCCATATCTCTGCCGGATCATCTGTCTTATACTGTGTTACATATACGAAAGGTGATACAGATGCCTCAGTTGTTACGCTATCTCCAAGCTTTGCAAGGTCAACCTCAGGAGCATCGCCCCAAAGGCCAACACCCATCTTGCCTGCAGGATTTGTGGCAAAGAATGTTATCTTGTTATCGGGATAATATCTCTTTGTTGTGATTGTAGGCCTGCCGTCTGCACCTACCACCGCAGATGCGCCGTATGTCTGATCGTTTGTGATTATTGTTGTAACGCCAAACTCAGCTTCCATATAATCATCAAATGCCGACCTCTTAACTGTTGCACCTGCTGCAGCTGTGCCGTTGATAGCGATCTGAACGCTTGCGGATTTTCTCAGGAGTGTAATCATCTTCTTAGATGTCATCATTCCTGTTATTGTAACGCCGTTTGCATTTGCTGCATCAAAGATAGACTGTATCTGACCGAATACATCTTCGTCTGTATCGATTGTGTACGCAAGATTATCAGCAGGAACGCCATAATCAATTGTAAGATCAAGGCCGTTTTCCTTGATTGTAACCTTACCAGTTGCCATAAGTTCATTTTTCGCAACTTTTGAGCGTGTGAATACCTGCTCTGCAAGTCTTATGCCGTCATTAAGCACATAGTCTGCAAGCTGTCTGTCGCCCTGAACGCCTGCTCTTTTGTATGTCCTCAGAAGCTCCGACTGATTAACCTTAACCTTGATAAGCCCCTTTTCAATCTCGTGGTTGTCAACGGGTACTCTGAATGTCTGCTGTGCTTCTGTATCGAAGCCGTGGAATTCTGCCATCATAGGCACCTGATATTCATTGGCAATAGACTGCCATTTTGCAGTTATATTGTCAGTTTTTTCATCACCAAAAAGCTTGTCAATAGGGTCATTCTGTCTTGTTACGTTGAAGCCAACGTTAAGCCATTCGTCCTGCGGAATAAATCCATTAAATTCACTCATTATTGTTGTCTCCTTTCTTTTAGTAAGGTCTTGTTACCGAAGGCGCTGCTTCGATAAACTTAAAGCCCTTTGCAATAAGCGCATTCTTTGCGGCTGTTTCCATTGCAACGGGAAGCCTGTCCTCATATACTGTGCCGCTAAGCACAACAGAGCCTGCAATATCGCCGTTTGTTACATCAAAATCCTCGAATACAAAGCCCTCTGCTGTTGCATCGTTTGCAGGATAGATTGTGCCTGCCTTTACTATCTTTCTTACGCCCACGGTTGATGCGCCCGACTGTGCAAGCTGTCTTGTTTTCTTTTCCGCATCTTCGGGAGTTGCAAGAAAATAGCCTGCGTTGAATGCTCTTGCTGTGTTGTCATTCTTAATCATGCTCATGTTTGTGTTTCTCCTTTCGTTTCATTGTTTCCATATAAGTTAGCATGGTACTTTGCCGCAAGTTCTGCGGCTCTGCTCGGCTTCTTCTCGGGTGTTGCATTACCCTCAGGCGGTGTCGGTAAGTCTACGCCTTTTTCCTTTATCTCGCCCTTATATTCGCCCCAATCGTCAGCTATCAGCTTTTTGATCTCATTAAGATTATCTATCTTGCCGTCTTTCAGCTTGATCTTGCCCTGTGCGCCGCTGAACTTCAAAATCTTTGCCGTTCCCTTTTCGGTGTAGCCCTCGCCCTTGCAAAGCTCCTTGATAAGTTTATCAGTAAGCTCTTTCTCATCTCTTGCCTTGTTGTCGCTTACAAGCTTTTCATACTTTGTTTTGTAATCAGCTTTTTTGATATCATCAAGCTCTTTCTGCACCTTTTCAAGGTCGCCCGAGGTCTTTTTCAGTTCCTCGTTTTCTGTTTTAAGATTGTCACGTTCCTCCTTGATTTCGTCAAGGTCTATAGCGTGACGTTTGCACAAGTCCTCTGCACACTTGTTAATGTTTTCAAGCGGCATTCCGCTGTCTGATAAGATTTTTTCGATTTGCTTTACCCTAAAAGCCATAAATTAACAACTCCTTTGTGTCGGTGGGCTGTGTATCGCCCATTTGTTGATGTTCTTCAAGCAACGGTGTATTGTTGCTTATATCTGCCATATATCGCTATATAGCACATATAAACAACAAATAAGAGGACGGTATAAACCGCCCTCATAATTCGCCTTTTAATCCTTTTTCAATCAACGTTTTATATTCATTATTGTGATTTGCCGCCGCCTTTTTTAAAGCGTGTATGGGTTTCATACCGCTTGTCTTATGCCAGTTGCCTTTGCTATCTTGATACCACCACGGCGATTGTCTGCCGCCCGGTTCACTCGCATATATGCCCGTTCCTATCTCATTCCATACAGCGTGCTCAAGATTTGACCCGATATATACAGCTTTTTCGCTCTGCTCATAAGTATGCGTTATGCTGTTTCTGTATTGCCCCGTGTCAACTCTGCTTTTCTCTGTAATAGTCTGCTTTGCATATCCCTCTGCAAGCTGCCCTATAGCCTCAAGTATTGCCTCTGAATTATCATCTAAAGCCTGCTTAAACTCGCCTGAGTTATCAATAAATTGTACCTGAAAATCAGCCATTTAATCACCCTTTCTATGCTCGTTTTTCCACTCCTCATAGCTCATATCTCCGAGCTTGCCGTTCTTTTCATACTCCGTATATCCGCCTTTATCAAGCGCATCAAGTACCGAGCGCATTGTGCATCGGCAATTATACACCATTTCCGCTTCCGCTTTCGGGTCTCCCGGAAACTCTATTTCATAGCCGTCAATTTCAAAGTTCTCATCAGTTCCGACTATCTGCCCGTCAAGCTGTCTGTGTTCGTGCCTTGTCCTGCCGTCAAGCGTTGCAAGCCATTGTTTTTTTAGGTGTATTCCCATACCCTCAGCACGCTTGTAGCCGTCAATCCTGCCGCCATTCTGTGCGCTTGTATACATCGTCCTTGCATTCGTTACAGCATTTCTTGCGTTCATTCTGCAAGGTGAGCTTGCAAGCCGCTCTGATATCTGCGGAATTGTTTCACCTTGAAGAATGCCCTGCATCATAGCTGAGTTTAAATGCCTTTTCTGATATCGTATGTCCTCGGGCGTGTTTATCCTTGCCTGCCACGGCAATAAATCGGGGTCATCTCTCAGCAGCCGCTCCATTGTCTGTCTGTCATACAGCGTGAATGATGTATCGATTTTAAAATCGTGTTCAAGCTGATATGTCGCCCAGTTGATATTGATAGCGTAAACATCGGGCAAGTGTCCGTTTATAATGCTTGCCGCTATCTTGTTTGAGCTGTTAAGGTCCTTTGCAATGCTTTCTTGCATTGATACCCACCGCCGACCTGTCAGCAGGTGACTTTGCCGCCACCGGCTGTATTCATCTTTGGTTATTTCGCCTGCCTGCATCGCTTTTCGCTTTTCAGCGTCCGTTTTCAGAAATTGCGACATATAATCATCAGACTTTTTCTTCAATTCCTTGTAAGCCTGCCGATACACGTTTTCAATTCGCTTTTCTGTCTGTTTGAGCAGCTCTTCGGTCTCCTCGTGACCTATATCAAATATGATTTCTTTCATAAATGCCCCCAAACACAAATAAACGCCGTTTTAAGCGTGATTTGATATATTTGATAAATTACTCGCCCTCACCCTCATTTTTGGTTGTAGGGCTATTCTCGTTTGAGTTAAACGCATTGTAGCTGTCCGCTATCTTTGAACGTTGAATTTCCTCAAAACTATCTATCATTCCGAACAGCTCGCACAGCTTCTTTGTTGTCGCTTCATCGCCTAAGATGTTATATGCGGCTATTACCGCCTGAACATCAGCTTGACTGTTGATTGTCTTCATCGGCGTTATGTGGAAGCTCTCTGTTTCTGGTATTCCTGCGACCTTAAATATCCTTCTTAAAAAGTCACCTATCTCATATTCAAGCAGAGCTTCTTTGATGTTCAAATTCTCATACGCCGCATTTATAGCCGTTGCTGTTGTGTTTCCCGAATATATCTGCGCTGTGTCCACGCCCATCATTCCGTCAAATAATGCTTTCTTTACCTCAGCGATTGTCGCTTCGCTTGCCTCATACGGTACTTCGATCTGATGAGGCGTTGCATCTCCGTCATCCTCGACCTGCACCGTGTGAGATTTAACAAGCCGATTGACGAACATTTCAGCATCATTCTCGCTCATACCGCCGTAATTCCGCAGTACCCAATAAATCAAATCGCCCTGTGACACGTTATCAACCATTTTTGACAACATCTCATCAAGGGCTTTAAGGATATTACCAACGCCAACAAATGACGATTGATCGTTTATATTATGCAGCGGTACTATCGGGAAACTCGGATAGTTCAGAAATGCAATATCCTCTCTGTCTACCTCTGCAACATTAGCTATTGACTTGTATGCTCTTTTTGGCTCAACTATCTCTAAGTCGTGACCCGGTATTTGCCTATACTTAGTGTAGCCATCAAGCTCATACAAGATAACAGATAAAGGCTTGTTATTATCAATCTTAAAGAACCATATCCCTGCCTTTATGCTGCCGTCAAATTCATCGGGCAAACCTAAAAAGCGCCTATATGGGATATAATCAATCTTGTTATCGTGATAAAAGCCCCAGCCGACTTTTGATATCATCGCATCGGTCAATATCTTTCTTGTAACGCTGTCAAGAGCATCACCGCCGAGCTTTTCCTTTGTTGCTTCATTGTCAAATGCTATACCATTACCGAGCGTATACATTACCGACTGATTGATAAGAATGAAATAATAGTTCTGTTTTATCTTGCTATTGGGCGAGAATTCGTCCTTATGTGCAAGACCATTCAAATCGTATACTATTTTTTCATTCGCTTCAATCTCGGGGTTTCTGTTCTTGTAGTACAGCTCACTCTCTGTCGCTATCTTGTAATCATCGCTGTTGATATACTCTGTAATAGCCGACAAAATAAAGTTTTTAAGCTCTGTTTCGTTGACTTTTACAGCTTCTAAGTCCTGATATGTTTTCATTTATTACCACCTTATCGGTATATTGTCCATAACGTTCCATAATTTTCTTATTGCACTCGCCAAACTGTCAGGGGCATCATCGTGCTCTGCAAATTCATTATAATCGCATATCTGCTCGATGTATTCTCTGTCCGTACCCTCAACAAATATAACATCTTTCCATGCCCACTTAAGATAAGTGACGATTTTTTGAAATTTGTTCTCGCTCTCGTGATACGTTCCGACAGGTATGTTATACTTGCGTTTCAATTCCTTTGCAAGCAAGCCCTTGTCTGCGTTCTTCTCACAGTATAGCCTGTTGCATAGCAAAGCCTTGTAATCTGCAATTATCTCGTCCTCTATCTTGTCAATAGCCTTGTGCCATAACCGCCCATAAACGTAATATTTGCCCTTGAATTTACGCACAACAGTAAAGGCTGTATAATCTGCCCCGTCCGTGTATGCAGCGTCTATATGGCTTAACTGACCGCTTTTTACAAGCTCTCTGTCCGCATTTGTTATCGGCATTGCAAATATAACATCCTCGCTTGCTATGTGCTTTAATTCATAGTTTGCCGCAAACAGCGACCCGAGCATATTATCTCTTAATTCGTCAAGTTCCTCATCGTTTATAAGCCCCGTTGAATAGCAATCATATTTAATCGGGTTTGGCATAAGCTCAAAGCAGTCCTCTTTGTGCCAAGGCGTTCCCGTGTTGAATATCCTGCCGCCTCGGTTGATGATGTTTTGCAGCTCTTGATAAACAAGCTTTGTGCGCTCTCTCTCCGCTCTGCTTATCCTATCTTGTATATTAACGATATCGTCCGTGAATATCCTGTCAAAGTGCTTGCCCGTCAAAGAACCGCCCAAGCCCATTCCCACAAGCTGTGCCGTTCCTCTCGGGTCATTTGTCAGATTAGTTGATATCTCGTTTGCCGTTGCCTTTGTTAGCTTTAAATCAACACCCCATATCACTTGCACAAAATACCTTGTTACTGGGTGTTCAAGTATCTTTTTGCATTGACTTATTACCTCTTTGATATCGGTATCCGTCTTACGAAAAAAAGCCGTCTTATCATTGACGGCTGTTATTATTATAATTGTCAAGGCAATTGACACACACGTTGTCTTATAGCTACCTCTATGCGCTTGCAAAGTCTCGTCATCATCACCAAAAACCATATCAATAATCCATTCATTATGCAGATTAATGAGCTTGTTAAAGCCTACCATTCGCCCGAACTTGACGGGATTATTCTTTAAAATGCTAATCGCTTTCTGTCTCGTCAGGCTCATTCAGTATCGCCTCAACCTCTGCTCTTGTCTTATCGTCAATGGTATTTGTCGATATCTCCTGCTTATCTGTCCACTTGCACCAATTTTTAAGAGCAAATATCGACATGGAGGGCTGGTACTTGCCTAGCATCGTTCCTTCCGCTACGGTATCGGCTCTTATTTCGTCAAATTCGCTTTTAATATCGGGGAAGTATTTGTTTAATGCATTATAAATCGTTTTTCTATCGGTATCATTATATTCTTCGCTCAGCCACTTGCAGAACCTAGTCTGTGTAGGTGCATAGTTGTAATTATTGTCAGCTATCTTCTCACAGAATTGTCTCCATAGTCCTATTAGATCTTTACCGTTCTTAAATTTTTTGGGTTGCCCTGCTGACATAATATCACCTACTTTCTTTAATTCTTATCACAACATCTTCAAAAAAATAAACACACCCCGACTATTAGCCGAGGTGCGTATTTGAAGAGGTCGTGTATGTCAATACACAGGAAAAAATAAATGGAAAATCCATACTGGATTGGTAAGGGGTTTATGCGAACACCCCTATAAACGCTTTCGGCTTGCCGACTGTTGCCGACAATTCCGTGATATAAAGGAGTTTTCAGAAAAAAATGAAAACTTTGGAGATAGGCTTATCAAGCGAACACCTATCAGAACGCCGCTGGTGCTCAGCATTGGAATTCCACCAATCAGGCAGCGGTATAGCCTGCATTAATGACCGAGCGTGTGAGGGCTTTCGCCCTCGTGAAAGGTTGTGGGAAATAAAATAAGTCAAAAAAAACAAATACCTTTAGTCTTTATGCCCATTTTAATTCTACCACATCATAAACGTATTTACAAGGAAAACACCGTAAAATGGCGGTAAAGTGATGTAAAAAAATATATCCCTTGTTTGTTTATTTTCCACAATTAAGCCGTTTGAGATAATTCGCCACATTTCGTCGCAGATTGTCGCCGTCTGTTTGCATCGCATCGCCGACCTCTTCCCACGTCTTGAAGCCCTCATAACATAGCATCTCTAACGCTCGTCTGTAATCATGTATCGGTATGCCTGCAATAAAGATGTCAATTTCCGCTATCTGCTGTTTAACGTCTTTCTGCGCCGCTATCAGATTGATTGACCCCTCGCCGTGTATGTAGCCCTCGACTTTTTTCGTGACTTTGCTGTATGCAGGCGCACCGCTTGAACCTTGAACACTGTCATATACCTTGCGCTTGTATAGCTGATTTTCTATGCATTCCAGCTTTTCCTGCAATTGCTTGTATTTCTTTGTGATGTCCGATGTTGTCATATCAGCCCTCGCTTTCGATGCGCTTAATCTGCCGTTCCAACTTTTCATTGATGTAGTATTGTAGCCGCTGATCTACCTCGTTCCTGAAATAGTGTTGCATTATCTGCTGTATCATAATCATTACATCGGCGCATTCTTCAGCCAAATTAAGCTTTGTAGACGTCTTGTCAAATACCTTACCGCTCTGCTCTGCCCTTGTCAGCTTGCTTACCGCCTGAATTAACTCGGCGCATTCTTCGGTTAGTATCCCTTTTTGGCTTTCAACGCCGTAATGCTCACATATCCGCCTGCACTTCGCTTTCTGTTCCTCTGTCATTTTTCATCACCCCTTTTTTCAATATCCGTTCTGCCCTTTTATTCAGTGCTATGCCCTGTGCGCCGCACACTATGCATATCGGCTCGTGATATACCCATATGCAGCCGCACTTGTCACATCTGAAACGTGGGCGTTCCTGCTCTTTTTTACTCATTTCGCCTCCTCGCCAAGCCACTTTGCTATGCACTCGCCGCAGCTACCGCAACAATCTGAGCTGTAAGTTATCATGCCGTCCGTTAATGCACACATAACGCAGTCGCACTGGAAACCTGTTATAGCCTTATTCATATTACACAGCAAATCATATATGTTCGTTTCAATCAGCCTTTGCCTGTTCGTCATTTAATCACCCCCTTAAAATAAACTTTCCTGCCCCTCTATTATATGTTCCCTGCTTTTCCTCTTTATTGGCTCACTTGTAAACTTCTTACATCTTTTACCTGCATAATGCTCATATTCAAGCAGGTATTTAAACGGAAATTTCTTCTCGTCATACCTTGCCTCCCAACAAGCATTATATATCTTGCATTTGCCATTCCTAAATCTCTTGCATTTCTCGCATTGAGTTTCGATAAAAAATTCAAACTCCATTCCATTTGAGAATATATGCTTGCAAGGTACAAGCTCATCACTCATTTACATCACCGTCCATTCTCTTTCCGCAATTCGGGCAATATTTAAGGCTGCATTTCTCATAATCATCTTGCACTTCCTTTTTGCAGTTTGAGCATTTATAATAATTTCCGTATATTTCCCCCATTCCGCAGCCCTCACTCCAATATGCACCTTTTATCCATTTAGCTTTTATATTTTTTCTTTTTTTATTTTTTAAGTCCATCGATTACCTCCAATATCTCATCAGCCATCATACTTCCTTTCGGCTCTCCGCTCTCATCAACCGCATTTGACATACATTCAAGCAAGCCGCTTTCATTCCCATAAGTACCATGTCCATATATCACGCTGAACCATACGCCATAAGCTGTGAATTGTGTCCGATATATTGTAATATCAATCCCGAGAGCCTTAATCTTATCATTGCCATATGTTTCACTCGCATCTATCCACACTATTCCTCGTTCATCAAGCCCTTTTCTCAGCTTAATCATTTCCTTGCACATTTCCATTACATCATCACCCCCTCCTAATTCACATTTAAACCACCTATAGCGGCGTTTTGCATTTCATAGTATAATTTATCAAATTCTGATACAAAACACCGTATAGCGCATTCTCGTTTGATTTGCGGCTATTATTTACGAACTCATCAAATCAAACAACGTCGGCGTGTTTATCTTATCTTCTTCTGCTTTGCAATATCCCACGCCGTCACGGAAATATTCATTGTTTAACTCGCAGGCTATACCATATCTGCCCATTTTAATAGCCGTCATCGGTGTTGAACCTATACCGCCGAACGGGTCATATATCTTGTCACCTGTATTACTGTATCGTGTTATCAATCTTTCGATGATATCCAACTGCAAAGGGCAAACGTGCATCTGCAAGTCACGTCTGCGCTGTTCTGCATTAAGTGTGCGCATTCTTACAATATCATCCCATACTGTGTCGTTCCAGCTTGCCGGTGCTATTACCATAAACGTTGCAGGTAACTTGTTTTCAGCATCGAGCTTTTCCGCAAGTTCGATATGTTCTTTGTAGTTATACACTGTATCTCTCGAATACTTTGTGTAAACCCTTTGCAGATCGCTTGTTGGTGTCTGCATAAGCTCTTCTTTTGTGATAAGTCTATCACCTGAACTTCTCCAATAAGCATGAGCATCTATCTGCCACCTGCCCCTTGAATATTCCTCTTTTGTCTTTGTTACCTTTTCGTCTGCATAAGCCTTTGAGGTGTCTGTCGGCAGTTTGCGGAATAATAACACATATTCAGGACAACCTACACCCATTTTTGAACCGTCCTTGCATTGCTCTGTCCAACCTAAGCGGTAAGTCTGATTGTTTTCTCTTACCACGTCCGTTGTTATCGTTATACGCCCCATATACCTAAATCCGTGCTTCATAAAATGCATAACTGTTAAATCAGAGAATGGGTCAACTGTCGGCATTCCGTCGCCTGTCGCATTGCCAAATAATATGCGGTCTTTGACGTGAATTGCAGCTACACGCCCCGGCTTTAACACTCTGAGTAATTCGGGCGTTAAATAGTCCATTTGCTCAAAAAATCTGTCATTATCTTCATTGTGCCCGAGATCGTTGTAACTGGGCGTATATTCATAATGATTACCGAACGGAATTGATGTTACTATTTCATCAACGCTGTTTTCTTCCATTTGCTCTGTTTCCAGTATGCAATCATTATTGATGTATGTGTAGTTTTCACCTTGAACTTTCACTCTTTCCACTCCTATACTACGCTTCATTTTTTCAGATATATCATCAACGATTGACAAGCCGTTCTCTTTGACGATATCCGCCATTTTTTGTGATTGATAGTCAAATCTCTTCCACTTTTCAAGCAGTTCCTTTTTGACCTCATCTTCTTCGTCCATATAGATGATATCAATTACAACCTGCTCTGACTGCAAAAACCTGTATATGCGGTGTATTGCCTGTATAAAATCATTAAATTTGTAATCAATACCGATAAATATAGCCCTGTGGCAATGTCGCTGAAAATTGCAGCCGCTGCCCGATAATATCTTTTTTGTTGCAAACCGCTTTATGCGACCTTCTGAAAAATCAATTACCTTTTTCTCTCTGAGGTCTATGTCCTGTGAGCCGTATATATCAACAACATTTTCAATCTGTCGCTTGATTTCGTGCCGTTCTTCTTCTAAATCGTGCCATAACAGATAGCTGTCATCGGGTGCGCTGTCGATTATTTCCTTTGCCTTGCGCACTCTCTGCACAATGCTTTCACGCTTTATTTTTGCGCCGTCTTTGAGCGATACAGTAGCTTCTTCAAACAACTTCACCTGTCCGTCCTTATCTTGTGCCAATTCTTCACGCTCAATTTCAAGCCTGTGATAGTTTATCTGTAAAGGCGGTAAATCATAGCCTGCATCGCTGTATTTAGGATTTATGTCTGAGGGCTTGCCTACAAACACCGCCCAACTTGCGACCCATAGCCAAAATTCTTCCTCTTTGTGCGGATATAGCGTGAGATTATTTGCCTTTGTGCTGTCACGCTGAAAAAATCTTGTCAACGCCTGCCCTGTGTCCATTATTTCAAGATAGCCTGCATAGTGTATCAGTTCTTTGTATTTGTTTGGGTCAGGTGTTGCTGTTGCAACTAACTTATACGGAACACCTTTAAATTTCGTTAAAAACTCTTGATACGTCTTGCTGCCGAAACTTCTTAAAACCGCCGCTTCATCAAGGCTTGTCGCTGAGAAATACTTAACGTCTATGTCACCGTCACGCACACGCTCATAATTCGTTATGAGTATTTCAGCATCACTTGCCATTACATCAGCCATTGTTTTAACATATTCGGGCTTGCTATATCCCAACAGCTCAACCGCATCGTGCGTGAACTCTTGCCTTACGCCTAAAGGACATATAATCAACGCCTTGCCGCCTGACTTGCTTATTACCTGCTTGCAAAACTCGATCTGAATAATTGTCTTGCCTAAACCAAATTGTGCAAAAACCGCACGTCTGCCGCCACGTATAGCCCATTGAACTATGTCCTTTTGATGAGGTAACAAGACCTCGTTTAATTCCTCTTTTGAGATTTCAAAGCCTGTTTCTTTGGCAATAGCCATTTTTGACTTTAAAAATTCAAGATATCTGCTTTTATTCATTTCCTCACTCCTAAAACATCATCTGTCCGTGTTCGTCAAACTTTCCCTCGTTTTCAAGCGTTGCCCTGATTAGATGTGCTATGACTTCAATAGTCCATCCATTTCCGAGCATCTTGTAAGCTTGTGTATCGCTGACTGGAAACGCATACCATTCGGGTACTGTCTGCATTCTTTTGCATTCCGCAACCGATAGAGATCTGATTTCATAGCTGCCGTCCTTCAGGTCAATATCATACTCTATATCGCCAAATTTTATTTTACCGCCTTTGACTTGAAATTGTTTGCCTTTGATAGCATATAAACCTGTCTTTGCGCCCATACCGCCGCCTTGACCGCATATTGTAACGCCTTTTGCACTTGTGTTATATACTCTGTATTGTTTCGATTTAGTTTGCGTTCCGTTCCTTTGTGGATACACAAAACAGATATTTGTGTGGTGCTTCTTAAAATAATCTCTTGCATTTCCCGATAGATGTGTCACAGCATAGCCCTTTTGTTTATCCGTTATAGCATCATCGAGAATGTCATTCATCACAATTCCACGCTCTTTAGGCATCTCAACGCTTACCTTTTCGTAGCTATCGCCGTTTTGTCTGCCTACCCAATATAAACGTTTTCTGTTTTGTGCAGAAACAAGGCTGCTATTTATCTCTATCGGCTCAAATCCGAATGTTTCTGTTATCGCTTGCCTGATTGCCTTTGACATTGAACTGTTGTTTTCGTATATAAAATACTTTGGATTATCATCTTTTAACGCTCTAACATACTGATTAAATAGCTCCCAACCCATACCGCTTGCCGTTGTTTCTCTGCCTTGCCTCGCTATGCTCCAGTATGTGCAGGGCGACCCCCCCACTAAAAAATCCATAGCCTTGTATATTGTAAAGTCTGCATTAAAAACATCTCCACATTCTACAATATCGGGAAAATTATGCTGTGCGGTCTGTATAGCATATTTGTCAATCTCATAAGCGTGATAGCTGTCAACGTGAACACCTGCCGCAAGCATTGCCAAATATCCACACGCCATACCGTCAAATAGTGATAGTATTTTCATCACTTCACCTCGATTGTTGGCTTGAATTCTTCTCTCAGATTAATGCCGTACTTGCTCTTGAGCATTTCTTCAATGTCAATAGAATTGAACCTGTGATGCAGCTTTGACGGATTGCACATCAGGTCATTTGTTGCCTTTATCTCTGCTGTAAAGTCTTTCAGCCGCTTTTCACGCCAACCCTTTTGTATAAGCGTGTAGTAAACCACACATAGTGCCTGTGTCATAATGTCGTGTGCGCATTCTCGGAATATTTCCTCTCGCAGATTTTCATATTCCTGTCTGCACGTCTGCCGTATCTTTCTGTCTGTCCTCGCTTTCATCTTTTCACCTCACTCATATGGGATAAATCCCTCGCCGTATATGCCATTCAGCACATCAAAAACGTGTCTAAGCCCTAAGCCTTTGTCATTCGGCTTCCATAAGCCGTCCACATCGTAAGCACCACCCTCTATGCAGTAAGCCCATTGTTTCGGGTGTGTTCTTTTCAGCCTTTGGAAACGCCCCTCGCCCTTTTCTAAGTGCGCCCCATAACCGCAGTATATGCACCCTGTTCTGTTCAAGCCTGTCGTGCATAGCTTGCAATCGTCAAATAGGCTTGTCTGTCCGTCTACCTCGATTATGTCACCATACACGCTTGCTATCGGCAGATTATGCTCTTTGATATATCTCAACACGTCATGCTGTGTCCAAAAGCTCATCGGCTTGCTTGCAGGGTGTTTTGCATCAAATGCATTACAGCCTTGATGTAACCATTGCTTTGTTCGTAATGCGCTCTCATCAGCCATTGTTGCGATTATCGGCACTTTGTCGATAGCGTGTGCAGGATTTTTCTTCATCACGGCACAACATCTGTCTGAAATTTTAAAGTCCACATCCATTAGGGGCTTATACTTCAAATAGTTAAACCTTGAAGGCTCTCCGCTTGCTTGCTTTCTTTCTCCGTTCATCATCTTTATCGCCCATTCTGCGCCTTTTCTCGCATAGTAGCATTGATGGCTTATCTCTTTACTGATTATCGGATAGCCATATTCTAATATAACATCAGGAAATCGCACCTTTGGTGTTACTATCCGCACATTATCAAACGTTTTGACAAATCGCTGTATTTCGGGATATTCAAGCCCCGTATTGATAAATACAGCCTCAATATCAGGGTATTCCGACCGCACGATGTCAAGTAAGACTGTGCTGTCCTTACCGCCCGAAAACGATATATAACAGCCGTCTGTGCCGTACATTCTCACGCATTCCCTGATATTTTGCTTTGTTTTTGCTATTTTCAGATCAAGCGGCAGTCGCTGAAAATACCTTAAGTCTTCTATTGTCGGCATCTTAAAACGCCCCCGAAAAATCTATCATATGCCGTATCAGCTTGTCCTTGTGCTTTATCTCATCATCATACAACGCTATCTGCCTGTTGCACTCCCACAACTTGTCAACTTCTTCGGGCGTTTCGTGGCAAAACAGCCTGAACGCCATTCTCGCAGGCGGTAACTCTCCCCAACTGTGAATGAACACGATAAAGCCGTCCTCTCGCATCTCAAAAAGTCCGTATCTGTCCGAATGTGTCTTGATAAGTGCGTGTATGTGGTCTTTTTCAAGCTCGATTATCTCATAACCGTTATTCTGTGCGAATTTTTCATATATAGCCTTTATTTCTTCACTTTTCATTCTTCATCACTCCTTATCAAAGGTTCGCCAATCAACGTATTTATCAACGTTGAACATAACGCCCTCATCGTCCATTGTGTATGTTTTTCTTGCTCTGACCTCTATCACCTGCGCATCGTCTTTGTATGCTATACCGTTTAAGCCGTCAAGAATTATTTTGATGATATTATCAATGTCAGGCTTGACCGCAGGGCGTATCTCTCCACGCCTGACCGCCTCACGCTGTTTCTTTGTGTATTTCTTCGGTATAGCGTACTTTGCTATTATCTCAACCTTGACATATCCCTCGAGCATCTGACCGTGCAATGCTTTGTAAAGATTAGCAATCATCAGCTCATAGTCTTTGGTTTCTTGCGGCGTAAATGCGTGACCTTTGCACACTCTCGGTCTTTGCTTGCCCTTTGGCTTGCCGGGTATAAATATCCACATTCCGCATCACCTCGCAAACCGCTTCCGATAGTTCTTGCTTTCGTCTCGTTTGATTTCAAAGCTAAAGCCTTTCGCCATTTCCGTTATTCTGCCTGCTATCGCTGTATCAATTGCAGCTATCTCGTTGATAGTAAGCTCTGATGATATCAGCGTTATCTTCTTCGGCTGCTTGTATCTGCGGTCTATGACTTCAAACGTTTTGAGAATGTCGAGCCTCGAAAATTCTGCCTTGCTGCCTGTCGGCTTGAAAAAATCATCTATATACAAGATGTCAACATTGCTGATTTTGTTTGCATATTTCTCACGCTGCTCATAGTCCTTAAGCCGTTCAATCATATCGACCCACATAATATAACGTGTGTCTTTGCCTTTTTTGATGTACTCTCTCGCAATGCCTGAGCAGATGTGTGTCTTGCCTGCGCCTGATTGACCGCCTACAAAATAGCATCGTGCATCTTTCTGTTTCAGAAACATCATAGCTCCCTTTTTGATGTTCGCCTGCCATTCTTCGGGAGTTTCGTAGTCCGCTATCTTCTTTATGCTGTCTTTCAGTCCGCTTTTCTCTAAGATGCTGAGTTGCTTTCTGATTGCCTTGCATTTGCATTCACGGTATACTATAAAACCGTCATTGATAACAGGTATATATCCTCTGTTTCTGCATTCATCGCAATTGTAGCCGTCATAGATATCTAAATCCCCGACACGCTCTTGTTCGCTTTCAAGCTGCTTCTGTAGCCATCTATCATCGTCCATTGGTTCATACGACTGTTGACTTGTATGTATCAACTGGCTTAAGGTTTGTGAAATACTGCTCATCTGCCCCTGCTCGATTGTCATAGTTTCCCTCCAATACTTTTATGAAGTTAACCGCTTTCATTATCCAATCAAAGCTCGCTTTAAACTTTCCGCTCTTGCCCTTTAAGAAGTCGCTCTTTTCTGCTTTCTCAAAGACTGTGATTATATCCTGCATCGAATACTCTTTAAGCCTTGCCTTGATAGTTTTCTCTCTTGCATCTGTCAGCTTTGTGACTTTTGGGAAAGATATGCAGATAGCGTTAAATTTTGATACGACCTCTTGTATATGTATCTTGTTATTATTACTACTTCTGTTATTATTAAGACTGTAATTATTAGTGTCTAATTCTTGGTTTACTATATTTTCCGTGTCGGAAATTTTGGTGCACGGTAATTTGACATTAACTATCACATTAACTATCGTATAAACATTATGCGAAAACCGCCCATTATCCTTAATTTGCTCAATGGTTATATAGCCATTATTTTTAAGCTCACCAAGATATTTTGACAGCGTACCCTTTGAAATACATAAATCTGCACATATAAGGGATATTGAGGGAAAACAAGTATCACCGCCGCCTGCATAGCTATTAAAATAAGCATATACTGCTTTTGCTCCGATTGATATATTCCTATCACGCATCACCAACTTGGGAACATTTCCATAACCTTGACTGTTTATTGATATGCCTTTTAAAATATTATCTGCCATTTAATCACCCCTTTAGAACGGCACTCCATCATCGCTGATAACATCTTCATAGTCATATCCGCTGTAAGCCGTCTGCCCTGCGCTCTGTGGCGTGTTTGGTGCTATGGTAGTATCTACATACCCCTGCGACCTGCTTTCGCTCTGTGCGCTGTCCTGTGTGCTCTTTTCGCCTGTGAAGTCAAAACGCTCGACAACTATATCCGTTGTGTATACGGTCTGTCCGTTCTTCTCATAGCTGCCTGTCTTGATATTGCCCTCTATGAGTATCAGTCTGCCCTTGCCGAAATATTTGCCGATGTTCTCGGCTGTCTGACCGAACGCTACACAGGATATAAAATCGGTCTGCTTCTCGCCCTTGGTTCTGCGCTCAACTGCGACTGTGAACCTGAGAACCGCCATTCCGCCGGGTGTCTGCCTGATTTCAAGGTCCTTTGTTATCCTGCCCATTATTATCGCTCTGTTCAAAATATCACTCCTTACAAATAATTCTTTCCGAAAACTTTTATAAAGTCCTCTATATTCCAGTCGTTTTCTTCCATAGCTTTCCGCTGTCCGTATCTGTGCAAATACAACATCATATCAGCGTTGTTATGAACAGCGTATTTTCCATTTTTATGGCATCTTTCACCGCATAACCATACCGTCAAGCCGTATTTATCCGATTTCCACCGATTAGCACCGCCGAATATGTGGTGCAGCTCTAATCTGTCATTTATGCCGTTTCGGTGACAGATAAAGCATTCACGCATTCACATCACCGCCCCACATATCGACAAGCCTTTGCAATTCTTCGGGGCTTTCGGTTTTAATGCCGTATTCTTTGCAGTCCTGCACTATCAGCGATATTAAGCGGTTCATTTGCGCTTGATTATAGGTATGCGAACCGTAATACAAAATAACATCTGAAAATCCATTCTCATAGCTCTCTATTACGTCTATGACATAACCTAAACCGTTTCTTTGCCATTCCCTTGTTAAACGATCAATAGCTTCTGTCTTGACGTTTAGCATTTCGTTGTTGCCGCCTATTTCTTTGATGTATGATTTATAGATTTCCTCTTTGCTCTTGCCGATTGCGACCGCCAATTTGTCAAGCATCGCCCATGCATAGCTATTTGATGTAAGACTGCGTTTCTTTCGGAACTCCTTGACCTCTATCTTGTACTTCTTTTCATCGTCAAGGCTATCTATGTAACTATCAAGCCACGCAATAGCCTTGATTTTATCAGCTTTTGTGATCATCAAATCAGCCATTTACAAGCCCCTCGAACTTATTTATCCACTCATTCGCCATTTCAAACGTCAGCCTTGAAACGCTCTCGACCTTGTGCTTTTTCAACATAGCCGTGAGATTGATTTTTTTCTCGGGCGGCTGACTGTCGTTGTACTGCACCATAAGAGCGTTTAATCTCGCTGCCTGCTCGCTCGTGATGTAGTCTATCTGTTTCTTTGCCTTGTTCTGCTGTTCTGTGTACTCGTTACTGTCTGCATCTTTGGTATCGTCAATTAAAAACAGTCCATTAAGTGCGTATTTCCTTGCATAGCTGCTTGCTGTGCCTGTTATCTGCGGTTCGTCCATTCCCTTTTTACTTATAGGCTCTCTTGCGTATGCTGTCACGCTCTCGACCTCATCGCCTACCTTGAATGTAGCCGTTGCCTTGACATATACCCTATCTGCAACAACCTCTATGCTGTCGCTGATTGTAAGTGTTGCATCGCATTCATCAAGTAAGGGCTTGACCGCTTCAAGAATATCCTCACAGCTGCGGTATTTGTAGCCACCGAACTTGTTCACCTGATTTTTCGGTGCTTTCAGTTTCGCTTGAACGCCTGTTAAAACTCCCATTTTCACAGCCCCTTTTCAAATATTTTTGGTTTCGGCAGACACAGCGCATCGCATATCTTTTCCTGCATATAGCTGTTTGCTCTCTTAAAATCCTGCTCAATGCGGAAATACTGCATCTTTGATATGCCTATCTTTGCAGCCGCATCAATCTGTGTCAATCCTGCCTGCTTTCGTGCATATACCAATATCTGTTTGATACGCTCTGCTTCCGCTATTTCCTCATTCGTTGTCGCTGTCAATACATATACTTTCATTTTATCGTCACCGACCTTTTTTCAATAAGCCTTGCGCCGTCAACTTCTACGCCGTTTTTAAGCAATTTTTTTATAGCATTTTTGTCTGCTTCAGGCTCTTTAAAACGCAGATATTGTTTGTCTATTTTCGTAATGTCCGTTATGTCGACACTATCGCTGTGTCTATACGAAACATAGCACCTTGTTGTCTTGAACTTTTCTCCGTCAAGGTATTTGTCAAGAAAATCTGTAAGGTAGTCTTTCAGATTGCTTACTGTTTTTTGCCTTTTTTCATATGCGAGTTTCTCGATTTTAAGCATCTGTTCTTCAGCTTTGAGATTTTTTATCCATAATGCAATGTTCTCTATCTTCTGCTCACGTTCCATTGCCAAAGCTGTAAGCTTATCGGTATCAACGCACTCTTCAACTTCCCCAGTTTCTTCATTGATGACTATCTCACTTATGCAATCTAAGATAGCATCATCTATTGTATATAAGTCTTTTATAACGCTCATACTCTCACCGCCTTAATATGGGATATCCTTGCGCTCGTCACGCTTGATTATCCTCTGAAAATCTTCCTGTGTCATTGTTTTCGGCTTCTCTGCGATATCTAATATCACGCTGATCTCATCGGGAATGTAGCTTGATTTGCTGTAGTACCTCTCAAGCATTTCAAGCTGCTGTGATTTCCTCGACAGCTCGTCCTGTATATCCATTGCAAATTCAATCAGCTCTCTGACATTATCCGCCGATATGATTATCTTATCTTTTCCATACTCCATATCAATTCTCCTTTACCATTTGTATTTCGCCGGGATTTCATCGACACGCTCGCCATTTTCGATACGGCACATATTCCTTGACATATAGTCTCTTGCCGCATACTTCTTCGCCGTTTCCTCTGCTCTACGTTTTGACGTTATTATCAGCTCGTTGTCAATCATCTGTGAGATTAAAAAACCCAAGAAAAAACAAACTATTGCTGTTATCAGATATCCCATATCATTCACTCCTTGCCATTGTAGACAGTACCCTCGACACGTTTTCACGCACCTTTTGTCTGTATCTGTCGAATTCGTCCGTCTGCATCATTTCCTCCGTCAAGGGCTTGTATTCGCCGTTTACTGGGATATAAAATTCAAACGTGATTTTCTTCTTGCCTGCCATGTTGCACCTCCCGTATTCCGAAATATCTGCGTATTTTATTTTCAAGGTCTATGCGCCTAACTGTACCCGATAAAACAGATACTAATACTGTATAATTGCACCCCAATTCCGCAGCTAATTCACGTTTGGTCATTTCTTTGTCAACCATTTTCATAAGTACCTTTTTACTCCATTTAGGCGGCTCTCTATGCTTTGTTTGCTTTAACCTACCACCTTTATCCACATTGTATCCAAATTCAACATTTGTGGTGTTGTACTTCTTTATGGTTTCCATTTCAAGATTTGAAGCATCTGTAACAGATAAGTTGCTTTTAACAATAATATGCTTTATATTTTTCCAGCCTACTTTTAAGATATCACTATAAAATGCCTTATTGCTGAAATATTGTTCAGGCTTAAACCTTAATTTTGTATTTGTTGTTGCCCCTACATATCTTTTACCATTTGGCATTTCGTGGATATATACCGAATACCTCAAATCATTATCCTGCATCTTTCCTTACCTCCTCAATACTTGATTTTGAGATAGTCACATATCAGCTTGATATGGTTCTTCTCATTTTGCCTGTTGCCTTTGAGCAGGTCGCAAAGCTCTGTATAGTTAATGTTCAACCGCTTTGCAAGCTCTTTTCTGCTGATTTTCTGCTCAATGTCAATGATTGTTCTCGCTTTTTTTACCCATATTGGGTATTTTTTTTTACCGATACAATTCACCCCCTTTACAAAGCTGAAATTATATGGTATAATCTAATTGCCAAGTAAAGATTTATACCTATAATACAGCCGATTTCTCGCAAAAAGTGTCATTTCTTGCGAGGTGTGTTTGCTATTGCCTTTTCGTAAATCTCTTTACATAAATAATTTTACTACAAATATTTGCAGCTGTCAAGGTTTTCTGAGAAATATTTGTAGATTTGTATAATGTGTATAAATTTATACTTGAATTTTGTACAAATATTTGAAGGAGGCTATATTATGACTATTTATGAGCGCATACATCATCTGTGTGAAGATAGGAACACCTCTGTTAATGCACTTTGCACAACTCTGAGCATCAGCAACGGCAATCAGAAAACATGGAAAAATGATAATATCAACAGTGACCAATTACGCAATATCTGCAATTATTTGGAGGTTTCTGCTGATTACCTACTTGGACGTGAGGACAAAAAAATATCCCCTGTCCTAACGACAGAGGATAAATTGCAGGATTTTGTTGATAAGCTCACTCAACTTTCGCCGGCGGAACTTCAAGAGATTGACAATTATCTTGCGTTTCTTGAATACAAGCGTTCCTTGTAGTCTGCATTGTTTCAAGTTTTTGAACGTTGATATAGCCAAGCCGTATAAGTCTCGCAATTATGCTATCAATTAATTCTTCTTTAGTTTTCATATAAATCTCCCCTTTTCAATTTTTTACAATACTAAGTATATTCAAATTATAGGGATTGGCAACGACTTTTTAAGGACAGAAGGTGACATTTTGGAGAAAATTATGCGACAGCGCATAGAAGAAATACGGAAAATTAAGCGTGAGCAAGACCTGAGCAATGAAGCTATATTGGACGTTGTTTACGCTTATGGGAAAAATGTTTCGGGTAAAACGCTGTCAAGAATACTTGCAGACGGCAGCGAATACAAGAGCTTTAGATGTCAGTCGATTTTAGATATCCATGAGGCGTTGATTGATAAATATGGAAATATAGATGAACCTGAGGATATTGCGGCATTACGATATATAATAAAAAACAAGAACCACGAGCTTGACCGTGTGCTTATGGAATTTGAGGAGCGTGAAAAGGAATTTGAGCGTAAGATGCAGCTTTGCGATGAGCGTAAGCAGGCATACGAGAAAACAATAACCATACTTGAAACGCAATTGAAACATCAATCGGAAATAATTGATAAGTTGTTAGAAAAATGAGGTGATAATATGGGATTTTTTGATAAGATTTTAAAGTCAACCCCGAAGCCAACCGCTCCTGCTATCCCCAAGTATATCAATAATAAGTAGTATAGCGGATATGGAATTACCGAAGTAAAACAAGATTGGAATAACCTTGATGCTAAAATGAACGCCCCAATCATCTTAAAGCAAATACAAGATAGCGGTTCTATATGTGCATCTACAAACAATCCTTTAACATTTTTCTATCGCTACGATTTTATGATAAAGAAAACCATTGAGCTTTACTACATATCAAAGTTTGTAAGAATTACCGGAGTAAGCCCAATTCTCGTAATAAACACGGCTATAAAAGATAAGCAAGAAGCTATATCAGGTGTAATTGATAGAGCTGCCGAAAAAATATCTAAAGATTTGAAAAAGGTTAAAACACCCAAAACAGCTTTAAAGAAAATTGATGAATTTGAAAACAGCTTTAATGACTTCCTCGATGAAATGAGCGATGATAATATAGCAAAGGTAAAATCTCTCTCCGAAAATATGCGATCATCATATCAAAATTGAAACCAACTATTTCTATAATAGAAACAGTTGCCATTTTGTTGCCATCAACAAAATGGGCTAAAACGCAATTAAACGCCCGTATTTCACACTTTGGCTTTTGGGGTATAGTAAAGCGTATAAATGGTCAAAAACTCCATAGCGTGCGTTTTCGTGCATAATACGGCGTTTTATATAACGTTTATATTCTACTGAAAGGAAAGGTGATAAAATGAAGATTGCAGCCGCATACATCAGAGTGTCAACCGATGACCAAACCGAGCTTTCCCCCGACAGCCAAATAAAAAACATTCGGGAATATGCTAAATCGCACGATATGATAGTACCCGATGAGTATGTTTTCCGTGATGACGGCATAAGCGGCAGAACTACCGCCAAACGTCCTGATTTTAATCGAATGATAGCAACCGCAAAACAGAAAACAAAGCCATTTGAATGCATTTTGGTGTGGAAATTCAGCCGATTTGCCCGAAACCGTGAAGATGCTGTCGTGTACAAGTCGATGCTCCGTAAAAACGGGATAGATGTTATCAGCATCTCCGAGCCTGTGGGCGATGACAAAATGTCTGTTATCCTTGAAGCTATGCTTGAAGCTATGGACGAATATTACAGTATCAATCTTTCGGAAGAGGTAAGGCGTGGAATGCTTGAAAGTCTATCAAGGGGAAATTGTGTTACTGTTGCACCATTCGGATACGATAAAATAGACCGCCGTTTCATTATAAATGAAAAACAAGCGGAAATTGTGCGGCGTATATTTTCGGATTTTATTAACGGCAAAGATCGCTTGACTATATGCCGAGAAATAAACGCTGAGGGTGCTCGAACCAAAAACGGAAACCTTTTTGACCGCAGGCGCATTTCCTACATTATAGCCAATCCTGTTTATAAGGGATGCATCCGATATACACCGGGTGCGAAAGCAAGTCAGTATATGTATAAGCGAAATTCTGAAAATACAATCGTTGTCAAGGGATTTCACGAGCCTATTGTATCACCTGAAATATGGGAACTTGCAAATAACCATTTGAAACAGTTGGATATAATAAACAAAAAATTCCACCCCGAGGCGGCACGTAAGCACGAAATAATGTTAAGAGGGTTATTGCGTTGTTCTTCTTGCGGTGCAACTATGGTATATACATCTAATGGCTATCAATGCGGTTTTTATGTTCGTGGGCGTTGTAATGTCTCTCATTATGTCAGAGAACGCAAGATAAACGAGGCTGTTGTGAATGCTATACGCACGTTAAATATCGGTGAATGCGAGATTGAGCCGCCAAAAATCGAATATAAGCCCATCGATAACACCGATAAGCTGATAATGCAAGCCAAAGCGAAATTAAGGCGATGCAAAGATGCATATGAAGCAGGCGTTGACAGTTTAGCTGAGTATAAGGAAAACAAAGACAAGCTCACCGCTGAAATTGAACATCTGCAAGCACTAAAAACAAAACCGCCTCAAAAAGATGTTAAGCCCATTCTTGAAAAAAAGCGCATTGAGTTTTTAAAGCTATTTGATAGCGATAGTTTAACTCAGCAGCAGCTCAACAACGTTTTAAAGGAGTTTATTTCACACATCGATTATGACAAGCAACGTGAGCATATCACGATATTTTTAAACCCATTATTATAAATCGTTGATATATGCAAGGGCGTGTTGCAACAATTTATAATAATAGCCGCCCTTATTTGGAGCGGCTTATGTCTTGTCGTATCAGTTCCTTGATATATCCCTGCTTGCTTTCAACGCTCTCGAGCTTTTCGATAATATCTTTATCAGTGTTGAAATTCAGCCTGACTGGGTATATTTTGGTGTTTGCCTTGTTAAATTTGTTTATTGCCTTAATCTCGGCGGCAGTTTTCATTCAATCACCTCGTTTCGATGCTTATTATCTCATCGACCAAATCACCTGTGAATGCTGTATAACTCATAAGCTGCTCGATTGCGCTTTCTTCTGTTTCATCAAAAACTGTATACTCAAGGTTATTATTCATCTTGCCATCTGCGTATCCTCTGTAATGTATTGTAAAGTATTTCATAGTGCTTACCTCCTTTAATTGTGGGCGGCGGTGTGCCGCCCTGTGTTGTTATGCTATGCCTATTGTTGTGTATTCTTCACTGTGCTTTGGTATCATGTGTACCATTTTACAAAACTGTTCGATTTGAGCGTTACAATCAGATATGTATTCGTTGTTATCTTCAATCTTGCTCTTTAACTCTTTAATTTTCCTTTCAAGAGAGTATATCTCACATCTAAGTTGTCTGTTCTCATTCTCTGTGTAGCTGATTTCTTCGTACTCCTCATCAATAGCCTGTTGCATTCTTGCCTCACGGCGATTTGTTCTTAACGCAAACTCTGTGTAGCTTATGCACTCAGATGTTGCCATATAGGGGGCTGCGTACTGCATCTCAGTCTCCATATCAAACGCAAGAGCATTCGTTACGGTCTGAAAGTTATCGAGTAATCTATGCTCTGCACCGCATGCGCTGGTCGATTCGATACCCATTACCATTATCTCTATTGCTGTGCCGTCCTGCTTATCTAATCTTGTGTATACTGCGTATTTCATAACTCTT
>RHMF01000146.1_pt1 | contig 43997 bp, 42 predicted proteins | sample 5365151 | NCBI WGS metagenome assembly RHMF01 (sample SAMN10266501, study PRJNA497801) | feces metagenome | isolation source: feces | host: Bos taurus | place: China: Prairie of Fairy Mountain | collected 2017-08-14 | reverse complement strand
CCGCAATTGAGGAAAAGAGTAAGAATACAGTAATCCCGAGCCTGATTAACTCCAGCAACACCATCCAGCAGCTGTAAGCTCTGATCTAAATCGAGATATCGAGGCAACGTTTTCTTAAGGCGCGGGGAATCCAAATCCTGCATAGGATTTTCGGGAATTAATTTTGCTTTTACAGTTAAATACTTGTAAAAGGAGCGAATTGCAGAAATCTTACGAGCACGTGCCGGAGAACCTAAGCCGCGATCTCGACTAAGGAAATTCATAAAACTATATACGTCAGTCAAGGATACAGCGGCAACAATTTGGGTCGGGATATCGTCAATGGAAATTTGATCAAATGCAGTTGTGCGTGGAACGTAACCTTTTTCAATTTTAATAAACCGGAAGAATGTTCGAAGATCCAGAAAGTATTCGTCAACCGTTTTTCTTGAGTGACCTTGGATCGTTTCGTGATAAGTAAGGAAATCTCTCAAAATAGCCGGCGATTGCGTTCTATAGTCCATACAAGCCCCTTAAGAGACCCAAAAGGCGTTTTCACCCCTTCTGGGGTAAACAAAATTTTTATTTTGTTTACCCGACAGTCTCCTTCCGAATCCCCCTTTCCTATTTAATGTTTATATTTAATTATAGCACCTCAACATCATCGAAGCAATAAATGTATGCATTTAAAATAAATGAAAGTAGTTAATTTCTTTTCTTGGAAAATACTTTGTTTAATCAATTGCAAGTTTTTCAAATTTATTGTATAATTTATTTTAAATTCTGTATCTAAATTACTATATGAGGTGATTCGTTTGCTCGGTATTATTACTTATGCACTTCTTTTTGTTGCCACCATGTTTGTAGTGCATTTAGTTTTCAAATTATTTCACCGTTAATTGTAATAGCTTTCTATGTGAGTGAATTCAGGGAGAGGCATTTTTTGCCTCTCCCCTTTTTGCGTAATGATTACATTTTTGGATAGACTATTTCCTGCAATTAATATAATGGGATGATGAATTCGTGAGTCTGATCACATGTACCAGTGAGTGCTTATATCAATTGGACGGATATTGCAGCCTCGAGCGAGCACTATCCGGTGGTAATCCCAGCAAAGATAATCCATGTATAAATTTTGTTCCTAGAATACAATCAAAGGATTGCCGCTAAGGCTTCACGAATATTTTTTACCTTAATTAACTGCAACCCGTCTGGTTCGGATATTTTCTGACTGTTTTTCGCTGGAATCAGACATTTTTTGAACCCAAGCCTGCGAACCTCTGACAGGCGCTGGTTCATTGCGTTAACTGAACGAAGCTCTCCGGTCAAACCGACCTCTCCGATGGCCGCAAGATCACTTGGAACAGCTTTATCACGAAAGCTGGACGCAAGAGCAATTAACAACGCCAGATCTGCTGCAGGTTCATCCAAAGATAAACCTCCAATCACATTGATATATGCGTCACAGTTTCCTAAAAGCAAGCCGCCCCTTTTTTCCAGCACAGCCAAAAGCATCATTGCACGACTGAAATCAAAACCATTGCTTGCACGGCGAGGATTTCCAAAATTGGTTGGTGCAAGAAGTGCCTGCACTTCGGCCAAAACAGGCCGTACACCTTCCATAACACAGGTAACACAGGTTCCCGGTGCTTCAAGCGGACGGCCGGACAACAATGTTTCAGATGGGTTCGGGACCTCCTCAAGGCCGTTATCCCCCATTTCGAACACACCAATTTCATTTGTTGCACCAAATCGATTCTTTGCAGCACGCAAAATGCGATACGAATTGTGCTGCTCTCCTTCAAAATATAGCACACAGTCCACCATATGCTCAAGAACCTTCGGTCCGGCAATGGAACCCTCTTTATTAACGTGACCAATCACAAAAACAGTAATCCCTTCCCCTTTCGCAAGCTGCATCAGGGTCATAGTGCAATCTTTAACCTGGCCAACACTACCGGGGGCAGTCGAAAGATCTCCATTGTATAGTGTCTGAATCGAATCGACAATCAAGACATCCGGTTTCAGTTCATGAACAGCTCCAACAATGTCTTCCAGATTTGTTTCTGCAAGAAGATACAAGGCATCTCCACGCACGTTCAACCGCTCAGCGCGCAGTTTGATCTGACGCTCTGATTCTTCGCCGGATACATATAAAACCTTTGCAAATCGGCATAGATTATCGCAAATCTGAAGCATCAGCGTTGACTTTCCGATTCCAGGGGCACCACCAACCAAAACAAGTGATCCCTTTACCGCTCCACCGCCGAGAACACGATCCAACTCAGACATACCGGTATTGAAACGAAGTTCATCCGTCGTCTCAACAACCGTGATCGATTTGGGGGTGCTCATTGTTCCACGCATCGTTCCGGAAACAAATAATTCCTTCTTCTTATTCTCGGCAGGCCGCTCAACCAAAGTGTTCCATGCCTTACACGCCGGACATTGTCCGGCCCACTTAGGCGACTCATTCCCACATTCTGTGCAGAAGAAAACAGTTTTTGTTTTAGGAGGCATTCACGCTCTCCCCTTCCTGTGTGATTTGTTTATATTGCATATAGGCACACGCTAGAACTGCTGCTAATTTTCTTTGATACTCCGATGTCTGAAGCAAGGCATCTTCCTGTGGATTTGACAGAAAGCCACATTCAACCAAAATCGCTTTACACGTTATGTGTTTCATTAGATACACCGATTTTGGTACCGGTGTTGGTTTGCGCGTGTTATCGGGATCCAATGATTCACGCAAGTATTTTTGTACGATATCAGCAAACGGTAAACTTAAATTCCCATTTGCATAAAACACCTGTGCACCATGGTACCTTCTGTCGGTATATGTGTTCTGATGTATGCTGATTACAATAGGATCGTCCAGGGATTCAATGATTTTTACTCTATTATGGAGGTCAGAGACTTTCTTTTCTCGAATTGTTTGTGCATCAGAACTATGGAGTGAAATATCGCTGTCACGAAGCATTAAGGTTTTAATTCCATAAAGGCCCATAATCAGATCCAGACGTTGTGCAATCGACAAATTAATCTGACTTTCTATTGCGCCGGATACCGAAACGGCGCCGCCGTCTTCCCCGCCATGCCCAGCATCAATAACAACTGTTTGCGGTCCAAATTTGTTTAGCTCAGAATCAGCAAATATTTCTCTGTAATCATTGAATGGATAAAGGTATTGAATCAGATACAATAGAATTAGGACAGCAGAAAAAAACAGTAAAAAAGATTTTCGAATAATCATATTTTTCAAATTGAGCACCTCCATAAATCAATTCCTATGAGAGGCCGTCCCAATCCATTCATTATTATACCATAGCGTGCGATGGATTAAAAGAAGTTTCCTATCACAGATTGTCGCATATGATAGAACAAGGAATGATTGTTCCTTTAATCAAAACGCGACAAGGAGGAAAATATTTTGAATCCTGAGACTCAGAATCAATTTTGTGCGGATAATAGCGGAACAATGCCATCCTGCGCTCCCCTTGCAGTTCCTTACGTGCCGTTTCAGCAAACCGGTAGCAGAAAATACAATCAGAATGATGCTTTGAATAACGGCACCCTGTTTCCCGGACTAAACCTTCCTTTCAAAGCGAAGGTAAATGCCAGCGATGTTGTTGAAGGACCCTTAGCAGAACTGCAGGCATTAGAATTTGTTCTTGTCGAACTTGGGTTGTACCTGGACACACATCAAGGGGATAAGGAAGCATTTGAGCTATTTCAGAAATATGCGTTGATGGAAAAGGAAGGTCGCAAACGCTACGAGGAAATATTTGGGCCTCTGACTCAGGCCTCGGCTGCAAATCGTGACAGCTATTGTTGGTTGGCCGATCCATGGCCTTGGAACTTCCAGGAAGGAGGCAAGAGATAAATGTTTATTTATGAAAAGAAACTTCAATATCCCGTTCGTATCAAAAACTGTAATCCAAAGCTTGCTGCAGTGATCATCAGCCAATACGGCGGGCCGGACGGTGAATTGGGTGCATCGCTCCGCTACCTTTCCCAGCGTTACTCTATGCCCTACCCCGAGCTGAAGGGATTGTTAACCGACATTGGTACCGAGGAACTTGGTCATCTCGAAATGATTGGCGCCATTGTACACCAATTGACTCGAAATCTGAACGAAGAGCAAATTAAAACAGCTGGTTTTGACACCTATTTTGTTGATCGCACTACCGGCGTCTACCCAACTGCTGCCTCCGGTTTTCCTTGGAGCGCAGCTTCCATGGCAGTGAAAGGCGATGTGCTCGCTGATCTGACAGAAGATCTTGCCGCTGAACAAAAGGCACGCGTCACATACGACAACATTCTTCGCTTGTCTGATGATCCCGATGTAAATGATGTAATTCGATTCTTACGTGAGCGTGAAGTGGTTCATTTCCAAAGATTTGGTGAAGCAATTCGATTGGCAAAAGAAAAGATGGATCAAAAGAATGTATATTATATGAATCCTGCATTTGATAAATAAATCAGACTGCCTGAGGAAATATAAATTCCTCAGGCAGCATTCTTTTTATCAGCAATCAGTTGACAGAATTAAGTCTGAAATGGTATCTTTTTGTAGATACATGTTGAATATGCTGATCTGTTAAGGAGTGTCGGCGATGCCAATTGATCCCATTGAACACAATACAGATTTCGAGATAAGTCCAACTAAAAAAGAACGTACTTCTTCGCGCAATAAAACCAGAAATCTAATTTGGGATATCGCGAAAATTTTTCTTCTGTTAGTGCTTATCGTTTTTTTAGTAATTTGCTTTGTGAAATTAGTAGATCACCAAAACTCAAACGATGAAGTTTCTAACATCGTCTCTAACGTGATTAGCACCCCCGCCCCACCACCTGTTCCTTCCGAAACACCCGATTCTGTTGAGGTTATCGTTAAGGATGCCGGTGAGGATATCGAGAAAGAAGAACCTCCTTTTTTACACGAAACAGAGCGAACCGCATTTCTTGATGATGAATTTCCAAGTAAATATGTGTATTTAATCGACGCGCAGACTGGTGAGGTTCTGGCCGAAAAGAATTCCTATACATTTATGAACCCCGCATCCATGACCAAGGTGCTCACTCTTCTTGTTGCCGTAGAAAACATCACCGACACAGACGGAACCTTCACAATGACAAGGGAAATTTCGGAATACTGCTTTGTAAATGAATGCAGTGTTGTTGGTTATATCGTTGGAGAGTCCGTCCCAATCGAAGAATTATTCTATGGGTGTATTCTTTCTTCCGGTGCAGATGCAAGCCTCGCTTTAGCTGAGATTGCCGCAGGGTCCCATGACGAGTTTGTAAAACTCATGAACAAAAAAGCGGAAGAACTTGAGTTATCAGAAGCAGCCCACTTTACAAACTGTGTCGGTATCTATGACAAAGAACATGGCTGTACATCGGCCGATATGGCATTAATTATGAAAGCAGCGCTTGAAAACGAGAAATGCCGTCAAGTTCTTTGTACCAAGGTTTATTATAGCGTGGCTACATCCGAGCATCCCGAGGGACAGGTACTATCAAACTGGTTTGTTCGCAGCTTGGAAGACCAGAACAACGGTGATGTAAAGGTGTTGGGCGGCAAACGCGGCTATGTGCCCCAATCCGGAGCGTGTGCTGTGAGTTATGGAGAAACCGATAATGGCAAGTCATTTATTTGCGTAACCGGAAGGTCGTATAACCAAAAACAAGCTATTTACGATCACGCTTCCCTGTATAAAAAATATTGCATTTCGTAGTCGTACAAAACAGCTGTCCATTTTTCGGACAGCTGTTTTGTTAAAAAGACAAAATTTTTATTGAGATGATTTAGAGAATTAGTGAATTAAAGTACTGAAATTATTTTTAAATTGTTGTATAATAATCTTACATTCAGATCTCAGGAGGTTTTTGTAATGGCGAAGAGGCTTGAAATAAACAAATCCTGGTGTAAGGGCTGTGGAATTTGCGCTGCATTCTGCCCCAAAAATGTACTAAGTATTATTGCCGGAAAGGCTGAAATTGGCGACGAAACCGAATGCTTACGGTGCGGCATCTGTGAAAACCTCTGCCCCGATTTTGCCGTTTATCTTGTTGAAGAGGAGGTTGTAAACCGTGGCTGAAAACAAACTTGTTCTGATGCAAGGAAATGAAGCCTGTGTGCGCGGCGCTATTGCAGCAGGCATGACTTTTTATGCTGGATACCCCATTACCCCTTCCACCGAAATTGCTGAAATTTCTGCACAGATGCTTCCTAAAATCGGCGGCGTTTTTATCCAAATGGAAGACGAAATCTCCAGTATGGCTGCCATCATTGGTGCATCTTCTGTTGGTGCAAAGGCTATGACAGCAACCAGCGGTCCCGGATTCTCTTTGATGCAGGAGAATATCGGATATGCTTCTATGGCAGAAATGCCTTGTGTCGTTGTCAATGTACAGCGCTCTGGTCCCTCGACCGGTCTTCCCACGTCGCCTTCCCAAGGCGATGTTATGCAGGCACGTTGGGGAACTCACGGAGATCATCCCGTGATTGCACTTTGTCCCGCCGATGTCGAAGAAACATATTATCTGACCATTCGTGCATTCAATCTGTCAGAAAAATATCGAGTCCCCGTTATTTTCCTGATGGACGAAATGGTTGGTCACTTGCGCGAGGGCATCCATATTCCTGCAGCCTCTGAAATTGAAGTTGTAAACCGCAAATTACCCGATCCGAACGAAAAGGAATGGCTTCCTTACAAGGCTGATCCGGACACACTCGTTCCTGTAATCCCTCCTTTTGGCAAAGGATGGCGTTATCATGTCACCGGATTGGCTCACGGAGAAAAAGGTACTTCCATTGGTGCCGGCGCTGGAACCGAAAAACTTTGTACCCGCCTGATGGAAAAAATCGAACGCAACAAAGATGACATTCTGCAATGGGAAGAAATCATGACTGAAGACGCCGATGTAATTGTCGTCTGTTATGGCGGTACTACCCGCAGTGCAATCAAGGCCGTTAAAGATGCACGCGCAGCTGGCATCAAAGCAGGCATATTCCGCCCAATCACAATCTGGCCCTTCCCTGCCGAGGCCTTGCTGAATGCTGCAAAATGCGCAAAGCATATCATTGTTGCCGAACACAACTATGGTCAGATTCTGCTCGAAATCGAGCGAATTATTAAAGGTGAATGCAATATATCTTTCCTTGGACGAGTAGATGGCGAAATCATTATGCCTGATCAGATTTCCGACAAAATCAAGGAGGTGACCGGTAATGTCTAATCCTTTTGCTGAGAAATATCTAAGAACCGAAACGATGCCTCATATCTGGTGTCCCGGCTGTGGAAACGGCATCATCATGCGTGATATCTGTATGGCAATTGACAAAAATGAGCTTGATCCAAACAACGTTGTTATTGTTTCCGGCATTGGCTGTTCTAGCCGTGCAGCCGGTTACATGAATTTCAACACCATTCACACAACCCATGGTCGCGCAATCGCGGTTGCAACCGGCATCAAGATGGCTCGTCCTGATATGAAGGTCATTGTCCTCACCGGAGATGGAGATGCAGTCGCAATCGGGGGCAACCATTTCATTCATGCAGCTCGCCGCAATATTGATCTGACTGTTGTGGTCTTTAATAACAATGTTTACGGTATGACCGGCGGTCAGTACTCCCCTACCACTCCCCGTGGCGAATTAGGTACAACTGCCCCTTACGGTTCGATTGATCAGGACTTTGATGTCTGTAAGCTCGCTATTGCAGCCGGTGCTACCTTCGTTGGCCGCGGCACGGCATTTCATGTTGCACAAACAACCAGATTGATTGAACGCGGCATCAAGCACAAGGGTTTCACCGTTATCGACTGTGCATCCATTTGCCCCACCTACTACGGCCGCAAGAACAAAAAAGGTGATGCTGTAGATATGCTCAAATGGCAGCGGGAAAACACCATCAATTATGAGCAGGCTCAGAGCTTGTTCGACGATGAGCTGAAGGGTAAAATTGTTTTGGGTTTGCTGTATCACAACAATCGTCCTGAGTACTGCAGACAGTACCAGGATCTGGTTGACGGCTGCCAAAAGGAGGATTGAGTTATGGAGATTCGTTTGGCTGGTTCCGGCGGTCAGGGCATTATCCTCTGCTCTATTATCCTTGCTGATGCAGCTTTGATGGGCGGCGCTTACAGTGCTCAATCCCAGTCCTACGGACCAGAGGCTCGTGGTGGCGCATGCAAGGCCGAAGTAGTTATTTCCAACGATAAAATCGATTTCCCGAAAGTAGTAAAAAGCGACTTTATGTTGGCCTTAACTCAGACCTCTCTTGAAAAATATATTTCCGGTGCAAAACACGGAAGCATCTTGATGGTGGATGACTCTCTGACTCTTCCCGAAGTAGTTAACGAGATGGAACTGACTGTCTATAAGCTCCCCATCTTGTCCGCTGCGCGCGACTCCCTGAAGCGCCCCATGGTTGCAAACATCGTTGCCGCCGGCGCAATTAATGCTTGCCTGAATCTCGTTGATACAGACACCCTCGAAAAGGCGGTTCTCAACAATGTTCCTGCCGGCACCGAGGAACTAAACCGTTTTGCAATGTTGCTTGGCAGCAGGATGCTTTAAACTCACAAAAAGAGGTGCGACAACCGTCGCACCTCTTTTTTAATGATTTGAAATTACCGCTAAAACTCCGTCATAAATCCCGTCTGCAACTTTGGCTTGATACACCGGATCGATCAGCAGTGCGAGTTCTTCTGAACAAGTCATAAAACCCGTTTCAATCAGAACTGCAGGCATTTCTGTTTCTCGAATAACAACAAAATATTCCGTTCGTATACCACGATCAATCGCTCCGGTCGCCTTCGAAACAGCTCGTTGGATGATTTCTGCCGGTTTCTTGCTTGATGGTTTATCAGCACTGTAAAACGTAAATATGCCGGAGTACGTTTCATCATCCAATGCGTTTGCATGTACACTCACGTACAGATCAGCATTCAAATCATTTGCAAAATCTGCACGTTCTGTTAGAGAAAGAAAAGTATCATTATCCCTCGTCATAGATACCTTGATTCCTTCTTCTCGTGCCAATTTATCACGAACCATAAGCGCGATTGCAAGATTAATATCTTTTTCATAGATATCTCCAACAACCGCGCCAGGATCCTTTCCACCATGTCCCGGATCAATTACAACATGAAATATCCCGTCATCTTTTGGCGCGCACAAAACGAGCGCACCCCAAAGCAACAAAACAACAGCAAGAAACACAATGCTACTTTTCAACAATTTCAAAGCAGAACCACCTCGCTTTGCGAATATTATAACGCAAAATTCGAGGTGGTTCATGAATTTATTGAAAATTAATTTTAATTTTGAATAATCTCCAGGAATTCTTCTTCCGTTAATACTTCAATACCAAGCTCATTAGCCTTCTTCAGTTTAGAGCCAGCAGCCTCTCCGGCAACAACGTAGCTTGTCTTCTTAGATACCGAGCCAGAAACCTTACCCCCAAGCTTTTCAATCATCTCACTGGCTTCATCACGGGTGAACCGTTCAAGCGTTCCGGTAAGAACAAATGTCTTTCCGGCAAGCTTATCTCCAATGGGTTCAGACAAACTGGTCATGTTAACGCCATGATCGCGCAAGGAATCAATCAGATGTCGGCTTTGCTCGCTGGAAAGCCACTCAACAACATTTCGAGCAGTAATTTCACCCACATCATCGATACATGTCAATTCGTCAACCGTAGCAGCGCACAACGCGTCTAAGGTGCCAAAACGGGATGCAAGTACCTTGGCTGCTTTTTGGCCCACCTGACGTATACCAAAGGCAAATAAGAGCCTGGAAAGATCATTCGACTTCGAGCGTTCGATTGCGGCAATCAAGTTCTCGGCAGATTTCTGACCCATACGGTCCAGACTGGCCACACTTTGTGCATCAAGTTCATATAAATCAGCCGGAGTTTTCACAAACTGCGCATCAACCAGCGATTCAACAACTGCAGGACCAAGCCCTTCAATATCCATTGCATCACGTGATGCAAAATGAGTCAGATTGCGGAGTAGCTGTGCAGGGCATTCAGCGCCGGAGCAACGGATATGAACACCATCCTCGTCACGCGCAACCGGAGCACCGCACACCGGACAAAATGCAGGAAATTCATACTCTACAGAATCTATGGGTCTTTTTTCAGGTACAACACGAACAATTTCCGGAATAATTTCGCCCGCCTTCTGAACCAAAACGGTGTCGCCAATCCGTATATCCTTATCGCGGATATAATCAATGTTGTGAAGTGTCGCGTTAGTAACCGTTGTGCCAGCAAGACGAACAGGGGCAACGACTGCCTTGGGAGTTAACACTCCGGTTCGTCCAACTTGGATTACGATATCCTGCACAATGGATTCTTTTTGTTCCGGCGGATATTTATATGCTGCAGCCCAACGCGGGAATTTCGATGTACTTCCCAGTGTTGCTCGTTCTGACAAGTTATCCAGCTTTACAACCGCTCCATCAATATCGTAGGAATATTGATCCCGATTATCACCTATACAAGTGATCTGTTGTGCCGCTTCATTGATGGAATTTACTCCAACTCGAGAAATTACTTTAAACTTAAGTGATTCAAGCCAATCCAAAGACTCGCTGTCAAAATCAAAGGAAATACCCTCAACATACTGAATATTAAATATCAATGCATCCAGTTTTCGCTCAGCAGCAATTTTCGGGTCCAGTTGTCGCATGGATCCGGCAGCAGCATTGCGAGGATTTGCAAACAGGGACTCTCCCCTCTTTTCTCGATCTTCGTTCAACTGCTCAAAAACGGCTTTGGGCATAAAAACTTCGCCACGGACAATCAGAATAGGCGGTGCATTTTCCAGTTTCAGCGGAATCGATTTAATTGTACGAAGATTATCGGTAACATCTTCACCGACCGTTCCATCACCACGAGTTGCACCGCGGACAAAAACACCGTTCTCGTATTCCAATGCAACAGAGAGTCCATCCACCTTCGGTTCTACGATATATGTGGCATTTGCAGCATTTTCGCGTACTCGCCGATCGAAATCTGCCAGTTCATCAAAGTCAAATACATCCTGAAGGCTCTCAAGAGGAACACGGTGCGAAACTTTCGTAAAACTATCCAAAGCTTTTCCGCCAACACGCTGTGTGGGTGAATCCGGTGTGATCAGATCAGGATTCGCATACTCGAGTTCTTCCAGAGCCCGAAGCATTCTATCATATTCAAAGTCGCTGATTGTCGGTTTATCCAGTACATAATAATTGTAATTATGCTGTTCCAACTCATGACGAAGAAGATTAATTTGTTCCTTTGCGGACATTCGGATCACACCTTCTTGTAAAGCGATATCACATTACTGTGTAACGTGTAAATAGGTTTCAGGTACCTTTCCAACAATAATTGTTTCAGCGACACAAACACGTGTATCGACCGTTGGTTTCTCTTGTCTGCCCGGAAGTAAAACCGAAATATCAGCTTTAATATGAAAAATAATCTGATGATATGTTTGATTAATTCCGGCAGATGAAAAAGAGTTTTCGAATTCTGCGGATGCAGTACCCATATAGAGTACACGCACGCCAACATTTGGACCGCGCCCGGACAGAAGATCCAAATCGAAAATTGTCCCTAATGGGATTTCAAATTCCAATGTTTCAAGACCATTGAGCGCATCCAATGAAATCGAGAGCAGTTGTGAACGTAAAACGTTAGCCTGCGCCATATTGCTTGTCAAAGCAACAATATCTCCGCTTGAAGAACGTTCCAAAGAAATCAGATCATTATATGAAATTGACTGCTCAGAGACTGCATGGTCAATAGCCGCTGTAAGATGGTTCGAAGTCTGTGAAACCGCCAATTCAAACAAAATTGGTCGAAGACGCTGATTTAACTGAAACACGAACAAAAACGCAAAAGAAATACCAACAAAAATGGATAGAATTGAACCTATGATACGCGGCTCAACCCTTTTGCGCCAACGAGCCGAAACCATAACATACACCCCCATAGAGTGTATGCAGAACCGTGCTTGACTTAGTCAGCCAGCAGCTGCTCTACCGCGAGCAAAACACCGGTTTTTCCAGATTCGTAGGTCAAGCCACCCTGCAGATAAACGGTATATGGTTCACGCATAGGAGCATCCGCAGACAGTTCAATGGATGCACCTTGAATAAATGCGCCTGCTGCCATAATGACCTGACTGTCATACCCGGGCATATCCCAGGGTTCGGGAGTAACATACGAGTCAACAGGAGCACCAAACTGAATGCCGCGGCAGAATTTTTTCAAGGTTTCCGGATCACGCATATGGATCATCTGAATGATGTCGTGTCGAACTGCGTTGGATGCAGGCTCTGCTTCATAACCAAGAAGCTCCATAACACGTGCAGCGAACACTGCCGTCTTAACCGCCTGTGCAACCGTATGAGGAGCCATAAACAGACCTTGGTAGAGCAAACGGTTATTGCCAAGGGTGGAACCGCATTCCTTTCCAATTCCGGGGCAGGACATGCGCATCGCTGCGCCTTCAACCAGATCGCGGCGGCCGGCAATGTAACCGCCCGTGGGGGCAAGGCCGCCACCGGGATTTTTGATCAGCGAACCGACAACCAAATCAGCACCCACTTGCGTGGGCTCCTTATCTTCCACAAACTCACCGTAGCAGTTGTCTACCAAAATAGAAGCATTGGGATTGACTGCCTTAATAATGGAACACATCTCGCCAATTTCATCAACACTTAAAGACGCACGAGTTGCATATCCTCTGGAACGCTGAATCAAAACCGCTTTCACTCTCGGATCAGAGGCCGCATTTGCAATACCCTCCAGATCGGGTTTGTCATCAACCAGATCAACCTGTCGATACTCCACACCCCAGTCCTTCAGAGAACCGGGCCCTTTGTCCACAACACCGATGACACCAAGAAGAGTATCATACGGTGCACCAACAGCAGACAGTAAAACATCGCCGGGTTTTAATGCGCCGTACAATGCACAGGCGATGGTGTGGGTACCATTTACAAAGTTAATGCGAACCAGCGCATCTTCCGTTCCAAAAATATCGGCATAGATCTCTTCCAGCTTATCACGACCAATATCATCGTAGCCATAACCGGTCGTTCCCGCAAAATAACTTTCGGCTACACGGTGCTTTTGAAAGGCAGCAAGAACCTTTTGGGTGTTTTTCTCAGCAATGGCATCAATGTAGGCAAACTGTTCCTGTAGATCGGCCTGTGCCTGCTTGCCGAGCAAACGAACTTTTTCCGAAATCATGCTAAATTACACTCCAGACTCCAATTTGGCGCAAGCAAATGCGCAGGTAAGCTGAATGCATGCCTCGACATCGGAGATCTGAACCATTTCAGTCGGGGTATGGATATAACGACAAGGGATGGAAATTCCACCAGTGTAAACACCGGCGCGGGAAACATGAATTGCACCTGCATCAGTGCCGCCAGCGCGAATGACATCAGCCTGATAAGCAACCTGATTCTCCTTGGCCAGATCAGTCAGTTTAGCAACCATCTGCGGGTGACAAATCACGGAGTTGTCCATAACCTTGATTGCAGCGCCTTTGCCAAGAACGCTGCTTCCAAAATGCTTTGCTCCGGGCTCGTCGTCAGATACGGTCACATCAATTGCGACAGCATAGTCGGGATCAATGGCATATGCAGCCGTTTTTGCGCCGCGCAAGCCAACCTCTTCTTGGGTAGTAAATACGAAATACAGGTCATTATCACTGTTTTTCAGAGATTCCAGAGCGCCCAACTGAACCAAGCAGGAGATACGATTGTCAAGATAAGGAGAAACCAGTCGATCGCCGACGGTAAAAGCCGGGCTATCAAATACTGCGGTGTCTCCGATATGAACCTTGCTTTCGGCCTCTTCCCTGCTGTGAGCACCGATATCAATAAACAAATCTTCAATCGCCAGTTTTTTAACATCAGCACTTTCGTCCATGCCGATACAGCCACGAATTCCATTGGCAAAACGAACAGGAATATAAAGAAGTGCGTTCAGATCAAGTCCGCCAACCTTGCCAATTCGCAGAAATCCGTTTTCTTCAATATGCGTGACAATCATACCGATGCTGTCCATGTGCGCAGCAAACATAATTTTAGGTCCATTGCCCTTTTTATGGACGATCAGATTACCCATGGTGTCAAACCACTGCTCGTCCGAATAAGGGGCTGCCAAAGAACAAATTGCTTCTGCTACGGCCCGTTCATCGCCGGCAGGTCCGTGGCATGCATTTAAAGCCTGCAAAGTAGCTAAAATATCCATGAAATTATCCTCCTCAACAGTTCTGAGCCAGCGCGTCAATAAACGCAGACGTAAGGGTCAACATCTGTTCGAAATCTTTAATCGCACCAACGCTTGTCGGTGCATGCAGATAACGTACCGCTGCAGAAAGGCCGGCAACACGCACGCCGTCTTTGGTGCGCTGAACAGCTCGGCTGTCATTTCCGCCGGCGATATAATGCTTGACCTGCCAGGGAATTCCTAAAGAATCAGCAGTATCGCACATAAGCCGGAACAATTCCTTGTCGTAGATGGTTCCCCCATCCATCAAAGAAATTACAGGTCCCAGTCCGGGAGCACAAACACGCTTCTGACCTTTAACCCCCGGTAAATCAGCTGCGGTAGTTGTTTCAAGTACCAGGGCGATTTCAGGAGTCACAGAGAACGCAGCGCCAAACGCACCGCGGGTTCCAACTTCCTCCTGTACCGTAAATGCAAATACACAGTCCATGGGAAGATCGCTTTGCAGCAGCTTCAACATAATTGCACATCCGACACGGTCATCAATGGCTTTTGCTTTCAACATGCCATTGCCAAACTCCATACACTCATTATCGAATACTGCAAAATCGCCCAAGGAAACCAGTGTTTCCGCCTCTTCTTTATCCTTGGCTCCGATGTCAAGATAATATTCTTCCAGACGAGGCACCTTTCCCCGTTCTTCTGCGGTGGTTAAATGTACTGCCTTTAGGCCAATAATACCGGGAACGCGATTCCAGCCCACAAAAACACGCTTTCCAATGAGCACGCGCCGGTCAATTCCACCGATTGCGGAAAACTTTAAATATCCGTCATCCGTAATACGCTTGATAATCAAACCGACTTCGTCCATATGAGCGCAGAGCATCAACTTGTTTCCGGTGCTCTTTGCACCCTTTTTGAAAACAATCAGATTACCCAGTGCATCGACACGCATTTCATCTGCGAAAGGTTTCGCCTGTTCCATCAGGTATTCACGCACAGGGTCCTCAAAGCTGGCAACACCGGACAATGCACACAAGTTTTTTACAGTTTCAATCATCCCAGTGCCTCCTCTCCAAGACCTTCAACAAAAGCCGCCAACAACGACGCAACAGATTCAATGTCATCCATGTCAAGAGTTTCAACCGGACTATGCATGTATTTCAAAGGCAAGGAAAGCACGGAAGTTGCGATGCCTTCACGAGCAATTTGCATATCCCAGCCATTGGTTCCGGTTGCACCTGCCATAATTTCGTACTGAACCGGGATTTCACGCTCTTTTGCCTTGGCTTTCATGCGCTCAGTCATCCAGCGCGTCATGTTCGGTCCAACGCCGATTGCGGGTCCGCCGCCGAGAACACTGGTGCGTTCCGCAGGCGTATCAGGTGTTTTTCCATGCGTTACATCCACTGCAACACAACAGTCGGGTGCAACACGGTAAACAGCAGTAGCAGCTCCACCGTGGCTGACTTCCTCACGCGTACTGCCAAGTACATACAGATCAACATCAAGTTTCTTTTCCTGCAACATTTCAACGGCACGAACCAGAGTTACAAAACAGGCTCGGTCATCCATTGCCTTTCCGCACATCTGGTGTTGCCCCAGCGGGAAACAACTGTCACGGAAGACACAGGGAGTACCCGCAGGAATAAGCTGTTCCACCTGCTCTTGCGTTAAGCCGGTATCAATGAAAAGATCCGGGATGGGAACAGATTTATCGGCATCGGATGCCTGCAGCACATGAGGCGGTAAACAGGCAACAACACCAAACAACGGCGGATCAGTCAGTATCGTAACCTCGCGGTCGGGAAGCATGCGAGGATCCACACCGCCAATAGTGCGAAAACGCAGAAAACCTTCCTCTGACCCAATGACAATCAAACCGATTTCATCCAAATGCGCATCCAGCAAAATGCTTTTTGCACCGGGAGTTCCGCATCGACGAACGCCCAACAGGTTTCCCATACGGTCAATGTTGACTTCATCCATGTACGGACGAAGCATTTCCGCCGCCTTCAATGCGACAGGACGTTCAAATCCGGAAGGACCCGGCAAAGAGCACAGGTCAGAGAGCATTTCTCTAATGTGTGTATAGTCCATAGATAATTACTCCAGTTCATAAACAATCTTTTTAAAGGCTTCACCGCGAAGCATAAAGTTTTTAAATTTATCAAAAGATGCGCATGCAGGTGATAAAATAACAACGTCGCCCGGTTCTGCAATTCGATGGGCAGTAAGAACCGCTTTCTTAAAATCATCCTCTTCGATAATTTCAAGTTCCGACTTCGAATAACCAGCTGTCGATTCGATGGCATCACGAATCTTGGATGCTGTATCGCCTGTAAGGACAACCGACTTTACATGATCAATAATTTGTGGCCCTAAGTCATCAAATGGAATCTTTTTATCGTATCCACCCGCAATCAGAATCACCTTTTCCTTAAAGGAGCGCAATCCAGCGATTGTACGCGTGGGACTGGATGCAATGGAGTCGTTATAGTAGCGAACTCCATTCAACGTACGAACCAATTCAATTCGATGTTCCACGCCGCCAAAATTCTTAGCGACAGTACGAACAATCTCAACGTCCACCAGTTCATTCACTGCTGCAATTGCGGCCATATAGTTTTCGATATTATGTTCGCCGGGGATTAGAATATCGGAAATCGGAAGCACTTCCCTGTCGTTGTACCAGATGGAGTTTTCTTTCAGAAATACGCCCTCTTCCAGCTCTTCCTGTCGGCTAAAGCTGACGCTGCGACCTACTGCGCTCAGCGCAAAACCACGAGTAATATCATTGTCATGATTGAATACAGCAATACCTTGTGAAGACTGATGGATAAATACATTTTCTTTTGCTGCAATGTACTCACTCATAGACTTGTGCACATCAAGATGATTCGGCGTCACATTGGTAACAACTGCAATATGAGGACTTTGCCTCATGGTCATCAGCTGGAAGGAAGAAAGCTCCAAAACTGCAATATCATCCGATTCCATCCCGGCAACATCAGGCAGGAGCGGCTTTCCGATATTTCCCCCAAGATAAACATTGTACCCTGCAGCTTTCAGGAATTCGGATATGATCGTTGTTGTTGTTGTTTTTCCATCACTTCCGGTTACGGCAATGATCTTACACGGACAAACGCGGAAAAAAACTTCCATTTCAGACGTAATCTCTGCGCCACGGTCACGTGCCGCCTGCAAGGCGGGAACATCGGGACGTAAACCGGGTGTGCGGAAAATCACGTCATGTTTCAGATTGTCCAGATAATGTTCTCCAAGCTGAAGGCGAGCACCAAGGCTCTCCAGTTCGTCTGCCACAACACCCAGATCATCACGGCTGCATTTATCGCACGCTGTTACGTCGACATCAGCACGAAGAAGCATTCGAATCAACGGAGTATTGGAAACTCCGATTCCAATCACTGCAACGCGCTTATGTCTCAAAGAGGCCAAGTAATCCGTAATTGTCATACATGCACCCTCCTTCCATCATTTAACTTATTAATTATATCTCATTACGCTGCCTTTTTCAATCGAATTTGACAATACTGAATGTTTAAGTTAAAATAGGTCCCGCAAGTAAGCTGGACAGCCGCGCTTTCAGGGCGAAAGGCCTGTGAGTGAGGAAAGTCCGGGCTCCACAGGGCAAGGATAACGGGTAACACCCGCCGAGGGCGACCTCAGGAAAAGTGCAACAGAGATATACCGCCGTACAACTTGTGCGGTAAGGGTGGAAAGGCGGAGATAAGCGCCCGCCCGATGACTGGAAACCGCTCATCGCTGTAAACTCTATCCGGAGCAACACCGTGGCTACACAAAAGGCTGACCCGGCCGTGTATGGAGGTGGCTTGAGCGTATCGGCAACGATGCGTCGAGATAGATGGCTGTCTTAAATGACAGAACCCGGCTTACAGGTTTACTTGCAATAAAAGACACACATTCCGTGTGTCTTTTGCTTTTTGAGGCGGAGTATTCCGCCCTTTCTTTTTTCAACACCTTATGTTATACTAATTCAAATCGATTCAGGATATGTGGAGTGTGTCATATGGATCTTTGCGACATTCGTGACATCAAAGCTCTTTTAGGGCGTCATGGCTTCCATTTTTCAAAGAGTATGGGGCAGAATTTTTTAATTGAATCCTGGGTTCCTCGCGATATCGCCGAGGCGTCCGGTGCGAATCATGGATTTGGTGTTCTGGAAATCGGTCCCGGGATTGGTCCCCTGACCGTTCAGCTTGCTCAGCTGGCCGATAAAGTAGTTTCTGTTGAGCTTGATAGAGCATTACTACCTGTTCTAAGTGAAACACTATCGAACTACGATAATGTTGAAATCGTTCCCGGCGACATCATGAAAGTCAACATTCCTGAGCTGATCGCAGATAAAATGACCGGTCTCTCCCCCATCGCATGCGCTAATCTTCCGTATAATATCACCACGCCGGTTATTACCGCATTACTTGAGTCAGGATGTTTCGAAAAAGTCACTGTAATGATCCAGCGTGAAGTTGCTATGCGAATCTGTGCTGCCCCCGGTTCTTCCGACTACGGCGCATTTTCCGTATTCTGTCAGTATCACGCCCATTGCGAGCGTTTATTTGATGTTGGTCCCGAGTGCTTCCTCCCTGCTCCTAAAGTCACCTCATCTGTCATTCGACTCACTCCTCGTCCCAAGCCCGAAGAGGTTGAAAATGAAGAGACATTTTTCCGCGTTGTTCGCGCTGCCTTTGCTCAACGGCGCAAAACCCTCTTAAACTCTCTGTCCTCGGTAATGAGCAGCACACACTCCAAGGACCAACTCCGCCGCGCAATTCTTACGTGCGGCCTGCCCGAAGATGTGCGTGGCGAACGCTTAGGTATTGCAGAGTTTGCATCTCTTGCAAAAGCATTGTACCCACAATAATTGAATTTGAAAAGCGGTAAGGACTTGTAGGTCCTTACCGCTTTTATGTTAGTTATTCGACTTCATTTCTTTTACTGTGCCGCACTTTCTTGCGCCAGAGAATGACTTTCACAACAACAACAATGATCACAGCAAGAATAACCAAGGTAATCACATTGCGTGCAAACCAGTATGCAAAAGATTCCATTGAATCCGCAAAATCAGACAGACCACGTTTCAAGCTGGCAAGCAGTTTCGTGCCAAAGCTGTCCTGCGCACTGGGATCCTCAACGATCTTCACTACTTCCTCCAAATTTATAGTGAAGGTCGAGTAGTCAATCAGGCTGTCGTACTTGCGTAAGGTCGATGTAAGGCGATCAATCTGATACTGCACATCAGCAAGTGCATTTTCCAAAGAAATAATGTCCTCCATCAATTCAGCCTTGTCCAACAAGACAAGTAAACGCTCACGTTTGGTTTCCAGTGTTTCAAGCCGTGCCTCGGTGTCGTAATACTCTTCGCCAACGTTTTGCGTGTCTTCGCTGATGCTCAGCAGATGACCAACGCTGCTGACAGCGTTACGGAATGAAACAAAATTTTCCTTGGGGATACGGACAACGAAGTATGCCGAGCGGTGTGCGTATTGATTATAATAACTGCCTGCATCAACCTGAGCAGTTTCGTAATAGCCGCCCTGTCTTTCGGTCAGTTCAGCCAGTGCGGACACAGACTGATCAAATTCTATTGTCTGGATGGTTAGTCTGGCTGTTCGAATGATTTTGGCGTTGGGATCTGTGTAAATGACACTATCAACCGAGTCATAAACATTCTTGGAATCTTCAGTGATGAAACCATAAGATCCTTCATACATGTCTTTCGGTTTTTCAGCCGGAGCACTGCTTGCTTGCGGCGCGTACGACTCAGCCATAGAATCCATAGCCGCTTTATTGCTGCCACAGGCAGTAAAAACGAGGGTAAAAATAAGCAGGAACGAAAGAGCGAGAGCGATTTTCTTTTTCATGGTAATTTACACCTCCTGATAAATTAGACGCAACGAATGGCAAAAAGTTCCCGATGGCATAGAATATTTTTACAAAGGGGGTATACTATGCCAATTATCTATCTCTCTCCATCCACACAAGAGAACAATTACTACGTAACCGGGGGTACCGAGGAACAGTGGATGAACCGGCTGGCGGATGCCATGGAGCCCTATTTAACAGCATCCGGTATACGCTATGTCCGCAATACACCGGAAATGAATGCATCCTCGTCCATTCGTGCATCCAACGCAGGCAATTTCGATCTGCATGTGGCACTCCATTCCAATGCTGCGCCGGATGATCAATATGGCAGCGCACGCGGAATTATAGTCTTTTATTATCCAAGTTCAACGCAAGGGCAGCGCGCAGCATTAATTATGGCTGACAATCTGAAGTCCATTTACCCTTTACCGAACTTGGTTCGTGCAGAAGCAACTGTAGCAATTGGCGAAGTACGTCGCGTAAGAGCGCCATCTGTCTTTCTGGAAATTGGATACCACGACAATCCCGATGACGCGACCTGGGTCATCTCAAACCTTGATACAATCGCAAGAAATCTTGTCTTATCCTTAACCGAATATTTTGGACTTCCTTTTCTTGAGCCTCGTCCTTCGCAGCCGGCAATCGTTGATGTCAATTGGGGGTCTCTAAATATACGCGAGCTTCCAAATCGCTCTTCACCAATTCTTGCAAGTGTAACAGATGGAACACCATTAACAGTTTTGAACGAATGGCAAGGTTGGTACTTAGTTATGCTCAACGGTATACTCGGATGGGCAAGCACAAACTTCATTACTCTGCTTTAAATCAGATGTTCTTACTTTATCATACAAAAATTAGTAAATACAATAAAAATCGCCGCCTCTCATTCCTTGAATCTGAGAGGCGGCTAAATAATAACTTATAGTGCGGCAACCGCAGTTTCAATGGAATCTTCGCCAGCCTGCATAGCAGTTAATGTGCGCTCCAGCAAAATATCCAAATCCCAGCCAAGCAATTCAGCTCCCTGCGAAATAGTTTCCCGAGAGCAGCCGGCAGCGAACTTTTTATCTTTAAACTTCTTTTTAAGGGATTTCAGTTCCATATCCTTTGTGCTTTTGGAAGGACGCATGAGAGCCGCAGCGCCAATTAATCCGGTCAACTCGTCAACTGCAAAAAGCACCTTTTCCATCTCATGTTCAGGTTTACAGGATGTCCCTGTCATACCCCATCCATGAGAGCAAACGGCATGAACCAAAGCCGAATCCAAACCGGCCTCGTTCATCAGTTCTTCGGTTTTAATGCAATGCTCTTCCGGCCAATGTTCAAAGTCAAGATCATGCAGCAAGCCAACCAATGCCCAAAATTCAGCTTGTTCGCCGTACCCCAACTCTTTGGCATACCAAGCCATAACCGACTCAACCGTCAATGCGTGACGCAGATGAAATTGCTCCTGATTATACTTACACAGAAGTTCCCAAGCCTGATCTCTTGTAATTTCCATTTGTACCGCACTTCCTTTCTGATATATTGTACGGCATAAACTGAACAATTACAAGAGATTACAGATAACTACGGATATCAGTCGTCAATTTTTCTTCCAGATTGATCAATCGCTTTGTAATATCTTTTGATCGTTCACTGGCTGCTTCATATTGGTTTAAATACTTGTTCAGGGATTTCACACCCATATTGCATCCATCGGTCATTAGATCAGCAATTGTTTCATCCGAGTTGTTCATTGCCATTTTCATGTTTGTTTTGACCCATGACATTCCTTTCGCCATTGGATTGGGTTCTTTCCCATCATCATGATACTCATCAAGCATTTTCTGTACTTCGTGCATCAATTCTTCATGTTCTTTTTTACAACTGTTCAAGCGTTGTTTCAACGAATCTGCCTGGACGTATTCAATTACATCATCGATGGATGAAACGCCCATCTTAATTCCTGCATCACATTCCCGTAACAATTTTATTGTATCCTGCTCAATCATTGTTCCATCTCCTTTTTATAAGTTTTTCTTAATTTGGTTGATTGCATTTTTTTCAAGTCTAGAGACCTGTGCCTGTGAAATTCCGATTTCAGCCGACACTTCCATTTGTGTCTTCCCTTCGAAAAAGCGAAGATTCAAGATTCGCTTCTCTCTGTCTGTAAGTTTTTTAATTGCATCTTTCAGCGCAATATTTTCAAGCCAGCTCTCGTCTGTATTTCTAATATCCTTCACCTGATCCATTACGCATATTGCGTCTCCTGCGTCGGAATATACCGGTTCGTAAAGCGATACCGGATCAACAATAGCATCCAACGAAAATACAACATCTTCCCTTTTCAAACCCAAAATATTCGCTATTTCTTCAACTGTCGGATCGCGCTGATGTTCTGTTAAAAACTTTTCTTTTGCCTGCAAAACTTTATATGCCGTATCTCGCATTGAACGTGATACACGCATGGCACTGTTATCCCGCAAATATCTGCGAATTTCACCAACAATCATCGGAACACCATAGGTTGAAAACCTTACATCAAGGTCAATGTTGAAGTTGTCAATTGCTTTGATCAACCCAATACACCCAACTTGAAATAAATCGTCAGCACACTCTCCCTTTCCCATGAATTTTTGAATAACCGAAAGAACAAGTCTCAAATTTCCGGAAATAAGCTGTTCCCTAGCGTATAAATCACCGTTTTTTGTTCGACGCAGCAACTCCATGGTTTCTTCGTTTTTTAACACCTTCAGTTTCGATGTATTTACTCCACAAATCTCGACCTTCCCTTGTATCGACATGGTTGTCCTCCGCAGATTTTACTGTATCTGCAGTATCTCCCAGCGGTGTGGTTTCATACGGACTTACACAAGACAATATTTTTTTCTTCAAGACCGCGTTCGATGGATTTTGCAAAAGGAAACACAGGGTTGAATTTTTATGATGCAGCCATTAAAATATACTTAGGTATGCGCTGTGCCTTATATGGGCAGCAGCAATAGGAGTGATATCGATATGATTTTAGCAATCGATGCCGGCAACACAAACATTGTTCTGGGCTGTTTGGATGGCGAGAATGCTCGCTTTACCGCTCGTTTTCGCACCGATCGTGCAAAAACCGAGGACGAGTATGCACTTTATTTTCGCAGTTTATTTGACCTTCATCAGGTCGATCGCAGTGCAATGGACGGCGCCATCCTTTCCTGTGTTGTTTCCGAACTGACCGATGTTTTATGCAAAGCAGTTGAAACTGTTATCAAAAAGCGTCCCCTGGTTGTAGGTGCCGGACTGAAAACCGGGTTAAACATCAAAATTGATAACCCTGCTCAGTTGGGTGCCGATCTGGTTGCAGACGCAGTTGCTGCTTTGGCCAAGTATCCATCTCCTCTTGTAATTTTTGACATGGGTACTGCGAATACAATGTCTGTCATCGATGGAAAAGGCCGTTTCCTCGGCGGAGCCATTATGGCCGGACCACGTTTAGCAGTCGATTCTCTGTCAACTCGCACCAGCCAACTTCCACACATTGAACTTGAAGCCCCCCCGAAAGTAATCGGCAGCAATACAATACAATGTATGCAGTCCGGAGCAATCTACGGACACGCCGCCATGATTGACGGATTGATCGAACGAGTTCAGGAAGAGTTGGGTGAGCCTTTAGCATGCGTGATTGCAACCGGCGGCCTCTCCAGACAGATCATTCCCTTCTGCCGAAACAAAATTATTCTTGAAGAAAATCTGATGCTTCAGGGATTGCGCATTATCTACGAAAAAAACAAAAGACCATAAACTAATTTACGGTCTTTCCAAAGGAGTATATAAGATGTTTAACGATGAAAAGCCTGTTGCCCGCCATTTTACACTTCGTGTAATTGTTTTAGAGCTTGTGTTGTTTGTTGCAACCATGCCCTGGTATAATCCCCGTCCATCTGATCATTTTACTTGGATCATTTGCGCAGTACTCGCAGGTTATACCTCTTATAAAGATTACAAAAACGGGTTTTTCAACAGACAGACGGTTATCTATATTATCATTTCTCTGGTAATTATTGCAGCAACTCTATATTTCCTTCTGTTATATCATAACTAAAAAAAGACGCCGTTTTTCACGGCGTCTTTTTCATTTACTTTGTGCCAAAAATGCGATCGCCTGCATCACCCAGACCGGGAACAATGTACCCGTGGTCGTTGAGCTTTTCATCAACAGCAGCAATGAAGATTTCAACGTCAGGATGATCCTTGCGAACACGTTCAATACCCTCAGGTGCGGCAAGAATATTCATCAGCTTGATGTTCTTACAGCCATAATTCTTCATGAACTGGATTGCAGCAGAGGCCGATCCGCCGGTTGCGAGCATGGGGTCCAATACAATAATTTCTCGCTCAGAAATATCAGTGGGCATTTTGCAGTAGTATTCAACAGGCTCCAAAGTTTGAGGATCACGATACAAACCAATGTGTCCGACCTTTGCAGAAGGAATCAGGTTCAGAATACCATCAACCATACCCAGACCGGCACGAAGGATCGGAACGATCGCAAGTTTCTTTCCTGCAATCACTTTGACGGTAGCCTTGGCGACAGGAGTCTGAATCTCGACTTCTTCCAAAGGCAGATCCCGAGTTGCTTCGTAGCACATCAATGTAGCAATTTCAGAAACAATCTGACGAAAATCCTTTACACCGGTTCTTTCGTCACGAAGGATAGACAGCTTGTGCTGAAGCAGAGGATGGTCCAAAACATGCACTTTTTCCATAATAACGAACCCCTTTACGATTGTTTCGCCAAGCGCTCACGCTCAGCTTGAGATAAACGGTGATAATTCGGTGTAAGTCCAGCCGCATCTGTCAGCTGGCCCAGCCGGGCCTGCTCAAGCGCACAGCGTGCAACACCCCATGCTGTCTGGAACTGAAGGTGCGCAGGAGGCATCTGAACAGGATAGCCTTTACTCTGAAATACATTATAACACAGATGCGCACCGTCTCCAACCAGAATCTGATTCTTTTTGATTTTATCCAACTCAGCACCAAGCTCTTCAAGCGAGATGGCACGATCCGGAGTCAGGCGAACCGGCTTTCCGTTCTGCAAATCAAACAAAGCATTATATACCTGCTGACGGCGTGCATCCATAGCTGCGCACACAACACCGTCCATGCCAATCATCTGCCATGCCATTGCTTCCAGTGTTGATACATCGGCACAGGGCTTATCAAGGGACCATGCAAGACCTTTTGCAGCAGACACACCGATTCGCAGGCCGGTAAAAGATCCCGGTCCGGCAGCAACAGCAATCAGATCAATATCATTCATGGACATACCGGCGTTTTTAAGCATAGCTTCAAGCATCGGCATCAATGTTGCGCTATGCGTCAAACCGGTGCGTTGAAAGCTCTGAGCGATGAGAGCTTCATCTTCGCAAATTGCAACCGAAGCCGAAACAGCAGAGGTCTCCACAGCAAGAATTTTCATAGCAATTCCCCTTCGATCGTGATGATTCTTTGATCGTCTGTCTCACCGCGAACAATATCAACACGTATGCATTCATCCATGAAATCCGAAGCGCGTTCACTCCACTCAACGGCGCAAATTCCACCGCGAGACAGATAATCCTCCCAGCCGATGTCAAACAATTCGTCAGAATCATAAATCCGGTACAGATCAAAGTGGAATAACGGCTTATTCCCTTCGGTATATTCATTGACAATGGTAAATGTCGGACTGGTCACGCGTTCCTTTATTCCAAGGCCGCTTGCCATGCCTCGAACGAATGCGGTTTTCCCGGCACCAAGATCACCTGTAAAGGCGACAACAGAACCGGCAGACAGCCTACACGCTAATTCAGCACCAATTCGTTCTGTATCACCTACATCGTTAGAAACGTACCGCATGCGCTCACCTCACAAGAGAATTATATTCTATTTTGTAATTCTACCATATCCGTTGAATTTTCTCAATCGCCATGGTAAAATATTTTAATAAATTCGAAAGGAGGTTCCCCGTGCTTCGCATCAAAGATACTGTTCGAACGTTTTTCCGCAAAGGGGACGTCCTCCTTCTATCCCTTTGTTTGCTTGCCAGTGCATGCGGACTGGTTCTCATTTACAGTGCGACCCGTTACAATCCAGACATGCATTGGGATTTTTTAAAACAGGCGATTTTTATTTGTCTCGGTGTGATCGCATATCTAATTTGTACTTTTATTGACATTGAGCTAATTATCGAAAAATCCTGGAAGATACTTCTTCTGCTCTCTTTTATCTTATTATTTCTAATTATTCCGTTTGGAGTGGAAGGCGATACAGGAAACCGCAGCTGGATCTATATTGATCCGATTCCCTTCGGAATACAACCGGCTGAATTAACAAAAATCGCCTTTGTCCCTCTTCTTGCATGGTCACTGAATAACCAAAGAGACTGGGGAATCAGTAAGCCGTCCTCCGTCTTCCGTGTTTCTATGCTTACAGCTGCATATTGCGCTGTAATCGCAGTACTGTCCGGCGATTTTGGAATGGTGCTTGTCTATTTGTTCATTTTTGTCGTGATGGCATTTGCTGCAGGAGTTAAGTTCCGTTGGTTTGCATTGGCCGGCGGTGTGGTAGCAGTTTTGATTGGTGTCATTGCAATTCTCACTGTAAAGTCAGAAGCCTTTATGAACAAGTTCGGATATATTATCCGTAGGTTTACAGAGGTTTTCACACGGGATGACCCCCTCGGAATCGGTTGGCAGCAAACTCGTTCAATTCTTGCAATCGGAAGCGGCGGATTAACCGGTCAGGGTTTTTTAAATGGAACTCAAACGCAAAGTTTATCCGAAAACGCTTTGCCCGCGCGACACACGGATGAAATATTTGCAGTTTGTGGCGAAGAATTTGGTTTAATCGGCTGTGCTTTCCTTCTTCTTTTGCTCAGCGTCATTATTATTCGTTGTTTTATTGTTGGCCGCAATGCACGTAGCCATTTGTCTGCATATATTGCAACAGGATTTGGGGCCATGCTACTGATACAAATGGTAATTAATGTCGCTTTTTGTCTTTATGTTTTCCCTGTTGTTGGGTTAACCCTTCCATTTATCAGTTATGGTGGGTCGTCCATTCTGACGCTATATGCAGCAATGGGAATCGTGTCCGGAGTTAAGATGCGCTCTCTTCCCAGCTGGCTGCAGGATCGCAGCAAACTATAAATAAATTAGAACACCCTGTACCGAAAGATTTCAATCTTTTATGTGCAGGGTGTTTTTGTATATTCAGCCTTCAAATGTCAAGACTAAGGAATACTTTGATGTGAACGAGGAGGCACTACTTTGAAATTCATCACTCTGAACCGTCGCGTTGCAGCAATTACAGCCGCTATCGCAATTGCAGCAATTTTTCCTGTATCAGCCGCTGTAAAAGATTCCGAACCAGCCGACCCGGCTGCGATCATGTCATTCTCCAAATGCGGAATTATTTCAACTGGTATTTCCTTTTCTGCCGAGGATTTCCGATTGATCGGCAATAACGAAACATCTCTTGATTTCATTACCCTGACTTCACTTCCGCCACACGAAACAGGTAATCTGATGTTGGGAGACCAATTACTTGTTGTCGGCGACGTAATTACGGTTTCCGCATTGAACGGAATACGTTTTTGCCCTTCAATCACTTCCGAAACTCTTAATACTTCGTTTACCTTTACTCCTGTTTTTGCTTCAGGCGAGTCCGGTCAGAACGTCAAGGTTAATCTTTATCTGCTAAATAAAGAAAACAAAGCGCCAACTGCAGAAAACATGGAGTTTATCACCTACAAGAATGTTGCTTACACCGGTCACTTTTCTGCCGTTGATCCGGAAGGTGATTTGATTACCTTCCAGCTTGTCGATAAACCTGCTCGAGGTTCCGTCACATTCAGCGAGAATGGCGAAGCCGAATTTATCTACACTCCGTACGAAAATAAAGTCGGAAAAGATTCCTTCACGTATATTGCAATTGATTCTGTTGGCAACATTTCAGACGAAGTCACAGTTAAAATTCAAATCGAAAAACCATCTACAAAAGTAACTTATGCTGATATGGATGGTCACCCCGCACACAACGCCGCAATTCGACTGGCTGAAAAGAAAATTTATATCGGTGCGAACTTGAACGGAACGTACTATTTTCAACCAAACACGCCTTTGACTCGTTCTGAATTTCTGGCCATGGCAATGGAAACTTTAAACATGGACGAATTAAAAGGAATTACTACAACAGGATTTTTCGACGATAATGCGATTCAGACCTGGTCAAAACCGTATGTCGCATCAGCACTGAAATCCGGTACAGTTTTGGGTACAATTTCCTCCGACGGACAAATGGTTTTTTGCGGAAATAACTTAATTACGCAAAACGAGGCCGCTGTTCTGATCGATCGAATGCTCTCAATCAGCGATGTTTCCGAAAAAAACTGGAGTGGAAACACCACAATGATTCCCACCTGGGCCTGTCAGGCAGTTATGAATCTTGAGACAGTCGGTATACTCCATGAGGTCTCTGAATTAGATGCCTCTGTAACTCGTGCTGAAGCAGCGCAGATGTTATCTTCGGCCTTGGACTTGATCGAAAGCAGAGAGAAAAACCAGGCATGGTTCGAATGGTAAAATAATTTTTTAATAATCAATCAATATATTTATTTCAATAATTCAACCGGGGATCGCTGTTTAAAAACAGCGATCCCCGGTTTGACTTACAGAAGATTATTTCTGCTTAAAGCAGTTTCACAGAAAGATATATTACGCAAGAAACTTCTCCCTCCAAGCGGTCTAGGCCCTCTTTGATGTTTTCCATCGAGGTAGCATAGGACCAACGAACAAAATTCGGAGCACCAAATCCAGAACAAGGAACAACTGCAACGAGACCTTGCTCCAAAAACGCCTTCGCAAAGCTATCCGAATCAATAATCTCAATCTCACCAAACTTACGGCCAATCAGCTTTTCAATGTTCATCATCACATAGAAAGCACCCTCTGGTTTCAGACAGCTGACGCCGCTAATTTTGTTCATGCGATCAACGATGTAATCACGACGTTTTGCAAATTCATCGCGCATTGCTCGAATGCCCTCCTGAGGGCCTTCCAACGCTTCTACGGCAGCCCACTGAGAAACAGACGACGGTGCCGAGGTTGAATGGCTAAGATAATTGGACATAACCTTAGCGATTTGAGAATTGGACGCAGTATAACCAATACGCCATCCGGTCATTGCATAAGACTTGGAAACACCGTTGACAATTATTGTCAATTCCTTTGTCTTTTCACTCAAGCTTGCAAAGCTGACAAACTCTCTTCCATCGTAAACCAGACCGTAGTAAATTTCGTCAGAGATCACATAGATTTCATTTTCAACGCAGACGTCTGCAATAGCTTCCAGCTCTTCCTTTGTATACATCATGCCGGTGGGATTCGACGGATTATTCAAAATAAGCGCCTTCGTTTTCGATGTAACAGCAGCCGCAAGTTTTTCTGCAGTTACTTTAAAACTATCATTTTCATCAGCTGTTACTACAACAGGAATACCTCCGGCCAACTTGATCATTTCATAATAGCTAACCCAGTAAGGCGCCGGCAAAATGACTTCGTCCCCGGGATTTAGCAGAACCTGCAGAGCGATATAGACGCTGTGTTTTGCACCACTGGCAATTACAACCTGAGAAGGTTCATACTCCAGACCGCAATCTTCTTTCAAGCGAGAACAAACCGCTTTGCGAAGCTCCATAACACCTGCAGCGGGAGTATATCGAGTCTTATTATCATCAATGGCCTTGTGGCCTGCAGCCTTGATATTATCGGGAGTGTTATAATCCGGTTCACCGGCACCGAATCCGATCACGTCGATGCCTTCCGCTTTCATTTGTTTGAACATAGCATCGATTGCCAATGTAGTAGAGGCCTGCACGGCCTGTGCAACGCGAGAAAGTTCTTTCACGGGGTATTCTCCTCCTGCTGAGCGATGATTTTCAGTCACTTGACACATTATATGCTTCAACTTGCAAAAATGCAAGTGTTATCTTCATAATTTCCCATCAAAATGAATGAAGATATTATTCTTTATTCATCTTTTATCAAAAACGCCTCTGACAAACGAATTGTCAGAGGCGTTTTTGTCTGATTAAATTTTATCGCAAATCAGTTTTCCCATCTCCTGAGTTCCAATGGGCTCAACACCGGGCTCAGCTATATCAGTCGTTCTCCATCCTTCTGCCAAAACTGCATCTACAGCCGCTTCGATAGCATCAGCTTCCTCCGACTTTGCAAATGAATACCGGAACATCATAGCAACCGAAAGAATCGTTGCTATGGGATTTGCTTTGTTCTGCCCAGCAATATCCGGTGCAGAACCATGTATGGGCTCATACAATCCTGGAGCAGTATCACCAATCGAAGCAGACGGCAGCAAACCAATCGAACCAGTAACCATGGACGCTTCGTCGGACAGTATGTCACCAAACATATTCTCTGTAACCATTACATCGAATTGCCTGGGATTACGCACAATTTGCATCGCACAGTTATCAACAAGCATATCTTCGTACTCGACATCTGGATATTCTTCCGCCAACCGATGCATGACAGCACGCCAAAGACGGCTGGTTTCAAGTACATTTGCTTTATCGACCGATGTAACCTTCTTGCGGCGCAGGCGCGCCAATTCAAAAGCGCGACGTCCAATGCGTTCGATCTCCAGTTCGGAATATGCCATTAAGTCGGTTGCTTCCACGCCACGATCTTCAGTGTGATATTTATCACGCTTGCCAAAGTAAATACCGCCTGTCAGTTCACGGACCATCATCAAGTCGATACCGGCATCAGCAGTTTCCTTGCGTAGCGGACACGCACCAGCAAGTGCCGGCCGAAGAACAGCAGGACGTAGGTTCGCATATAAACCAAGATCTTTTCGGATTGCAAGAAGGGCCGTCTCAGGCCGTTGTTCAGCAGGCTTGTCTGAGCTCCATTTCGGACCACCAACCGCGCCCAACAGAACGGCATCACAGGCTTTACACGTTTCAGCTGTTCCGTCAGGGTAACTCTTCCCCACTGCATCAGTGGCACAACCACCCAGTAAAACATCAACAAACTCGAAGGAATGTCCAAATTTCTTCCCTACTTTTTCCATCACTTTAACAGCTTCATTAACAACCTCAGGACCGATTCCATCACCGCGGATCAAAGCTATTTTGTAATTCATTCTATTTCACTTTCTTTCTGGGATTTTGCAACAGTATGACAGATTCCTTGCCAAAAGAATGTAACCTATGATACAATCATTAAAATGAGGTGATTACTTTGAGCATGTTTTCTTCGTTGGCCGAAGGCCGTATTCCCCGTCGTTACACCGCCGGACAAGTAATTTATCTGCAGGGTACACCGGCAAATGAATTTTATTACATGGTCAAAGGAACGGCACGTAGCTATATCAGCTCGCCATCCGGTGGAGAACGCCTTTTAACGATACACCACACCGGCGACCTTATGGGCGAGGCTTCTTTCTTTGATGAATGTCCACGAGTTTCTTCTTCCATCGCAGTCACGGATTGTGATGTTATCTCCATCAATCGAGAACAGTTGAATCAAATTTTTGAAATACATCCCAATCTTGCACTTCCAATGCTTCAATATCTGGCAAAAACCGTCCGATTGCTCTCCACTCATGTTGATGAAGCCACCTTCCTCCCTGCCAGCCAAAGGCTCGCACGCTATATTCTATCAGAAACTTCCGATGCAGAAACATTTTCTTGCACACATGAAGAACTCGGTTTTGCAATCGGAGCGAGCCGTGTCACCGTCAGCCGACTACTTTCGGATTATACTCGACGAGGTCTTGTTCGAACCGGATACCGCACTGTTACAATTATTGATCGGAATAAACTTAAAGAAGAAAGCGGCAGTTAACACTGCCGCTTTCAAACTTATTTATTGTTCCAGAACTGCGCGATGGAATACCTTTTTACCTTTCTTGATCACAAGACCGTCACCGCAGCAATCCTCGCTGGACCACTTGGCATCAATATCACTGATTTTCTGCTCATTGACAGAAACACCGCCCTGCTGAATCAGACGGCGAGCTTCGCCGCGAGAAGCAGCCAATCCGCACTTGACCATCAAAGACATAATATCAATGACACCGTCGGTAAAGTCATCGACACTTAGGCCGGTAGAAGGCATGTTAGCAGCATTGGCAGCACCCTGTGCAAAGATAGCCTTTGCTGCTTCGTGAGCCTTGGTAGCTTCTTCCTCGCCGTGAACCAACTTGGTCAGCTCGAAAGCCAGGATTTCCTTTGCTGTATTCAGCTGGCTGCCCTCCCACTTATCCATTTCATCAATCTGCTCCAAGGGCAGGAAGGTCAGCATACGCAGACACTTGAGCACGTCACCATCACCGACATTACGCCAGTACTGATAGAAATCATAGGGAGAAGTCTTGTTAGGATCCAGCCAGACAGCACCGCTGGCAGTCTTGCCCATCTTTTTGCCTTCGCTGTTCAAAAGCAAAGTAATGGTCATCGCATGTGCGTCCTTTTCCAGTTTACGGCGGATCAATTCAGTACCACCCAGCATATTGGACCACTGGTCGTTTCCGCCAAACTGCATATTACAACCGTAGTTCTTGTACAGGTAGTAGAAGTCGTAGGACTGCATGATCATATAGTTAAACTCAAGGAAGGACAGACCCTTCTCCATACGCTGTTTATAGCATTCAGCACGCAGCATGTTATTGACCGAGAAGCAGGCACCCACCTCACGCAGAACATCGACGTAGTTCAAGTCCATCAGCCAGTCTGCGTTGTTAACCATCTGAGCCTTGCCTTCACCAAACTCGATGAAGCGCTCCATCTGCACCTTGAAGCAGTCGCAGTTGTGCTGGATCGTCTCGCGGGTCATCATGGAGCGCATATCGGTACGGCCGGAGGGGTCACCGATCATGGCAGTACCGCCACCAATCAGCGCAATGGGCTTATTGCCGGCCATCTGCAGGCGCTTCATCAAACACAGAGCCATAAAATGGCCAACATGCAGAGAATCAGCAGTGGGGTCAAAACCAATATAGAATGTTGCCTTGCCTTCGTTGATCATGGTGGAAATTTCTTCTTCATTTGTGACCTGGGCAATCAGGCCACGAGCTTTCAGTTCTTCATAACAAGTCATAATTAATTTTCTCCTTATTCAAAATCATTTACTTTTAATTTCAACTTTTAAAGATTCTGCTCGACTTTTCAATACATTGTAGGCTGTAACACCCACGATGACAATTGCAGCGCCAATCAATGCAAACCGCCCCATCTTCTCTTTATAAAAAACCGCAACAAGAAGCGGATTTAAAACAGGCTCAATTCCTGATACCAAACTTGCTGTTATTGCCGGAGTTGTCCGCAATCCAATCGTCAAAAAGATATAGGCAAAGGCAACCTGGAAAATTCCGAGCGACAACACACTAATAACCGGGACAAACGAAAAGTCTGTTTCTTGTAACAGAAAAGGAAGACCAACACAGGCCGAGATCACATCACCCCAGAAAACCGATGAGATCGGATCTCCGTCCGGCAAATCATTCAGCATAAACACAACTGCATATGTAATGCCGGACAAAAGAGCAAACAGATTTCCAAGCCAGCCTCCCATAGTCAGGCTATCTGCAAAAAAGAACACAACCCCGCCAAACACGATCACACATGCGACAACGTCCAGTTTCCCGGGTTTACGATGGAAAAACAGCATAGAGAAAAGGACAACAAAGATCGTAGCAGTAAACTGCAATACAATTGCATTCGCAGCAGTTGTAAGCTTATTGGCAATGGAATACAGAAGATTTGTGGCAAACACGGACACTCCGCCGAATAAAATCCATTTATTAAACCGGAGCGGATGCTTTGTAATCCAAAGATAGATTCCGATTACTACAAGCGCAATGGCCGTACGGGCACCGTTAATCGAAATGCCGTTCCATGGAATCACTTTAATGCATAATCCACCGATACTATAAAAAAGCGCAGCAAAGAATACAAACATTGTGCCCTTATGCTTTTCTGTCATAAAATCACCTGCCAATACAAAACGCCCACTGTCCCGTACGGACAGAGGGCGTAAAAACGCGGTACCACCTCTGGTTCACCTGTTCCTCGCAAAACAGGTCTCAGTGAGTGAAAACACTCCATGCTGTAACGGGCACTCCCGTCCTCCCCTACTCATCGTTCAGGGGGGCAACTCCGAGGTGTATTCACGCCAGCTCTCTCTCCTCCTTACACCAACCGGAGGCTCTCTGCGCAGAGATATCAGTGCTACTATTCCTCATCACTGTCATTTTAGTCTCGTCAATTATATTGTACCTCTTGATGTTTGTCAAGGATAAGAAAAAGCAGACCGAACCGCAATTGCGGTTCGGTCTGCTTTCATTATAAGTTAATCAAACAGACGATAAACGAAGATTACATCTCACGGTCGAACTTTGCCTTGAACGCACGGATGCGATCGTAGGTCTCGTCCAGATCCAGATGCTTGACTTCCATATCCTCCTGAGGCTTCTTGAAGCTGTAAACAGGGGTATTGGCAGGAACATTCCAGCTGGCCTCGGTTGCAAACTCAGTGGGCTTGTCGCCGCGGTAGTTGGGATCGTTCATATCAGCAGGCTCAACAACATCGTACAGATCGGAGAAGTCCAGACGGTCCACCTTGGTGTTCTCGGTGGGAATGGCGTCGTTCTCGCCCAGAGGATAGATCTTACACAGCATGGTCTTGGTGGGAGCACCGCCGTAACCGGTCACAGGATGGTTGACACCGGTGGGGATCAGCTGGTTGACGTTGATGTCCCAGATACCGTACAGGTTGGGAGCAGCACCCTCGGTCTCGGGCAGCCACCAGGCGTGAGGAGCCATGGCGATCTTCTCGTGGATAACGGGGGTGATCTTCAGCTTACGCTTAACCTTGCCGCGAACACCTTCGATCCAAACCCACTGACCGTCGCTCAGGCCCAGGTTGGCAGCAGTCTTAGGATGCAGCTCAACGATGGGCTCCTGCTCGAACTGACGCAGCCAGGGAATCTGGCGATGCTCACTGTGGAACATAGTGGGCATACGGCGGCCGGTGATCAGGGTCAGAGGATACTCTTCAGCAACCTCGGGCGTGCTGATGGGGCTCTCAACGGGCTCCTCGTGGTGAGGCAGCGGATCGGCGCCGTACTTCTCCAGCAGAGTGGAGTACAGCTCAACCTTACCGGTGGGAGTATTGAAGCCGGGCTGACCATCGTTACGCAACAAACCCTTCTCGTAGCGGCGGTAACCGGAACAACCGGAGGGATGCTCCTTGGGAGCCAGATCCCAGGTGTTCTCAGACAGCTCATCAAAGGTCTTGCCACAAACAGCGATACGAGCGTCAAACAGGTCCTTCAAAGTGGGCCAGGGCACGGAAGCAGGATTCAAGCGCTTAGCCAGCTCGAAAGCAACTTCCCAGTGGCTGCGGCATTCGGCAACCTGGATCTCCTTGTGGATGGCGTTCAGAGGCACGCCGGTGGTAAAGACGGAATCCTTCTCAGCGAAGGTAGTGCCGGGGATAATCAGGTCGGCAACAGCCTGACAGGTGGGAGTCATGAAGGTATCAGCAACAACGTTGAAGTCCAGCTTCTTGACAGCCTCGTAGTAGCGGCGAGGATTCTGTGCAGTACAGGCCATAAAGTTGTTGGTGTACAGATACAGACCGCGGATGGGATAGGGCTGCTGAGTCTCCATCTGAGTCAGCACATCGTCGGAGATGGCCCAGGAACGGAAATTCTTGACCAGGGGATACTTGTCGCAGCCGATACGCTTCTGGTTCATCACATCGACGAACTCCTGACCGTACAGCTGAACAGTCTCCCAAGTGGAGTAAGGATAAATGGTGACCTTGTAAGGAGGACGGGCAATGATCTCACCGCCGGGAACGTCCAGGTTGCCGGTGATGGCCCACAGGCAGTTCAGAGCCTGAATGGTGCCGATGGAGTTGGCATTGGAGTCCAGAGGCTGACCCCAACGGATGGATGCAGGCTTAGCCTTGGCATACATACGGGCAGCAGCAATAATGTCCTCTTTCTTAGCCCAGGTCAGTTCAGCAACACGCTCGGGAGTATACTCCTGAACGCGCTCCTTCAGCTCTTCAAAGCCGTAGGTCCACTTCTCGACGAACTCCTTGTCATACAGCTCTTCGTTGATGATGACATGCATCATACCCAGAGCCAGAGCACAGTCGGAGCCGGGACGCACCTGCAGGAAGATCTCTGCACGGGTGGACATCCAGGTCTGGCGAGGATCGATAACAATGAACTTGGTACCGCGCTTCATCAGATCGACGACCCAGTGGCTGGAGTAATAGTGGTCAGCACACTGGCTGCCGCGAGTACCACGGCCCCAGATGATCATGACCTCGGGGGGCACGAACTCGGGATCGTTGTAACGCTCGGGAGACAACTGAGCAGCATCCTCGAACTGAATATCGCCAGCAACCATGTTCATGGCAGCCAGTCGAGGAGTGAAGCAGGCGATGCCGGACAGACCGAACAGAGTCCAGTTGGGGCTGCCGTAAGCATAAGCCAGGAAAATCAGGGAGCCGCCGGCGTCACGGCCGGTGCCCTGGCCGAAGACCATGGACTCAGCGCCGTCTTCCTGACGGATCTTCTTAAACTTGTACTCGATCTCATCCAGAGCCTCATCCCAAGAAATGCGAGCCCACTTGCCCTCACCACGGGCGCCGACACGGCGCAGGGGGTACTGCAGACGATTGGGATGATAAGTATACTGAGGCATAGCCAGAGCGCGGGGGCACAGACGTCCCTGCAGGAAGGGATGATTCTCGTCACCCTCGACCTTCTGAAGCTTGCCGTCCTTGATGTACAGCTCTACGCCACAGCCGCCGTGACAGCCAGGGCCACCGGACCAAGCGCCGGTCTTTACGACTCTCATGTCGCCGTTATTGCAATTGCAAGCCATAATTATCTCCTTACTTTAAATAATTATGTGTACAAGAAACGCATCCTGTACAACTGATTTTTTGAATAAAAGCAGAAAGATACTTCGAATTACTTGAAGTACAGCATGGGCTTCTTAGCGTTCTTTGCCTCTTCGACGACCTCATCGATGGGGCCAAAGCTCATGCACTGTGCCAGACAATGCTTCACGCAGGAAGGCTTGCGACCTTCGGCAACGCGAGCCATACAGAAGTTGCACATGTCAGTAATGTAAGGCACATAGTCGATCATGAGACCCTTTTTCTGGTTCAGAACATGCTCGGTTACCTTGATGCCAAACTGATCAGCAGCCAAACCGTTTTCCTGAGCACAAGCGACCTCGCATGTATGGCAGCCGGTACAATACTGGACATCAATGAGCATACCAAATTTCTTCATTTTCGTGACTCCTCCTCACTTTCTTTTTTCTCACAGCTTTAGTAATGCCGTGATTCGCAAAAGCCCTTCAGAAAAGCAATTGCTTATAATAAGGGTTATAGTTATTTTCTACCATTGACCAAGTCCAAAGTCAAGATGCGTATTAAATTTTCTGAATTATAAACTTAATTTTACGAAACAAGTCATTTTGAAAGATTTTTCAATCATTCTTCGACATTTTCAAGGAAATCCGTTCTATATTCTGATAATTCATACCCTTTTCGACGTTCTTTTTATCATAAAAAAGTACGTATTTAAACAGAAATTCATGCGCAAAAACCTTGGACCTGTTCCATACTTTTCGCAAAAAACACGAGGGCCAATTACGACCCTCGTGTTTAAATAAATATTAATCAATCGGAAGCCAAACAGCATAGAGACGAGATGTCTTGCCGTGGTCAAAAACAATTTTGATGACCCACGCCAGAATATCACCCGAAAGCTTGAAATTATGTTCTCCAATCCAATCATAGGCCGGCTGAAGATCTTCTTTTCGCAGAAGGTCTTCGACCTGAATTACAGTATAAACACTACGGCGCGGCTTCCACTCGGAAACCACTTCGTCGACACTTAGCCCCAATTCAGCAGCCTTTTCAATTTCGATCGAATAGCCGGGCATTGCATTCATACCAACAACATCAGAAAACGCGTTAGCCTGCGGAACAACAATACAGCGGCGGAACATATTATGATATTCAATCACATGTTGATAAAAAGGGCATTCCAAACTACGGCGATTTAACTCGCCGGCATTTGCGTAACAGCATACAAGAACATGCGGACTGTCTCGAATATAAAAATGACCTTCGTAATAGTCCAGCAGATGTTTTGCGGCCTGAAGACGGTGCATTTGATCCAGCACACGTGTATAGCGCAGAATCTTCTGTTCCAGTTCCTTTTCTTTTTCCTCCATCAGACAATCGAATTCATCCGGGCTGACGTTGGAAATAATATTCGCAATTTCAGATAATGAGAAACCGACATTCTGAAGATGTTTACAGTCATACAGACGAGTAATATCTTCCTGTGTAAATCCCCGGTACTGATTCTCCTTATCACGGCTGGGCTGAATAATATTTTTGCGTTCATAAAGACGAATGGCATCCGGAGTAGTGCACAGAAGGCGTGCAACCTCATTGATTTTCAAGCGTTTTTCCATGCCTTCTCCGCCTCTCTCAGCTGCAATGCTTCGCGCGATACGCACGTGCCTCATCTAAAAGCTGTCCGGCGCTTTCCAGCTGAATTTCTGTTACAGTAGCTCCACCGGTCAACCGAGCTAATTCTTCTTTTCTACGGCCAATACTCAACCGCTCCACCTGAGTGAAGGTACGTCCGGAATGCTCGCCTTTCTCAACCGAGAAATGGGTATCGGCCATGGCTGCGATTTGCGGCAGATGGGTCACACACAAAACCTGCTTGGAGCACGCAATGTCAGCCATCTTTTCGGCAACTTTTCTCGCAGCACGGCCGGAAACGCCGGTATCGACCTCATCAAAAATCAGTGTTCCAATATCATCATTTTCCGCAAGCACACTCTTCAGTGCGAGCATAACACGTGCCAGCTCACCACCGGACGCAATGCGGGCAATCGGTTTCAGATCCTCGCCCACGTTGGCGGACATCAGAAAACGGACCTGATCCATACCTGTCATGTCCAGGCCATCCTGACATTCCTTCGGAGCAAACTGCGCACAAAAACGCACTTTCGGCATATCCAGCTGAGACAATTCAAGCTGAATTCGCTCCTGCAGTAAAGTTGCCGCTTCCTTACGACGCTGAGAAAGATGCTCGCCTTTTCTTACTGCTTCCGCCTTTGCTTTCGCAAGTTTCTGCTCCAAACGAATCAAAGCATCATCCGAATCCTGAATCTGTTCCAGTTCCTTGCGGCACGTTTCCAAATATTCCAGCATTTCTTCCACTGTATTCCCATATTTCTTGCGCAGCCGGAAAATAACATCCAATCGACTTTCAACCTGATCCAACTCACCGGGTGTAAAGTCAAAAGAATCCCGAAGGTCACGAACCTGCTCTGCCAGATCATCGGCACTGTAACGAAGCTGAGTTAACTTTTCAGTCAACTCATTCAACTCTTCGTTAACACGGCGAACGCCGCTCAGTGCATATTCGGCATCTCCAATCAGAGAAACGGCACCTTCGGTGTCTTCGTTGCCATACAACGCAAAATATGCACTCTGAACCGCATCAATCAATTTTTCTGCGTTGCGCAGCAAATCACGGCGAGCAAGAAGAGTCTCCTCCTCCCCTGCCTTCAATTCGGCACGCTCCAGTTCAGCGATTTGATAATTCAAACTGTCAATGCGGCGTTCTCTCTCCGCTTCATTCATTTGAAGCGATGCAATTTCTTTGCGCAATTCAGAAACTTTGCCAAAACTAATCTGGTAATCGGAACGATCATTTTCAAGGGCGCCAAAACGATCCAAGTACTCCAAATGGCGATCCTCATCCAGTAAAAGCTGACCTTCATGCTGACCATGAATGTCCAAAAGTTGCTGTCCAAGGGTACGCAATTGAGAGACCGTCAGAAGCCTTCCACCCACGCGACAGACATTTTTACCGTCCGGATGAAGTTCTCTTTGAAGCAGCAACTCTCCGTTTTCATCCGGTCCAATTCCGTTATCTTCAAACCAAGGCAAATCAGGCAAATCGCAGAAAACAGCCTCCACCCTGGCAGAACGCGCACCGGTACGAATTAAATCACGACTTGTGCGCTCACCCAAAACAGCACCAATCGCATCAATAACGATGGATTTACCTGCGCCGGTCTCACCCGTCAGGACATTAAAGCCATCATCAAATTGGATTTCTGCCTGTTCGATAACAGCAATATTTTCAATATGAAGCAAGGAGAGCACGCATCTCACCTCATTTAAGCATTTCGCGGATTTTTTCGCAGAATTCCTCGGCAGATTCGTTGGTACGCATGATCAGAATTGCAGTATCATCGCCGGCCAGACTGCCGACAATGCTGGAATGTTCCAAACCATCCAGTGCAGCAGCCGCAGCAGAAGCAAGACCGGGCATTGTGTTGATTACGACAATGTTTTGTGCAATATCAAAGGATGTAACACACTCGCGGAAAATAGTGCGTAGTTTCTCTGCATAATTTAAGCTGGTCTTTTGGTCGGAAACAACATATTTGTAGGCTCCCTGCTTCGTCAGCTCCTTAATCAGATGCAGCTGCTTGATGTCACGGGAAATGGTTGCCTGCGTTGCAAAGATACCGCGTTTTGCCAGTTCATCCAAAAGCTGTTCCTGAGTTTCAACTTCCGTTTCGGAAATGATACGCAAAATCTCAGCTTGTCTTGTCCCCTTCATTTCTGTCACGTCCTCCCGAATTTTTTCGCCAGGATCTCATAGAAAGTGCGACCGGATATTCGAACAAGTTTCGTCACATTATCCGACTTTTTGATTTCCACTACATCTCCGTCCTGGAGACGGAATGCGCGTCCACCGTCGGCAGATAGATACGCAGTTTTACGAATAAGACGACCAAGGCGAATGGAAACGACACGCTCGCTGCTTAACACAAAGGACTTTGCATCCATTGCATGCGCACAAATCGGAGTAATAATCAGGTTTTCTGCAGTTGGCTCAACGATCGGTCCACCGGCCGACATGGAATATCCGGTTGAACCGGTAGGCGTCGATACCACAACGCCATCTGCCGAGAATTCCGACATAGGCATGTTATCACAGGAAATCCGCAGATCAACAACACGGGCAACCGCGCCCTTTGTCAACGCAGCATCATTCAATGCTTCTTCATGAAATACCTGCTGTCCTTCGCGATAAACCGAGACATCCAGCATCATGCGAGACTCAGTCTCAAACTTGCCTTCTGCCAGTTTGCTCAGCAGTGAAAGCTCCCCATATTCCAGCTCGGCCATAAATCCGACGCTGCCCATATTAACGCCCAAAATAGGAACACCATATGCATCTGCGTCTTTTGCTGCATGGAGAATCGTGCCATCACCGCCAAAGCAAATCAGCATATCCGCACCCGGAAGTGCATCCTCCATCTTCTCGTAATTCAGATGCTTGGGCAATTCAACCTTGCTTCCTGCATCCAGATCAAAGGGCAGACAGATCGAAGTTTCAATTCCATCCTGATTCAAAATTTTCTGTGCAGTTTGCGCAGCTTTCAATCCTCTGTCCCGATAAGGGTTCGGGCTAAGAACAATACGCATGGTTATTTCCCCTCCAGTTCTCCGTGGGAGACCGCTACAAGGCCTTTCAAATCCATCTCCCAATCCGGTGCGGGATTCGTTGTCAAAAATCCAAGGTACTCAATATTACCCTCTGGACCGCGAATGGGCGAATAAGTCAGACCGGCAACATAGAATTGTGCCCGTGCGGCATGCTCCAGAAAATGTTCCAACACTTCCAGGTGAACCGCTGGGTCACGAACAACACCCTTCTTGCCTACCTTTTCACGGCCGGCCTCAAACTGAGGTTTTATCAGACAGGCAATCTGTCCTCCGTCTGCCATCAACGTACGAAGCGTCGGCAGAATCAGATTAAGCGAAATAAATGAAACATCAATCGATGCAAAATCAAGGGGTTCGGGAATTTGTTCCGTGGTCAGATAACGTGCATTGGTTCGCTCAAGGCAAACAACCCGCGGATCATTGCGCAAACTCCAGGCAAGCTGACCGTAGCCAACATCCACTGCATACACCTTACTTGCACCATTCTGAAGCATACAGTCGGTAAAACCTCCTGTTGATGCTCCGATATCTGCAGCAATTTTATCGGTTAATGTAATCGGAAACGAAGCCATGGCCTTTTCCAGCTTCAAACCACCACGGCTAACATACTTCAGTGCCTTTCCACGCACTTCGATTTGAGCATCTTCTGCAGTAGGGTTACCCGCTTTATCAACTTTTTGTCCGTTCACATAAACCAAGCCGGACATGATAGTTGCCTGAGCCTTCTGACGGCTTTCAGCCAAGCCTTGTTCTACCATCATAACGTCAAGACGTTTTTTTGCCACGGGCGCACACCTCCTCCACCTTGGAAACGAGAGATTCCACATCAAGAGAATATAGTTTTCTCAATTGAGCAACACTTCCATGGGGCGCAAATCCGCTTCCAAGGTTCTGCAGTAAAACAGTTTTTGGCCTGATTCCTGCATCCGATAATGCAGAAACAATTCGCTTGCCCACACAGCCCATATCTACGCAGTCTTCTGCAACAACAAGGCGTCCAGTTTTCGCTACAGAGCTACATACAATCTGCATATCAATTGGTGTAATGGAATTCAGCTTAACAACCTCAGCTTGAATTCCCTTCTCAATCAAGCAATCCGCAGTCTCCAGAATTGTTTCAATCAAAGTACCGTATCCAACCAAAGTTACGTCATTTCCTTCGCGAAGACAAACAGAATCAACCGAAGCGTAGTCCTCAGTCCATGTACTCTCACCACCACGAGGATATCGTACAACAACAGGACCCGAAATCTCGTAAACAGCACGGTACAGCATGGATCTCAATTCACGGAAACTGGCAGGACAAAGAACAGTCATGCCGGGAATCGTATCAAGAAATGCAGGGTCAAACACACCGTGATGTGTCTCCCCATCTTCGCCAACAAGACCTGCGCGATCTACCGCAAAAACAACATGAAGACCCTGAATTGCTACATCATGCAGCAGCATATCATACGCACGCTGAAAAAAAGTGGAGTACACCGCAAAAACAGGCACCAAACCCTGTTTTGCCATTCCAGCCGCCATGGTCACGGCATGTCCTTCGGCGATTCCTACATCAAAAAAGCGATCCGGATATTCCTGCGAGAAGCGATCCAGACCGGTTCCGGACTGCATAGCCGCAGTAATTGCACAAATGCGGGTATCTTTTCCCGCCAATTCACAAATTGTGTCTCCAAACACGGAAGAAAATCCGGGTTTCGAGGCATTGACAGGACATCCGTCTTCAATATGAAACGGCGAAACCCCATGAAATGCATCCGGGTTATGCTCTGCAGGTTCGTATCCTTTCCCTTTTGTAGTCCTTACATGGAGCAGCACCGGGGCCTTCATTTCCTTTGCATACTGGAGAAGGCTGGTCAATTGGCGAACATCATGTCCGTCAACAGGCCCAAGATAGGCAAACCCCATATCCTCAAACATACTGCAGGAAAGCAGCACATCCTTCACCGCTCTCTTGACGCGATGGGTAAATCTATAAATCCGTTTTCCAAAAGGCAAGAATCCCATTGCCTTCCTATATGCCTTTTTCAAGCTCAGGTACTGAGGCTTTAAACGCTGATGTGCTAAATGCTGGGCAACGCCACCCACACTTTTGGTAATCGACATACCATTGTCATTTAAGATAACAATAAGCGGTTCTCTGCTCTCTCCGGCGTCCGAAAGTCCTTCATAGGCAAGTCCGCCAGAAAGGGCTCCATCTCCCAAAAGGGCAAGGACACTGTAATCT
>RHMF01000052.1_pt1 | contig 44441 bp, 39 predicted proteins | sample 5365151 | NCBI WGS metagenome assembly RHMF01 (sample SAMN10266501, study PRJNA497801) | feces metagenome | isolation source: feces | host: Bos taurus | place: China: Prairie of Fairy Mountain | collected 2017-08-14 | reverse complement strand
CATCAAAAAGAAATAAGCAGGGGTAAATTCTATTGCTCAACTCGTGAAAACAGTTCTCTTAGCAGTAGTTATTACGTTGCCAGCGGAGATACAGTTTATTTAATTGCAACTTCTTCTTCAAAGTATCAGATTCTCTATCCTATTTCAGGTGGTAAATGGCGTCTTGCTTGGTGCAATAAGGCTGATTACCAGAAATACTGTGTAAGCAATCCACAGCCTTCAACTCCAAGTGTTCCATCTAACATGTTGGATGTTACTTCATATTTTGCAGGCCAGACTATAACTTTAAAGTCCACACAAAATGGAAAGTATCTTTCTGCAGATGCTTATTATAGCAATACACCTTTGATGGCAAACAAAACAAGTGCATCAACATGGGAAACGTTCGAAGTTACTTCTATGACTTCAGATGGCTGGGTAGGATTAAAGTCTTCTGTAAATGGTAAATATTTGACTGCTAATCGTGACGTTAGCAATGCACCTGTACATGCTACTGCAAGCAAACTCCAGTCTTGGGAATGCTTCAAGATATACCAGCAGGGTAACAAAGTCTACATAAAAGCTCAGGCAAACAACAAGTGGCTGTGTACAAGAGTTGACATTAATGGTGCACCTGTTCAGGCTTATGCAAGTTCGCCTTCAACTTGGGAGCGCTTTTCTATCAATGTGAATGGGCAGGGACAGTATTTATCCTTTGCAGAGATAGTTAAAACAGCAACTGAAAATGGACTTAAAGCAAATAATTCTGCGTATAAAGCTTTGTTATCAATCAACAGCAAGTATGCTTCAAACTTAACAAGTGCTCAGAAAAAAGGTACCGTTATGTTTATGTTTGAAGGTGTTGGAAATAACAGTAGTGCATCAAAAAGAATGAATGCAATGTGCGTTCTTGTTAAAAACGGGGATGTTGTTTATTTGAATCGCAACTGTTCTACAATTCCTGATTATCCCTTTACTCCTTCTAAAAATGAAGAAACTCCAATGCCTACTTTGAAGTCTGGTATATATACATTTTCAACAGTAAATCATCAAGGTAAGTACGCTGCCTTAAATGTGAATAATGCAAAGGTTGTTAGATTCAATTCAAAGTCATCTTTCTATAACAGTACGTCTCCTGCTATTAATGTTCATCGTCGTAGTTCTGATAGCATCGCACCTTCATCATCAAACTGGGTTAATTCAGCAGGATGCTTACTTATAGGTAAATCGGGAACAGGTGGTTCAAGTGAATATGCATCATTTATCAAGGCTTTAGGTATTGTTGGAAGTGGTGCTACTGCTAATTCAAAGTACGCATATTCTGTCAGTGGTAAAATCGTTGTCGACAGAACATATGCAAAAACATACCTTTCTAATGTTGGATATAGCTCAAGTGCTATTGCCGCAATAGGCTGATATTCAAACTATACTATATGGAACACACTACAATTTAACCTTCATATGACTGTCGTCTCTGCTTGTGTGGAGACGACAGTCTGTTTTGTTTTCATAAGATGCCGGCTGTGTGGCAATACGAAGAGATACTTTGTCAGGTAAAGTAATGGCAAGGAGTGGTTATGGCTATCCACAACCATACCTTGCAATGGATGCCAATTCCTTGACCCAACTTCACGCATAAATATGCTTAGGAAACCTGTTCGGTTTCAAGGTGCTGTAGGCATAAGTAACAGGGAAATAATAGTGGATATCTATTTGCAGCAAAGCATTTAATTTGATAATGATTTATATGCATACAACTAAAACATACAAAGCAGATAAGAAAGAGGCTGGCTCGTTTTTAGTGAGTCAGCCCCATTTTTTATAATCATTGCATCATTTTTTTTGACAATATATTATAGTTGTAATATATGGAATATTTTGGAATCTCTTTTTCTGGGGCTAATGTCAAGGGTAGACCATAAAATTTGATTTGATAGCATAAAAATCATTATTCAACTTTTATTTAATTTGTTTTGTCTTTGGGTGGATACCCACCTTTAATGCGATAGCATTTTGGATAAAGGAGTGTTATGAAATATACTTCTTCATTCAACTCATAATGACAAAATTATAAAAATAAGTGTTTTAAATATTGTCATTTGAGGATAAGGGGTCATAGGGGTGTCCCCCCCTGAAAACGCCAAGGATATGGTGAAAGCATACCGTAGGCAATGCTTGTTACCGCAAAACATATATGAAAAGAGGGGAACATTGAATAAGCAAAAAATCACCCCACTTGAAGAGCTTTTTCAAGTGGGGTGATTTTTTGCTTATTCATTTTCACTTCATTTAATCACTTATGTATCCTAACTCAACCATTACATTTCGCATTGTCTTATAATTTTCATCATAGCAGAATCCATATATAGCAGTATTTTCAATTTGCATAGCCCAGAAATGCTTATCACCAACATGGTATGTGTGCATATAGTAATTATGTGCAGAATCGTAGTATTCCGAATCACCTGCTTTTACATCTCTTGCATCAAGCATAATTTCATTGAAGGTACTCATTAAAGAACGAGCACGTTTACTACTTTCTGTTTCAAACCATTCTATTCTAAAGTCATCAGTACGATATCCAACAACGGAAATAAGTCCTATTTTGGGATAATCTTCAACATATTCATCGGTAAAATCACTTGAAGGTAATCCGTACTTTTCTATAGCCGTGTGTACTTGCTCACTTGTAGCCGGAGTTTTTGGTTCACCAATATTAACGATTGCCAAGGGTACACCAATCAAAAAAGCAATAATTAGAACTAATAATATTACACCCTTAACGGTAAATTTTTCACCTAAATTTTGTCTTTCTTTTTTCAAAATATTACCTCATATATCTAAACTTTAACTAATCGACTCAAGAACATAGTGCTATCTTTTATTGCAACTCAAGACTTCGCCTTGTTTCTTTAATCATAGTATCCTAAACTATATGCTATATCGTTGACTAAATCTTTATTGGCTTCTGAACTTTCACAATATAGCACAGTATTGTCCACTTTCATTAAGTAATAATATTCATTGTTGTATAGATAAGTGTGGATGATATAGTTTCTTAAATCCGCACCTGTTTCTACTGAGTCTCTTGAAAAATTTTCGTTAATACCCGCGTTTAGTCTTTGATAGGCACCATATGCATCATCCGTTGATTCAAACTCGTAATAGTCAAATAAGAAATCGGTATCTCTTGCTGAAATTACATATTTTAAACCTATGCTTGGATACGCTTCAAGATACTGCTCTGTAGAGTCATTTGCATCACAGTTGTATTCTTCTAATGCATTCCACACCTGTTCATAAGTGGCAGGGGCCTTATCATCGCCAAAATTAACCATCAAAACAAAAAATCCAAACAATCCTAAAATTGTGAGAATAAGAAAAACTATTCCCCTAACGGTTACTTTTTCATCTAATCGTGCTTTAGCCATTCATTTTACCTCAATCGTGATAACTTATCAGCTTAATATAATTTTAACATCAGGATATTGGTGTTGTCAATTTTCTTTTTATATGTCAGGCGTACCTCTTTCGGCGCATCAATTGGAAAGAAATTCATCAGATTACGAAAGGCATCAAAGTTGTATGGATATACACAATTCCTCTCAAAGGTTACAGGTAGTTTGCGATTGTTATAATAAAAAACTTTTGCGAAAATTAATACAAGACCCCGCGCCGCTGTCGGAACCTGTTTTTGCACAGAGATTTCATGTGCCCCACCCCCAAGGGGTGAAATTTTCATCCATATCGCAAAATGGGTAAAAAATATTTCCACCGTGTACATTTTTTTCGCCCGTTTTCACGATTTCCGAAAAACATTTCCAACGGTGTACTTTTTATATTGAAAATATGGGTGGAATATTTTCACAATGTAGCTATTTCTTCATTTGTAATTTTATTAAAGATATGCATAACCCATTTTTCTTCAGTTCGGTTAATCATATCGATAGTGTAATCAAAATCTTCAAAGTTTTTAAAGACTTCTACGGAATATCCAGTTTTCATTTTTACTGGACATTCAAGATTTTTAATATATCCACCAAAGCCCATAAGAACAAGCCAAATCTTGAATTCGATATCATATAATCTTTTGTTGTTTAATCCAACAACATCAAATGTAATATCAAAATCTAAATATGAGAAAAATGGTACTCCACCAATTTCTAAATTGGGATTGCCGCCACACTCCATAAGCATTCGCATAATGGTTGGTGCAATATCTCCATTGTCTATATATCTCATTTCCTGAATAATGTTGTAGTGATTCATACCGTCATCAGTATAAATGTAATTTGGCATCAAACCATACTTGATAAATATTTTGAATAATTCAACCCAATTTGCTGTAACTAGTTCATCAGTATAATCACATTGATGTATTTCAAGAGTATTTGCATCTGCCAACTTTATTGCAGTACGAGTTATTTCTTCTGATGTAAGTTCCATATTAATAATGAGTTGTTCAATTTGAAGCAAATCAGCATTGTGTTTGTTGCAAAGTTCAAACAGTCTATTTTCTCTGTCGGTCATTCTAATCACCTCATTTTCAGTTTATAATAAATTAACATAAAAAACAATGAAAATAATTATTTGACAGTCCGTTTTGATGTACAAATATATTAAATGCTTAACGCATCTTATTTTCAGTTTTAATAGGAATAGGCTTTTAAATTTTATTACAGATAAATCATCTGTGAATTGTGTGAAAGCCTTGCTGACAAGGTTTCAATCACGTGTCGGTCTGGTCTGCCTTCATTTCATTCCACAAAGGCAAATCCCTGTTTGAAATTAAAATTAAACTACGCTCATTACTGAGCTTCATTATTGCTTTGTAAAAGAGAAGTAACTCTTCTTCCGTTGGTGATTGTGGGACAAGCTTTAATCAACTCAATGATGTATTGCCGATAGTTGTCCGAATCATACACCGTGCCACGCATGGATTTGTAGAAATCCTCCTCCGACTTTTTCCACCAGTTCCGAACCACCGACGCAGGTATGTGCAACCGCCGACCCGTCTCCGCCATTGTCAACCCATCACTCTTACACTCCTGTATCTGCCGATACTGTTCTGATGTAATCATCATTACCTCCTATTTAATTGTATATTTGCGTAAATGTAATACTATTTTTACGCCCAAACCGATTACCAACCCTCCTCCCATAGGTAGGGTTGTTTTAACTCAATTTAAGATGCCATAGCAAGAAAATTGTAAATATATGTCACAAAATACATGTAAATTACGATTATATATTTAAGAGAGATTCTATAAATAATTTTACAACGACTTGAAAAGGAAAATGGAGGAGATTTCATGAAAATTACAGTTTTAAGTGGTCCAGACTGCAATGAGAATTATGGAGATTGTTTCATCATGGATGATAGTAATAATCTTTACATATATGATTGTGGTTCACAAAAGTTAGCAGAAGAAGTAATCAATTATATGAGAACAAATAATTATTCAAAAGCAACAGCAATTTTATCTCACAACGATTTAGACCATTTTAATGGTTTAGAATATTTGGTAAATAAGGGGAAAATTGAAAAAGTTTATACAGTATGTTTGTTAAAATATATTGATGAGATACTTGATGCAATTGGAGACGGCAGAAAAACAAGAGAATCACTTCGTAATCAAATATTAACTCGTTATGATAACATTAAAAAACTTAGTGGTTATCTTGAAGATATCTATCCGTTAGAGAAAAAAATAACATCACAAATTTCAATTGTGGGTCCTGACAAAAACTATATGATTGAAGCTGTTGCACATGAACTTAATACTTTAGAGGGCGACACAATTGATAGTGAAACAGTTGTAAATGCAACTAGCGTGCAAGTTAAGGTTAAACTTGATAATGGCAATCAGGTCCTTTTGTGCGGAGATTGTTCTTTTGAAGCGATAAAGGGAAAAGTTGACAATTATAATATTATCCAATTGCCACATCATGGTAAAGAAGAGCAGGCAAAAGCAATTTTTGGAGCAGTAAGTGATGTTAAAGAAAAAGTATTTATAGTTTCTGATAACACTGGTCCTACAAATGGTGGCTCAGACGAACGAAATTTCATTGGTAAGGTGGTAAAGAATACAAAATCATTAGGAACATTTGTTATTGATGAAACAGTTTTGAAAAGTAGTACAGGATATGTTCCTAAAAAGAGTTTAGGGTGCCAGTATGACATTTTATTTAGATAAAAGATTATCAGTTGAAGCTAATGCTCGTCAAGAATATATTAATAGTGTTTTTAAGGTGAATCTTGTTAAATGGAGTGAAAACGAAAACTTCATTATATATAAGAGTTTTCCACTTGGTACAGTTGACATTTTGTATATCGTTGGACACAACAAAAGTGTTGGTTCTTTTTTGCAGAAAAGTCTTGTTGAAGAAAGCACTGTAATAGTTGTTGCATGCGATTTAGGATATTTGAAGCAATACAAAATACCTAATAAAAAAGTTTATATTTCTTATCGTGATGCTCGTGGTTTTACTAGATGTAGATATGGTGAGAATTATGGATTTGGATTTGACCCTGTAGATTTTGAATTAGATTTGTATAATTGCACTAATAAAGACATTTATGAAAGAATAGGTTGTTCATTTGAAAGGTTGGTTTGATGGATAAGTTTTTTGATGCTTATAGTGTAAAGGTAAGATTATCATCTTTACTTGTTCTGTTGGGTCCTGCCATTATTTGGACATTGTTATTTGTTGAGGAAATAAGGAATCTTTCGAGTTTAGTATTTGTATCTGCAGTGATTTATGCTGTTTCAATGCTTTTAACCGTGCCATTAAGAAAAAGAGCAAATGTTGTGATGAAAGAGTCTTTTGATGAGTTGCCTACGATAACTTTTTTATCTAAAAAAAATTCAAAAGTAGATGAAAAAACAAGACTTCGTTATTGCAGTACGCTTCAACGTTTATCAGGTATTGAGTTAACAAAAACAAGTGGAAAAGAAGAATATGCTAGTGCAATAGAATGGCTTAAATCAAATTATAAAAAATCTGAGAGAGCTCATTTGGTAGAAGAGGAAAACATGGTTTTTGGATTGATTTGCAATTTGAAGGGTATAAAATGCTGGGGTATTGCTATAAATGTTGTACTATTAATTATTACCGTTTTACACTATTTTGTATCGGGAAGACAAGACTTAGCAACACATGTTATAGCAGGTGATGTTTCAATCATTTTCTTCTGTCTGTGGGTTTTTATTGTGACAAAAGAAAATTTGGAATATGCGGCAAAAAAATATGCGAAAGCATTGTTATCTTGCATTGATTCAATTGATATTATGAAATGAAGAATAACAGCACTTGCCAATGATTATGGTAGGTGCTGCTATTTTTGATGGTAGTAGGAAAAGTTAAGTTTTTTAAAGAAATGGTTTTTGACTTTGTATGTAGAAAATAAAAAACTTTAAAAATGTTTATTAATTGCAACACTCGACAAATTATGATACAATATATTAAATAATGACATGAAAGGGCTTTAGTGAAATGCAAATTAAATATAAAAAAGATTTATACACAAAGAATGTTTTATTCAAGACATGCTATAAATTTACGGATAAAGCATATGTTCACTTGGATGCAGATGCAATAGATTATATTGTTTCAATTTCTGCAAAAGACCCTATGGATTTAACGGATTATGAGCAAGAGTTTTCTAATCAAATGATTGAAGAAACCAATAGAGAAATAGTAATTGCGCAGACACAAAATATTCGTCAAATTTTGTTTGCACGTTCAATGGCATCAACAGTTCTTTATGATGAAGAGATTGCTGATATTGATACAAATGTAGAAGACAAATCTGCTATGAAGGATTGGTTTGACAATGAATAAATTATTTTTATCTATAGAAATATATTCAAGAGAAATGGTGCAGGCGACTATTGTAGCATTTTTTGAACTAGCAGAAATAGAATGTTATGAAGAAAATGGATATTATGTTTGTACTTTTGAAAAAGTTATATATCAACTTGAAGAAACAATAAAAGAGTTTGAAAATTATTTAATTGATTTATCTGTTAAGACGAGATGCTGATATGATTTTTATAAAAAGCTTTCTTATAAGTATTTTAATTATTGAAGGGTTTGTATGTTCAATAAAAGATATTAAAATGAATAAAATTCCTAATCAGTACATTTTATATGGATTAATTTGTGCTGTTTTAGGTAACATACTATACTTTGTTTTTAATGGTGGAGAAGCCATTTCCCCTTTGTTAGTCCATATCTTTTTTTCTTTAATTATCGCTTTTTTGATGTATGCACTTCATATTTGGGCTGGTGGGGATGTGAAACTTTTTGTTTTATTTTCCATGCTGATTCCAGTAGAATTTTTGAAGCATAAAAATCCATTATCCATTATAACAATTTTTATTATTACATTTTCTTTAGCTTTTCTTTATCTTGTTGTGGAATCACTAATTTTCAGTTTAAAAAAAGAAAATAAATTCTTAATTTCACGCACAAAAATTCCAATAAAATATATACTTTCATGTTCTCTTTCTATAATATCATTACAATTTATATTAAGAATGGCTTTTGAGCAGCTTTATTTTGATTATTTACCACTCTTTTTGTTCTTAAATGTTATATTTGTTCTAATTTTTGACAAACTCAAATTTTTACAAAATTATATATCAATAATTATTTGTGCTATTGTAAGTGTTACAAGTGTGTTCTTTTCAGTTGCTAACGGCAACTTTTCTGTTGATATCAAATCAATAATAATTACTATTGTAGTCATATTGTTTAGAATGCTTGCAGAAAAGTTTAATTATCAAGAGATAAAGACTACTGATGTAAAGGCCGGGATGATTTTGTCTTATGGAAGCATAATTAGTTTTATGAATTCAAAAGTAAAAGGTCTTCCAAAATCTACAACAGAGGATATAGCATCCAGAATAACAGCTGAAGAAGCGGAAAGCATTATTAGGTGGGCTTCTTCAAAAAATGGACAAGAAACAATTGTTGTAATGAGAAAGATGCCTTTTGCAGCATTTATCTCGTTGGGATTTTTTATATATTTAGTTTTAGGTGTATTCGTATGGTAAGGTATTTAAGTCAGTATAAAGGTACTTATGAAATCTTTGCAGTTTCAAGATGTAAAGAAACAACAGAAGTATTATTGTCTCAAAACCTTAAGGTTGGAGAATTTAGTGACGATGGTCTAGCAATTTTACCTAATAATATTTTTATTCCCATACTAGAAACAGAAAAGGAAAAAATGTCTGTTTTTAATGAGTATGATGTTTTGGAAATAAACGAAAAAGGGATTATTTATAGATGGTATTCTAATGCGGAAGGCGACGCAGGAATTGCGACAACATCGTTATGTAATTCCAACTGTATTATGTGCCCTGCAAGTGAAAATGAACGTCAGCACAAGAGTGATTTTTCACTTGAACAAATAGATATGGTGCTTAAACATTTACCGAAGGATTTATGGAACTTCACCATTACTGGAGGAGAACCAACATTAATTGGAGAAGATGATTTTATTCATGTTTTAAATTCGGTAAAAACTGAATTGCCATATACAAAAATTTTACTTTTAACAAATGGTAGAACATTAGGAGATAAAGGTTTTTTTGACCGTTTTATTTTGGAAAAACCGAAACATATACGAGTGGCCATTCCAATTCACGGTAGTACTGCAGAAAAACACGATTATATAACACAAGCAAGAGGTAGTTTTGACCAAACTTTACGTGCTATTGCAAACTTGTTAAAAGCAAATGTTGAAGTTGAAATAAGAATTGTAGTCAGCAAAGTAAATTGTGATAATATCACAGAAATTGCTGATTTAATAGCAACAAAGTTTCCAACAGTAGCTGTTGTTAATTTCGTCGGTCTTGAAATGCGTGGTAACTGTGTTGTTAATGCTGATGAAGTTCTCATATCTTATCAGGAAGCTTTTAATAGCTCTAAAGCAGGTGTTAAATTGTTAGTACATAGTGGTATCAATGTGGGACTATACAATTTCCCATATTGTATGATAGATAAAGGTTTCTGGCCAATCGCACAAAAAAGCATATCAGCATACAAATCAATGTTTTATGATGAATGTGAAAAGTGCAGTTTAAGAGAGGAATGCTGTGGCATTTTCTTGGCTACAATGAATTATTATAAACCAAAGGTTTTTCCAATTGTTGACGGGGAATGTTTATGAAGAACTACTTTAACTTTCAAAAAAGAAAAAACCAGTATTTAATAACAAATGATTTAGGTAAATACCAGTTTGTTTCTAATACTACATTTAATGAATTGGTGAATGATAGCTCTTTTAGTAATGATGAAGAAAAACAATTACTAGAGCAAAATGGTTTTATTTTTAATGGTCCAATTGAAAAATTTGTTAAACAGAACTTACCTTGGTTACAAAGCATGAAAGGTTATTGTTTCAGTGGTACTGCATTACATATTTTTGCTGTGATAAACAAATGCAATTTGAATTGTCTTTATTGTCAAGCTCATAGTAAATCTTCGTTATTAGATGGAGCTATGACGAAAGATATTGGTAAAAAAGCAGTGGACTTTGCCTTGCAATCACCAAACAAACAGGTAACTTTTGAGTTTCAAGGTGGAGAGCCTTTGTTAAACTTTGATGTAATAAAAGAAATGATTGATTACAGCAAGGTGATAAATAAAGACAAAGAAATTGAATATACGATTGTTACAAATCTACTCAACTTAACTGAAGACAAGCTTGAATATTTGTTAGAAAATGATGTTCATATTTGTACATCATTAGACGGACCACAGTATGTACATGATTATAACCGTCCTTGTGTAAATGGAAGTGGCAGTTATGATTTGGTTATGGCAAAAATAAATATGCTTAAGAATAGAAATGTGCATGTAAGTGCAATACAAACCACATCAAAGCAAAGTTTAAAATATCCAAAAGAAATTATAAATCAGTATCATAACATTGGCATTAATCATATATTCTTACGACCATTGACTCCTTTAGGAATGGCGGATTCGGCATGGAAAACAATTGGATATTCAGCTGAAGAGTTTATGAACTTTTATAAAAGTGCTTTTGATTACATAATAGAGCTTAATTTGAATGGCATATATTTTTCCGAATTGCATGCTACATATTTCTTGAAGAAGATATTTCATAATTACTCGGATAACTATATGGAGCTACGCTCTCCTTGTGGTGCTGGGGTTGGACAAATGAGTTATTATTATGATGGTAATGTGTATACCTGTGATGAAGGACGAATGCTTTCTGAAATGGGAGATAATTCCTTCTTACTTGGAAATGTAGCTACAGATAATTTTAATGATGCCATTACATCTCCGGTATGTGCAGCTGTTTGTAAGTCATCAATTGTGGAGACTCTTCCCAAATGTGCACAGTGTGTTTATCAACCATATTGCGGAGTGTGTCCAGTTGTGAATTATGCTTCAACAAATAGTTTGTATGACAAGAATAGTAAAGATTTTAGATGTTCTGTTTATAAAGGTATAATGGATATTATCTTTGATATTCTTGAAGAAAAAGATGAAAAAAAGATTGCTATATTAAAATCATGGACGAATTAAGAGGATGTATATGAAAAAAGAATTAAAAAAATATCAAAAAGTTTTAATAGTTATATGTTCTTTTGTTGTTGTTTTTTCAATCACTTTTGCAACATTATATTTATGGGATAATCATTCGAATCCTGAAACTATTCGCGGTTTTGACTTTGAATATAATGATTATATTGAAACTGTTGATGGGACATACATAGGCAATCTTTTTGGTGATGAGTTTGAAGGAAATGGACAATTCGAATTTGTTACCAGTGAAATATATGTAGGTGAATGGTCAGCATCTGTTTTATCTGGTGACGGAAAGATGACCTTCCCAGATATTGGTGTATACACTGGTAATTATGAGAATTTCAAGCGTAATGGTGAAGGCACTTTTGAATGGAGTAATGGAGATAAGTATAGTGGCAATTGGGTGGATGATGAGATTTCTGGAAAAGGTACTTACATTTTTGAAAATGGTAACCTTTTTGAAGGGAATTTTGAAAACAACAAATTTGTTTCTGGTCAATATGTGGTTAAGAATGACAAGTTTACTTGCCATATTAATATTGAAGATAGTAAAGTTACCAATAAAATAAGTTTAACACTTTCTTCTGGCGAGTCTTATGAAGGCGAGATAGCTAATGGTAGGTTGAATGGCCATGGCACAATGAAATATAGTGATGGGTCAACTTATGCTGGTGATTTTAAAGATAATCAAAGAAATGGAATCGGAACCTACAAATGGAAAGATGGACATAGTTATTCTGGAGAATGGGAAAATGATAAAATGTCTGGAATTGGAACCTATTATTATGATACCGATTCTTACCCTAAATTAACAGGAACATTTTCAAACAATAAACCTACTGGAGAATGTACATATTATGAAAGTGTATTAACAACATATACAACAACATGGAAAAATGGTAAGTGTACGAGAGTAGCGGAGGATTAAAAATGAACGATAAATTTCCTAAAATAAAAAAATCCATTAGTGACTTTTTTGAAGATGAAGACGGAAGTATAACTAGAAATAAGGTTTTAGCTATTGGCGGAATGGTTATCATTCTTGGGATATTGTTAAGTGATGAATTTTTTGCAGCTCATCGTTCCCACTATACACATCGAACCCACTCTAGCCATCGCTCATCTAATAGTACACATGGCAGTCACTCTTCACATTCAAGCCACTATAGTAGTCATGGCTCTCATTCGGACCATTATACTCATGGCTCTCATTCAAGTCACGCATCTCATGTATCTTATACGGAAGCTCCAAATTATGGTTCTACCAACACTTCTACAGGTGTTAGTTGGCCAGAATTATCAGATATTCAGTCTGTAGGCACACCGATTTCAACGAATGTAGTAAGTCCAGAGCTTACAACAGTTTTAAATGCTATTAGTAGTCCTGAGGCAAGTATTCAAATCCCACAAATTGAACAGGCTATTGAAGATATGCAAACACCACCAGATACTCCTCAGTTCGGTGATATTAAGGAGTAAGATATGGATAAAGTAGAATTTAAAAACAAAACTGCAGGAAATTTAAATATTATAAAAAAAGTTTTACTGCTTTTTATTATTGCGATTTTATTAGCTTCTGTTTGTTATGTAGCAATTGCGTTAATTGGAAGTTGTAATGCAAAGAATGATTATTATAGCATTTCTTCCAGCGACACTAAGAGCTTATTTGAAATCTCAAATAAGGATAATTTAATGTTTGACCATAAAGCTTATCAATTGTTTGAAGATTCTTGTTTAGGCAATTCAAATTCAAATCTTTTATCTAATGGTAGCTTTTGTGAGAAAAATGGTGTTGTATGTAAATCGATTAACAATACTGTACTTATTATCGATGATACTGAGACTATCATCAGCGATGAACCATCTTCTTTTATTAATATAATTGGAGAAGATGTGTATTTTAGAAATGATGTTAATAGAGCTCTTTACAAGTATACAATTTCAACTGGTAATATAGAGTGCATAGTTAGTGGAAATTGTGGTGAAGTTGTTGTAAGTGTCAAGGGAATTTCTTTCATAGATTTTTCAACTTTACATTTAATGTACATTCCATTCGATACAATGAAAATTGAGACTGTTTCTGAACTATCGATTCAATCTTTCGCTGTAGTGGGGACGGATTATTTATGCCTTACAGTTGAAAAGGATTTAGGAATAGTGTCAGGCCAAACATTTGAAAAACTTGATTCCAATGTTGACCGCTTCTTTTATCAGGGTACAATTGCAATCCAAAAGGGAGATGCAATTTATTTGTTGAAGGATGGAAATAAAATTAAAAATACCATACAGAATGTTGATGGTATACTTGTGAATTTTAGTGGTGAGAAGTTGTTTGTAAGAAGTAATTCTGCAATAGACATCTACGGTTTGAATACAGATAGTGATAGTCAAATCCTCACATATGTTGCCGAAGATGATGTTGTTAAATCTTTTTGTATTTTTGATAACTCATATGAGATGATAGTTTACAATAAAACAGACACATTATATTCTGCGGCACATCAAACAATCTCAATGGATGAAAATTAATCGTTATTCAAGAATCACCTACCTGCTTTTGTTGGTAGGTGTTATTTTTTGTATTGGTACTAATAATAGAAGAAAAATCGACATAATATTTGCTTTTTCCATTGTTTTATGGTATGATAAATACCAATGTTTAAAGATAAGTTTAAGCTCTTTAGCAAGTGGAAATTAAGATGGTAATTTAAAGTTTTTAAGAATGGTTTTATTGTTTTGGGGGATAGATTTAAATGATAAGGTTAGCAACAGTTTTTAGTGGAATCGGTGCTCCAGAGGAAGCTCTTAAACAACTTGATATAGATTTCGAAATTGTATTTGCATGTGACAACGGTGAAAGAGAATTAGAGAAAAGCTATGAAGAAATAATTGATGATACGTCAACAATGACTACTGATGAGCGCATTGATTATGTGAACAATTTATATGAACAAACGGGAAAAGAGAATTCGGTGAGAGTTTCATACTTTGCAAACCATCCAATTGCAGAAGATAAATGGTATGAGGATGTAAGATTTATTGATGGAACACGTTATAAAGGGCAGGTTGACATTTTAGTCGGTGGTAGTCCTTGTCAAAGTTTTTCTACATATGGAAAGAAAAAGGGATTTGAAGATACTCGAGGTACATTATTTTTCCATTATGCGGATTTGATTGATAAAATTAGACCTAAAGTATTCATATATGAAAATGTATTAGGATTAAAAACTCATGATAACGGTAAAACATGGCGAAGGATCAATGAGGTGTTTAGTGAATTAGAGTATACAACATATGTTTTTGAACTGAACGCAAAAGATTATGGATTACCGCAAATAAGAAAACGCATATTTGTTATTGGCTTTCAAAATGAATTAAATATTACCAATTTTGAAGAACCGGAACACGAAGAATTGACAAGCAAAGCATCAGATTATTACTCAAGTGATATACCAGAATTATATTATTTGGGTAGAAAGGGTTTTGAATGGGTAACAAAGCCAGAAAAACATCAGGGTCGCTCACGAGTTAATCGTGATATTATTGGATGTCAAACGGCAAATCAGCAATTCAATTGGACGGGGGATTTTGTTTTAGAATTACCTAAAGAAAATCATAGAAACAATGATAGAATTTATATTGGTGAATATCAAGGTCAGGAGAGGGTAGCACGAAAGCTAACTCCTGAGGAATGTTTGCGTTTGATGGGATTCGTTGATTTTAACATTGTGGTAGATGATAAGAATGCATATCGTCAAAGCGGCAATTCAATTGCTGTTCCGGTATTAAAAGCATTATTTAAACAGATTTTTAAACATGTTTTATTTTAATTGCACATAGCACGCTTTTGGCGTGCTATATTTTTTATATATACTCTACAATTTTCAAATATTGCAAATATATGAAGAAATAAGCAAAATCTATTGACAAATATTGTGGACGGGTGTAGAATATTGTCAAAATAAACAAAATGGAGTGAAAATAATGGAGACAAAACGCGAAAAATTTGTAAGATTAGCAGAAGCTAGAACAAACAAGATTATTGATATGATTAGACTTTTAGGTAATTGTGCAAACAAATCTAACTACGATTACACGGAAGCTGATATTCAAAAAATTTTTACTGCAATAGAAAAAGAGTTGAAGAACACCAAACTTAAATTTTCTGTTTCTGAAATAGAGGACGATAAATTTAGACTTTAAAAAGGAGAAGAAAAAATGAACGGTTCTATTAATTGGCGCTTCCCTCCTAATAATGGTGGTACAATTCAGGGGTTTAATGACAGTGGTATTGCAACTTTTAAAGGTGCGGAACTTTATAATAATTTAGCTAGGGAAATATGTCAAAATTCATTAGATGCTAAACGAGAAGAAGAGGACCATGTTGTAGTTAAATTTGATTTGAAATCTTTACCTAAGCAACAATTTGAAGCTATTTATAGTTTTGACGATATTATAAAAGAATGTAAAGAATATTGGGGATTAGATGAACTTAGATTCAAATCGTTTATTGAAGAAGCTGAAGCTTTGTTAAAAAAACCAACAATAGACGTCTTAGTAATAAGTGACACCAAAACTACTGGTTTAACTGGCGCAAAAGAAGATAAAAAGCAGACTGTATGGACAGCACTGACTAAGTCGAGTGGTGTTACAAACAAAACAAATAGTGGCAGTGGCGGTTCATATGGTATTGGTAAAAGTGCACCTTTTGCTTGTTCCGCATTTAGAACTGTATTTTATAACACATATGCGGTAGATGGTGTTAGAGCTTTTCAAGGTGTATCAAGATTGGTAACTCACCTTGATAAGAACGGCGTTGAAACGCAGGGCGATGGCTATTATCAAAATGTTGATTCCTGGAAACCGATTTTTTCTTCTGATGATTGTGATATTCGCGACCAGTTTCCAAGAGATGAATATGGAACAGATGTAATAATACTTGGATTTAAGACGGAAGGCTCTTGGCAGGAAACAATTCAAAGAGCAATTATTAAAAACTTCTTTTTTGCCATTCACGAAGGAACACTTGTTGTTGAAATAGGCGGTGAAACAATCTCTTCATCCTCTTTGCCAACTTATATAAACAAGTTTGCTGCTCAAGAGATGGAAGATTTAGATTTAGGAAAAGATATTTGTCTTGTAAAAGAGTTTTATGAAACAATAACTTCACCCGATTCCAACATATATAAGAAAAAAATCATCGAAGATGATGACTTGGTTCTGTATTTGAGAAAGGACGAAAACTACAGTAAAAAAATTATTGAGATGCGCTCAATAGGAATGATGGTGCGTATAAGAGGTAGAGGTATTTTATCTAGATTTGCGGCTGTTGTAGTAGCTAAAGGTGCAACTTTAAGCAAAAGGCTAAAAGATATGGAGCCGCCTAAGCATGATGAATGGGATCCTAAGATCATCGAGGATGCCCGTGCTAAATCTAAGGCTGCAGAAATAAAAAGTGAAATTATTCGCTGGGTTAATAAGACAATTGTGGAAGAATGTAAAACGGAATATCAAGATGTTATTGATCCTGACGGAATGAGTCAGTTTTTGCCATTAGAATTGAATGACTCGAAAACTAAAGGTGCTTCGCCGTCCACGGTATCTCCTGATGGAGAAACTGAAATTAAAAAGGTAGCGAAGAAAAGCTTGAAGTTGCGAAGTATTGTGTCGAACAGCATTAATACTCACGGAAACGCAAATGAAGGCCAAGGTCGCAATAAGGGTACAGGTGGAACTACTCACAATCCTGGTGGTGAACAGAACACCGGTGGTGATGATAAAGTGCATGCTCAAAAAGAGAGTGGAAAAAACAAAGTTGAGAATTCGCCTAAGGTGATGTATCAACGCAGCTTCCCCATTACCCCAAATTATGAAATTTACAAAACAATTGTTGTTTTGGAAGAGGATAATGATAGTGTACATATATCTGCCAAAGCGGTTGGCGATGATGGAAAGAGTGAGTCTATTAAGATTATTGAATACACTATTTCTGGTGTTAAGAAAACTAACTCTGGAAAGTCTATTGGTCCTATTAAGATGCAAGCAAACACTAAATATGAGATTTTTATGAAGTTGGAGATAAAAGAGAGATTGTTAATTAACATCATCGTTAATTAAAGGAGTAGCGTATGAAAAAGACAAATATTGGTTTCCCGTATCCCGTTTTAAGTAATGATAATAATGATTATGTGAATTCTTCGTTTTCCATTGAGGGAATGTTGGACCCAGAAGTGGATAATGGTACTATTAAAATACCGCTTAAATATTATCTGCAATCTGCGGGACTGACAGAGATGATTAAAACTCAAAAGGCACAAGTATTGATTTATTGCGAGAGTTCTAATAGTTCGTTTAGACAAATTGAACGATATGATTTTAATGTTGATGAAAAAGTTATAGAAATTGCAACTTCAGAATTGTCACAAATGTTAAAGCTTAAAGGAATGATAATTTCAAATTGCTTGTTTGATGATTTTTGCTTTGAAGAACACAACAAGGATTTGTTTGGAGATTTTAAATTTAAGATTAACAAAGGCGATATTTTAGCCATTTCAAACTTGTTCGAAATAGAGCTGGGTTCAATAGATCCTCTTGCAAACAAGCCGTCAGTGTTTAGTATTCGTCCTGATGATAAGGCTACAGATGATATAAGAATTGATTATCAAGATGTTAAAATTGACATTTTTCTTAGACGTGAAATTTATGACCAGTATCAAGAGCTAAGGGATGAACCCGCTTTAAGAACAGTATTAGCATCATATTTTGTCCTTCCTGCACTTGTAGAGGTGCTTTGCTTTATGAAAGATGGTGTTTCTGAAGATGATGAAGATATCAAGTCAAGAGCATGGTATGTGTCTATTACAAATCGGTTAAAAGCATTGAAAGTTGATTTGCAAGAACAGGTATCTATGACAACTGTTGCAAACAAGATCTTAACAGATATTGTTCAAGAAACAATGAATGGCTTAAAGCACATTAAAGAAAATGTGTTAACTGGTGGTAATTTGGAGGGTTAATTATGAGAGTTAAATACTTGACAGATAAAGCTTATGAAACATTAATGGACAATATTGCTATTGATAAAGAAAAGTATTTACAGGATGAAGTTTGGTTGCTGAGTTATTTTGATAGTAAAGAATTTTGCAAAGAGTCTCGCATAGACGTTGTTCCTATTAGAATGTACATGGATGGCGATAAAAATGCGTCTGACCTTGTTAACACTAGGTATATTTTTGATGCGTTTGGAGAAATGACACCACAACAAGCGAGTAATCCATATTTATGGTCCTATTTGAGTATGGTTGATTTCTGGCAATATTCTAAGTGGCGTTGGGGTAGGAATATGGACGACGGAAAAACGGATGATGATATTGATGAAGGAGAAGCAGCAATACAAGGTGAACCAAAAAGATCCGTCAATATCAAGCAAAGATATTTATGCACCCCTTCTCGCATAGGCCTTCTTAGAAACTCTATCTCAAGACTATGGTGGTATGGATATCTATCCTATAATCCGGATAGTCAATCACAGAAATATGCTTTGACAAAGTTGTTACTTTCACATTCGGATTTATGCCAAAGCATTGTTGAGAGAAATTTTTCAATGAATCGTAATATTACTTTTGGAATACTGTCAGCGATTCAAGAAATCAACGATGATCCAGCGCTTGATAATGTTGACCGATCAAAAAAGACTGGAGAATATGAGTGGCGAGATTTGTGTAAGTATATTAACCGCTTTGGTGCAGTAACATTGCTTGATTCATTAACCTCTGATGAGATTAAAAAACTGTCTTATGATTATATTTTAAACCAGCGCAAATAAAGAATCTGGTATTAGAATGGTTAAGTAACACAGAAAGTATATGTTTTATCAATGTGAGGATGCTTTAATGATTAAAGAAGTAATTCATGACCCGATTTTGTTAGCGATGAAATCGGAAAAGGCTACAATTGAAGATTTACAGGTGGCACAGGATTTGATTGACACTCTTGTTGCCAATGCTGACGGTTGTGTTGGTATGGCTGCCAATATGATTGGTGTTCATAAGCGCATCATTTGTTTTGATAATGATGGTACATATATGACTATGTTCAATCCTGAAATCATCAAAAAGTTAGACCCTTACGAAACTGAAGAAGGTTGCCTTTCGCTGCTCGGTGGTCCCCGAAAGTGTAAGCGTTATAAGAGTATAAAAGTACAGTGGCAAACAGCTGAATTTCAAACACGAATCAAAACCTTCACAGGCTGGACAGCACAAATCATTCAGCACGAAATCGACCATTGTGATGGTATATTAATTTGATGGTGATACTATGAAAATAATAATTGATGCTGATGCGTGTCCAGTTGTGGATATTACTATCAATGTAGCTAAAGAGCGTGGGCTTGAATGTATCATTGTCTGCGATAATGCGCACACCATTGATAGGGATGGCGCTACAACTATTGTTGTTGATAAAGGTGCAGATTCTGCCGATTGTCGTATCGCAAATCTTACCCAAAAAGGTGATGTGGTTGTAACACAGGATTATGGTCTTGCGGCACTCGTGCTTGGCAAGGGTGGTAAGTCACTTAATCAGAATGGACTTATTTACACCGATAGCAATATAGAAAATCTCCTTTTCACACGTCATATAGGCAAGAAGGAGCGTATGGCAGGTAATAGGACAAAGGGCCCTAAAAAGAGAATATCACAAAATGATGTAGATTTTTTGAAGGCGTTGTTAATGTGCCTTGACCATTGTGATGTAATATAAAAATTCAACACCTATGAGGCTGTGTTACAACTTCATAGGTGGTTTTTCTTGTGAATAATTAAATTACGGATAAGCAGAAATTTCTGTTTGAAAAGTACAAGGAGTGTTGTATGGCATTGCAGAGCTGGAAGCGTTTGTGTCAGGGGTGAAATTAGGTGTAAATATCATTGTTGAAACCTACACCGACAGTTCACATAATTTTAAAGAAATGTAAGAAATGTTAAAAAGAGCGACAAAAAATACATCTGATGAATTATCAGATGTATTTTTCGATATTAAATTTTAGTTGTTTTAAGATTTTCCACATGTTTCAGATTGATTAGCAGGAACTAATGTTGTTCCATTTCTAAGTGTAAATTCACCGCTAAGTTTATTGCACGAATCACACATAGGTACAATCTTTTCGCCACTAACATTAGAATGGTATACGTGAGCTCCTATAGTTGGGCTATTTGAACAATTCGCAATAGAACACTTACTTGGCCATGCTTTCCCTGAAAACTTAATCCAATGATTTTTCCAACTTCCGCATATACAAGAGCGATTTCCTGTTCCTACTTTGTTTTTCCATCCAGTACAAGGTGCCATTTTTTCACCTCCTATCACTTTATTTTTCTATATTATATAATCGTATTTATACAACATTTTGTGACAACAATTTGCATATTTCTTGTATTACCTAATAACGATGTCAGGGGATAGCTCACCGTTTAACTTGGTGGACTTTATTTTTTACAAAACAAAAAGCAACAGTGAAAATACTGTTACAGAAGTGCAAATGAGTGAATATATATTATTGAAAAAAAGAAATAAATATATTATAATAAAGTGCACATTATAAGGTGGGTGGAATTAGTATGGCAGATTTAGGTGCAAGTTTTAGAGATTCTGTTGTTGAATATATTGATAGCTGGTCAGAAAATATTGAGGTTTTAAAAGAAGTAAATGTTGGTGCTAGATTTATCGGTACTCCAAGACGCATTGATATTGTTGTGAGAAATAAAGACAATAATAAATATGTTGGGGTTGAATGTAAAGTGCAATTTACAGATGGAACAGCATACGAGAAATTGACTTACGCACTTGATGATTGTATTTCTGCACCAATACCAGCGATTATTGCTTTTGCAGGACCAAAGATAAGAGATGACATGAAGTCAAAATTGATTATGTCAGGGTATGGAATTGAACTTGTTTATGATGAAGATTTAAATGGTGAAAGAAAACTAAAAGACCCACAAAATTTATTTAGACAGAGATGCTATATGGAACTGGGGTTAAACTGGTTTCCGTATGCAACAGGACAAAAAATAAGCGAACAATTAGATTTATTAGGATATTAATTTTGAAATAATATAAAAATAAAACAAGGACTTGCTATTGAATAGTGAGTCCTTGTTTTTATTTATAAGATTGATGGCTTTTCACCGAAAAAGTCCCATTTAATGTCAAAGTACCTTTTTGCAATTTCGGGATGGTCGTGCTCAAACTCTCTCATTGTAGCAAGAGAAGCACATAATGTGCTAGGATTTTTATGATATTCTTGATTTGCTTCACAGTATTCTCTGAAGGATTTTTTCTTGAAAAAATTAGGTTGATTACACCAACGAGCCAAAGTAACATATATCCCACGATACTTGGATTGTTCGTAAAGGTCATATCTCATAATATATGGTAAACAATGATATTTCATAAGAATTTTTATGCGTTCAAAGGTGTTGGCAATATCAATTTCATCTTGAGAGTCATATCCACACAAAACATACAACTTAGCAATTTGAGTGCTATATTTTTGCCATATTTTCAATTTTTCTTCAATTAAATCTCTTTCTTCGATATGGTCAAAAGCAAATATGTAATCTCCGTGATATTTTGAAGCAACAAGAGTTTTTGCTTTTTCATCTGTCATTAATCTTATATCTAACCCTTGACGGAATTGAAATGCTTTTCCTGTGTCATTGAGCTCTTCAAAAACCTCTTGCCATTTAGAATATCCAAGAATATTGTCATCCCAAAGATATATATATTTTCGTGATTTGTCAAGAAATTCATTAATAGGAGCATGACGAAAAACACGCTCATATTTTTCATTAACACAAAAAGAGCATTTTCTAAAGCATCCACGAGTAGCAAATCCAATTGAATAATCCATATAATCCTTAAATTTTATCGGTTTGATACCACGCGAAATTTCTTGTCCAATAAATTCATCGTATAAATGGTAATCGGGCATATGATGTTCTATCTCATGAGGAAGGTCAGGAGCATCTTTCCAAAAAAATCCTGTTCCACCAATTTGCAAGTTGGGATATTTTTTTGTATCAAACACATCAATTGGGACTTTTGTAAAGTCAAAAACTTTACTCATAAAGACTTTATCATAGTCATTGATTTCATCATAGTTTGTAATTAATTTTACATCGTTGCCTTGTTCTTTATAGAAACCACTTATTTTTTCACAAGCAAGGTTAGGATGTCTCGTACCATTATCTAAAAGATCTGCGTCAATAATACCGATTTTCATATTTAACTCCATAAATACTAATAAGATCCATAGGGATCTTTTTTATTGATATTAACATATATGAGTTTAAAAGTCAATAAAGATCTGTTGGGATCGATTTTAAAAGTGTTTTTTACACTCTAATGCAATTATGTATTAGGCAAAAATAAAAAGTACAACAGTTTTGTATTAAAACCATTGTACTTAGGTAGTTGTCGTGACAGGAGTCAAACCCCTTTAACTGGTAGTTTAAATGAGTATATCAACGTTATGAAATATAGAAAATATTTCTACAAATAAGCAATTTTCAATTCATCACAAATTCATCACAACACCTTGCCACACTACGATTTTAATAGTGCGGCTGTTGTGGATAGGAGGGAAAATAGATGAAATATGTAGCTTTGCCACATTTTACAAAGGTTGAAAACAAAATAGTAAAGACATGTGCTATTGTTGCTTTCAAAAAACATATTCCTGTTAAGGTTGTGAAAGATGTATCTTTAGATGTTAAAGCAGTTCAAGATTTAGTTAAGAAATTAAACGAAAACGAAGTTGAACTTGTACATCTTTATGATGTTATAGAAGATTTCTTATTCTAATAACATACATCATTATATAAGTCAAATCTTGCTTTATGTGTCGAATTAATGTATAATTTTCCCAAAAGGGGAGATTATATATGCTGTCAATATGCTTAGCATTGCTTCAGAATCCGGAAGACAAACTGCGATTTGAAGAGTTTTATAACAAATTTTATAATACAGTTTATTTCATTGCGAAAGACCATTTAAAAACTAAAGAAGCAGCCGAGGACTGTGCGCAAGAAATAATGATTCGTTTTGCAAAAGACTTCCATAACATAAAGCAAGATTTTGACGATAAAAGTTTTAGGAATTACGTTCGAGTAGTAGCAAAAGGCATCTCTATTGATATGTATCGTAAAGAGAAGAAACATATCGAAAATGTTATAGATGCTGACCTGACAGATTTTCGTAATCTTTCTGTTGATGAATTTGAGGTTTGCGACACAATGCTTTTAAAACAAGCTATTGATGCAATGCCGGAATCATACAGATATGTTTTTTATTTGAAATATTTTCATGAATTCAGCGGTGCAGAAATCGCTGCAAAGACAGGAATATCAGAAACATCTGTCAGGCAAAAATGTATGCTCGGAATGAAATTTGTTAGAAATTATATAAAGGAAGCAGAGAATAATGACTAATTTAGCAAAGGCTTGTGAATTGTCGCTCAACGAATGGTTAGCAACTTTTCCTGATATCATCCCTGAAGCTGAGCGTAGCCAAAAGCATGAAAAATGGAAGAGAAATCTTTTCAACAAAATGCGTGATGACCACTATCACAGATTTACAACGAGAACTATTAAGGTGATATTGGTGGCAGCAATATTGATGGCATTGTTGCTCAGTGCTTTTGTTTTCCCATCATCTCGTGAGACTGCCATTAATAATTTAAATGTTTTTAGCAGATTCAAAATAACTGAACATAACAAAAACGCTGTTAATGGTGAAATAAAAGTTGGCTATATACCAGAAGGGTTTGAACTGATAGCAGAGAAACAATCTGGCAAACAAAGAATATATGAGTTTGAACACAAGAATAGCGAGTTTTTCACAATATGGAAATGTTCATCAGTAATAGAAATGAATTTTAATACAGAGTTTTTTAATTCAGAAGAAATAATTGTAAATAATATAAAGTATGTTTATTGCCAAGGTAATGAAGGTGTGAACAATCTTGTTTGGACCAGAAACGATTATGTTTATGGCATTGATGGAACAATTTCAAAAGAAGAAATGTTGAAAATTGCAAAAACTGTAAAATAGGCTAACAAAATCTCTCTTAATTGCGATATAGCAAGTTAAGGGAGGTGAAAATTATGTCAAATATTGTTAAAAAAAGTCTTAGTGTTGTTTTAATTCTCACAATGCTTTTTTCAGTTTTTGCAATTAATTCTTCTGCTGCTTTAGTTGAAGAAGAATATCCTTTAATGCCTTGCTGGTCCGTTATTAGCAGGGTTGCAACAGGCTTTTCTATAAGTGGATTGGTTGCAACAGCATCAGTATCTCTTTCTTCACAGTATTCAACATCACTTTATATTAAGATTGAGTTCCAGAAAGAAGAATCAACAGGATATAAGACTCTTGAAACTTGGGAAAAGTCTGGCACAGGTAGAACTCTTCTTCTTGAAGAAGACAGACTTATCAATATTTTTGCAGATTACAGAATTAAAGTAACTTGCACAGCTGGTGGCGAAACATTTACTACATTCGACTACCCATAATCTAAAACAAAAAACAACCTCTGTAATTTTTACAGGGGTTGTTTGATTATCTTCAAGAAAATTTATAAGGAGAATTGAAAATGGAATATGAGATTTTTCCTCATAAAGTTATGATTGAGGGAGAAACAATCGATACATTTGGTATTGTTGTAACTGACCAACAGGGGACTACATATACTTTTGATGATATTACTACATCAAGGGAAAACCTTGAAAAGTTTGTTGCATTTCTTAACGAAGAAAATGTCTCTCTCAAATGCTTTAAAATATTTCTTGAACTCTTTATAGATAGTTTATAGGCAACAAAAAGGACTGGTGTAAAAACCAGTCCAATTTTAATATTCTTTTACCTTTTTGATACATTCTTCACAGAGAGAAAGTTCTTCATTAACATTTTCTGCTGTGCCACACAATTTGCACTTAGGTGTTAAAACTTCAATAGTCAGTTTGCCATCATTTTCACACAATATAACCTTTGTACCAGAACTTATATTCATCTTATTACGATATTCCTTCGGTAAAACAATTCTTCCTGCTTCATCCACTGTCTTAACTGTTCCATATAGCATATTTATCACCATACCTTTGTCGAGATTTGTTGTTTCTATGACAAATATACTACAATATGGCAATAAATGTCAAGAATGTTAAACGTATTTTAGGGATAATAGGGGAAAGAGTTCCCTGAAAACGCCAAGGTGGAAGAGGGTCCACCGTAGACAATGTTTGTTACCGCAACATATGATATGGAAACAGGCTGTGATGAATCTAGGCAGACCACTTGGAAAGCCGAGTGAATATTACTATTCCACCATCCTACAAGGTTACTTGGATGCAAGGTTTGATAAAACATACTTGAATGATGGGGTGAAAAGGTAGGTGGTAAAAATAAGACTCCGCACAAAAAAATGAGCCTATACAGGACTTTAGTTTATCCCGTATAGGCTTTATCTACTTTATAGAATTATTAATAGTGTGCTATGCCACATGCACATTCTTTATTTGAACCAAAGAGTTTCTGGAAGAAAAGTGCGAATTTGAAGAAGAAGTTTGAAACACCTGACTTATGACAATTGCAATCACATTCAATTGATGAGTCGAGAAGTTCATTGTCCTCATCACAATATCCGTTGCCGTCATTGTCTGCGTGACCCGTTGCCTCAAGAGTTACTGTCTCACGACTAATTTCTTCATTACAAACTGAACAATAAACAACTACATCTTTGCCACCATTTTCTGTGCAATTTGGTGCAATATAATTTTCTTCAACTGCACTTGCAGGAGTATGACCTAATGCATCAACATAATCAGCAATATAAGTGTAACCACATTCACAAGTATAAGTTGTATAACCTTTATCTTCGCAAGTTGGAACTGTTACCACTGCAACATATGTATGTTCTGTTATCTTTGCAATTGTTTCTGTGTATGTATCTCCACAACCACAAGTATATGTCATAACACCTGTTGCCATATGAGTTGCTGGTGTTGTGATTTCTGATGTATATAAGTGGTCTAAAGCACTTACATAATCACGATTGTAGCTTTCTCCACATTCACAAGTATAAGTTGTATAACCTTGTTCTGTGCAAGTTGGTGCTGTTACAACTGATTCAAAGTCATGACCAAGTGCATCAGCATATTGATATTCTTTTTTACCGCATTTACTGCAATTGCGATATTCTTCACCATGAGTTATACAATCAGGTTCGATTACAACAGTCCAGTCTGTGAAATCATGACCCATAGCATCAATATAATCATCAATGTAATTATGCCCACACTCACAGATATATGTTGTATAACCTCGATTTGTACAAGTTGGAACAGTTGTTATTGTGTTGTATGTGTGCTCTGTTATCTTAGCAATTACTTCTGTATATGTGTCGCCGCATTCACAAGTATATGTCATTACACCTTCTTCAAGGTGTGTTGCTTCTTTTGTAATTTCTGATGTATATGTGTGTTCGTGTGGAATTGAATCTTCAGGGAATATTAAAGGAACATCTTTTAATTCAGGATAAGGATAATCCTCTCTGCCATTCATTGTCCAAACAGTGTTAAAATCCCATTTTTCATAAGCTGTTTGTTTCTTCATTTGATCTTCACTTTTAGCTATTCCCGCAGTACAAGTCGGATTAACAACAACATCTTCAAGATAATAACAAAATGAACTACTTGAAGGTGATGTACCAAAACAACCACCGAAATTAGTAGCTGATTTTATTTCACCCACAGAATAGCAATAACCGATGTCGGTGTTTGTGCTTCCACCAACTATGCCTCCTGCTGTATAGTTTGATGCTTCAACTTCGGCAGAGTTGTAGCAAGAATTAATTGTACATTTAGCATAATAAGTAGTAACAGTTGTTTTGTGGGTATCGCCATCCGTAATTCCTGCAATACCCCCTGCAGAGGAATTAGTTGCAGTAACAGATGCGCCATTTGAACAATATTGAATGTTTGATATCCCGTAACAATAATATCCATTTCCATAACTATAGGAAACATTGGAAATTGATGTACCAACAATACCGCCGACTCCCGTAGAACCATTTATAATCGCAGCATTACTACAATACTTAACAAAATTATAATTTGTCTGTCTGTTTTCTCCTGCATTTTGATATCCTACAATGCCACCTACATTCTGGGAGCCTCTTACAGAACCTTGAACATTACAGTTTGATATAGTTGATGCATCACAAGAATATCCCGTGATGCCACCGACATAATCATTACTTGTTATATTCCCGATAAAGTTGCTATTAATAATTGTATTGTATGACATGTAACCCACTAATCCGCCGACATTATTATTAGCAATAATAGTTCCGAATATATCAACATCTTCAATAGATGAAACATTTGAATAACCTACAATACCACCGACATAATTATTACCGGTAATATCTAAGTTTTCTAATATAACATTTTTAATAGTTGAGTAATACCCATAACCAAATAAACCAACATAGTCTTGTTCAGGATTGTTTATGTAAAGGTTTTTGATTTTATATCCATTTCCATCAAAGGTACCTCTAAAATTAGTTGATTCTGTACCGATTGGTTCCCAACCTTTTCCACTATTGTAAAAGTTTCCACCTTTTTCATAGTCAGAATCTTCAAAAACAATATCATTCATCAATATGTATTTTCCTGCCATATCAAGTTTGATATTATCAAGGTCATCTTTTGTGTAAATTCCAACATATCCTTCAGACACTTCTGTTAGATGTTCGGTTGATTCAATTTCTTCAGCTGAACCAATGAGAGAAAAACATCCCCAAACCATTATTACAGCCAGAAAAATTGCAATAAGTCTTTTTGCTTTTTTCATAATATTTCATCTCCTATTAAGATATGAAACAATAATACCATTTATTGTTAATTTCTTCAAGGGTTTCTTTTGGCAAGTTATTGTCCATAAAAAAGTACTAGTCAGCAATCTTTTATTTGTGTATGGAAGGTTGAATGAAAAAGTAAATGCAAATTTTTGAAGCAAAAACCATAACTTTGGTTGCATTTACTTTTGCAATAAGAGGTTGTAAAATATAGTTGGTTAGTTCCTGAAGATGCTCCACTTGGAATAATGCACCCTTCAATTATGAAAATTCGGTTGAAGCAAGATGTGTATGATAATGACCATATTATACGAGTACATTTTGACGAAACAAAGTTGAATGGAAGTTTTGCAAGTGTATTGTTAAATAGTGAATATGGGAAAAAGCAACTTAAAAACCAGATTAAAACCTCTGTGGGTCAATACACGGTTAGTCAAGATGGTATTGGAGCAATTGCTACAATTTTACCTCCCATTGACTTACAAAACGAGTTTGCAGACTTCGTAAAACAAATCGACAAATCAAAATTTGTTGTACAAAAAGCACTTGATGAAGCACAAACACTATTTGATAACTTAATGCAAGAATATTTTGGGTGACTACATATGATAGATGTAAAAGTTAACACAAACGGAAATGAAATTTCAATCAACATAGAAAATGCAAATTATTTATGGTTTTTGTCAAACATATGACAATAATTAAGAAAACATTATACAGAGAATTATTCTTTATGCAATTGTTGAGGGAAATGCTTCTAATGGTTCTTATGTAAAATGGAAATCAAGTAATGGAAACTTTGATAAGAGTGCCGATGATTCAAATCTTAAAATCATTGCAAAGAATAAAGGTTGGACAACATTTACAGCAATTCTTTGTGCAGAAGATGGCACAGAATTAGTTCGTGCAGAAGTTGAAATGCACTCAAAGTCGGGTTTCTTTGACAAAATCGGTGGCTTCTTTAGAAGTCTGTTTGGTTCAACAAAGATTTATTAACATTAAAATTTAATGTCATTCTGAGCATAAGCAAAGAATCATCAAAAAATAAAAATCAGTAGAGAAGACCAAAAATCTTCTCTGCTTTTTTGTGCACATATAATTGGATTAATAATAAATTATCCTACTGAAAATAAAAATAATGTGTAAAATAAAACTACAAGATTTTTAGGAGGATGATTATGCAAAGGGCGATTACAAACGAGTTAGTTAACAAGTTTAAAATGTTTTTGTATGAGGATGAAAAGAGTGAAAATACAATTACGAAGTATATGCGTGATATAAAACATTTTGTTATGTATTTACAAGATAAAAATGTGTGTAAAGAGAACGTTATTGAGTATAAAGCGAATCTGCTAAAAGATTATGCAATAACAAGTGCAAACTCAATGATTGCGTCATTAAATTCGTTTCTTAAATTTGCTAATTGGGATGATTGTTGTGTAAAACAATATAAAGTTCAGCGGTCAATATATTATCCGGAAGAAAAAGAATTAACAAAAGATGAGTATTTCAGACTTATTAAAATTGCACAGAAGAGTAATGACAGATTAAGCTTGATTATACAGACAATTTGCAGTACAGGAATTAGAGTAAGTGAACTTCAGTATATTACCATTGAAGCTGTGCGAAAAGGCGAAGCAATAGTTAATTGTAAAGGCAAAACAAGAGTAGTTTTAATTACCAATAATTTGAAAAAAAGACTGCTTGAGTATGCAAGACAAAACAAAATTACATCAGGAATAATCTTCAGAACCCGTAACGGAAAGCCTATTAGCAGATGCAATATCTGGCGAGATATGAAAGCCTTGTGTGAAAAAGCCAATGTGAATCCTAAAAAAGTGTTTCCACATAATCTTCGCCATTTGTTTGCGAGAATCTTTTATGGAATTGAAAAGGATATTGTCAAACTCGCCGATATATTAGGCCACAGTAGTATAAATACAACGAGAATATATGTCTTAACAACCTGTAATGAGCACAAACAGAGAATGGAAAGGATGCGCCTGATAATATAAAAAATCGGCACCTAAGCACCGATTGATAACATAATTGTTATTATGTTGTATTTTGCGTGGAACAAAAACAATAAAAAAGCTATTAGAACAAAAAAGAACATAAAAAAGCAAGCTCTTCCAAAACAAAACTTTAGGAAAGGCTTTAAAACCATTTATTAATTTGCAAAAAAAAGTAATTTTTACTTGAAAAAAATTATTAATGTGTTATTATTTATATGTATAAGTTTAATTATATGTTTTCAACAACATAATAACAATTATGTTATAAAAAAAGAAACATATACAGAATTTAAAAGGAGGATGGTCATATGACTAAAAAAACGGGCAAAGTAATAATCTCTATTATTTTGGTTATTGCGATTGTGGTGGGAATGGTTTTATTATTAAAGAATAAACCAACATCAAAAATTGAAAACGGGTTATCAGCATACGAAATAGCTGTTCAATACGGATACGAAGGAACGGTTCAAGAATGGCTAGAATCACTTAATGGAAAATCTGCATATGAGATTGCTGTTGAAAGTGGATATACTGGAACGGAAGATGATTGGGAGAAATCACTTGTCGCTATTTCACAGAACACAGCAAGTATAAAAAATGCGGAATTCAATTCAAAAGGTGAATTAATAATTGTTCTTTCTGATGATACGAAATTGAATTTGGGTGTTGCAGTAGGTAAAGATGGCGCTGATGGCAAAGACGGCGCTGACGGTAAAGATGGCGTTGATGGCAAAGATGGCGTTGATGGCAAAGATGGCGTTGATGGCAAAGATGGCGCTGACGGCAAAGATGGCGTAGACGGCAAAGATGGCGTAGACGGCAAAGATGGCGCTGATGGCAAAGACGGCGCTGACGGTAAAGATGGCGTTGATGGCAAAGATGGCGTTGACGGTAAAGATGGCGCTGACGGCAAAGATGGCGTAGACGGCAAAGATGGCGCTGATGGCAAAGACGGCGCTGACGGTAAAGATGGCGTTGATGGCAAAGACGGCGTTGACGGTAAAGATGGCGTTGATGGCAAAGACGGCGTTGACGGTAAAGATGGCGCTGATGGTAAAGATGGCGCTGATGGTAAAGATGGTACTGATGGTAAAGATGGTGCTGATGGTAAAGATGGCGCTGACGGCAAAGACGGTGTTGATGGCAAAGATGGCGTAGACGGAATTAGCATAACCAATGCTACGATTAATGAAAAAGGTCAATTAGTTATTAGTTTTTCCGATGGCACAAGTGTGAACCTTGACAAGGTTGTTGGAACAAATGGCGCAGATGGTGTAAGTGTTGTTAATTCTGTAATTAATGACAAAGGCGAATTAGTTATTACATATTCTAATGGCCAATTAGCAAATCTTGGTACAGTTGTTGGCGCAGATGGCGCAGATGGCGCAGATGGTGAAGATGGTGTAGATGGCAAAGATGGTGCTGATGGCAAAGGAATCAGCAAAACAGAGATTAACAGTTCAGGAGAATTGATAATCACATATACTGATGGTACAAGTGATAATCTTGGTGCAATTATTAGTAATAATGATGGTGCAGGCACAAGTGTAGTTGCACCTCAAGTTAGAATTAACGCAGCGACTAATGAATGGGAAACATCAGTAGATGGTGGTGAAACTTGGCAATCAACCGGTGTAAAAGCAACTGGGAAAGATGGTGCCGATGGTAAAGATGGTATGGATGGTGCTAATGGTAAAGATGGCACAAGCATCGTGAAGTCTGAAGTTACTTCTGATGGCGAATTGCTTTTAACATATTCTGATGGTACTAAGCAAAATCTTGGTGTAATCGTAGGCACAAATGGTAAAGATGGCATTGATGGCAAAGACGGTGTAAGTGTAATTAATGCTAAAATTAACAGTGATGGTGAACTTGTTTTAACTTATTCGAATGGTCAGATTTCAAATCTTGGCAAAGTGATTGGTGCTGATGGTAAAGATGGTGCCGATGGTAAAGACGGTGCTGATGGCAAAGATGGTGCCGACGGTAAAGACGGTGTTGATGGCAAAGATGGCGTAAGTGTTATTAAATCAGAGATTAATTCAAAAGGCGAATTAGTTGTAACATATTCAAATGGTCAAATTTCAAATCTTGGAAAAATTGTAGGCACTGATGGTAAAGACGGTGTCGACGGAAAGACACCATATATTAAAAATGGCAATTGGTGGATTGGTGATACAGATACAGGAATTAAAGCTCAAGGTACAGACGGAACAAATGGTACAGATGGTGCAAACGGTACTGATGGTAAGGATGGCATAGATGGTGATACTCCATACATTAAGAATGGCAATTGGTGGATTGGTGAAACTGATACAGGCGTTAAAGCACAAGGTATTGATGGTAAAGACGGCATTGACGGCAAAGATGGTGCCGACGGTAAAGACGGCGTTGGAATAGAAGAAATTGTAATTGATAATAATGAACTTGTTGTATCTTTAACAAATGGTACAGTATTAAATCTTGGTTGTATTAAAGGTGTTGACGGTAAAGATGGCATAAATGGTGCCGACGGTAAAGATGGTACTGATGGTAAAGATGGAATTGGCATTTCAGGTGTTGAGTTTAATGAATACAATGAGCTCATCATAAAGTTTTCTGATAATACAACAAAAAATCTTGGAGAAATAAATGGTGCTGATGGTAAAGATGGTGCTGATGGTAGGGGTATAAGTAAAACAGAAATTAACAATTCAGGAGAGTTGGTAATTACATATACTGATGGAACAAGTGATAATTTAGGTGTAATTATTAGTGATAATGGCGGTGCAGGTACGGGTGTGATTGTACCTCAGGTTAGAATTAATACAACGACTAATGAATGGGAAACATCAGTAGATGGTGGTGAAACTTGGCAATCAACCGGTGTAAAAGCAACTGGTAAAGACGGTATCGATGGTAAAGATGGTGTTGACGGCGCTAATGGTAAAGATGGTACAAGCATCGTGAAGTCTGAAGTAACTTCTAATGGAGAATTGCTTTTAACTTTTTCTGATGGAACTATTCAAAATCTAGGAAAAATCGTAGGTGTCGACGGTAAAGACGGCAAAGATGGCACTGATGGTAAAGACGGTGCCGATGGAAAGACACCATACATCAAAAACGGCAATTGGTGGATTGATGATACAGATACAGGAATTAAAGCCCAGGGTACAGATGGAATAAATGGTACAGATGGTGCAAATGGTACTGACGGCAAGGATGGCATAGCAGGTGATACTCCATACATCAAGAATGGTAATTGGTGGATTGGAGAAACTGATACTGGTGTTAAAGCACAAGGCGTTGATGGCAAAGATGGTATCAATGGTGAAGACGGTGCCGATGGTAAAGATGGCGTTGGTGTAAGTGGCGTATCAATTAATGATGAGAATCATTTAATTATTATGTTATCAGACAACAGTAGTATAGATGTTGGTGTTGTAGTTGGAAAAGATGGTAAAGACGGCGTTGATGGTAAAGACGGCGTTGATGGTAAAGACGGTGCTGATGGTAAAGACGGTGCTGATGGTAAAGACGGTGCTGATGGTAAAGACGGTGCTGATGGTAAAGACGGTGTAGACGGTAAAGATGGCGTTGATGGTAAAGACGGCATTGGAGTAAAAGATGTAACCATCTCTGACGAAGGTATTTTAACTGTAACACTTGATAATGATACTGTTATCACTTTAGGAAATATTAAAGGCAAAGATGGTATCGGTATTGCAAAATCAGAAATCAATAGCGAAGGTAACCTTGTTATTACATATACAGACGGAAAAGTAGTTACTTTAGATAAAGTAGTAGGTTCTGATGGTATAGGAATACAGAAGGTAGAGTTGACTGAAGATTATGAGTTAGTATTGACTTTAACTGATGGTACAATTCAGAATTTAGGTTCTGTTAGAGGTGAAAAAGGTGAAACTGGTGTTGGTATTGCAAACGCAGGAGTAGATTCAGATGGTTATCTTTATATCACCTATGATAACGGAACAACAGTTGATAAAATCGCTTATATTAAGGGTGAAGATGGTGCTGACGGTGATACACCATATGTGAAAAACGGAAATTGGTGGATTGGTGACGTTGATACGGGTGTTAAAGCAGAGGGTGCAAACGGAACAAATGGTATCGATGGAACTAATGGTAAAGACGGAACTAATGGTGTAAGTGTTATTAACAGTTATGTGGATGAAGAATACCATCTTTGGATTGTGCTTTCAGATGGTACAAAAATTGATGCAGGATATGTTGGCGTAGAAAAAGATAACGAAAACAATGGCGGAGACGATGATACACCAACAGTACAGACATACGAAGTTGTATTTAAGGATTATGACGGAACTGTTTTGAAAACACAAGTTGTGAATGAGGGTGAAGACGCAACTCCACCTGAAAATCCAACAAGAAACGGATATACTTTTACAGGATGGAGTGGTTCATACTCAAATGTTACAGCCAATGTAACTGTGACCGCAACATATACTGAAAACAGCTCAGAAACATATACAGTTACATTCTATGACTATGATGGTGTAACTGTTATAGACACAAAAACAGGAATTGCAGAAGGCGGTTATGCAACACCACCATCAAACCCAACAAAGAGTGGAGCAACTTTCATGGGATGGGAAGGTAACTATTATAATGTTACAAAAGATGAAAGCATAAGAGCTGTTTATAGTGATGAGAAGAATGTTTTTGTTGTTGAGTCTGCTTCAGCTGGTGTAGGTGACACAGTTACAGTTCTTGTATCTGTTGATGGTTCTGTGAAAACTTGTGGCTTTGACCTTAACATTTTCTATGACCCATCTCTTGAATTGGTATCTTACGATAGTGACTTGGATTTGGATGTTGTTGTAAATGATTCGTTATATGCAAATGGAATTAAATTGAATTTCAGCTCTGCAAGCGATAAAACAAAGCAGAGAGATATTATAGAATTAACATTTAAAGTCAAAGACACAACTAAGCAAGCGTTACCTATTACTGTTCAAGTAACAGAGGCTTTTGAAGTTACAAGTACCGGAGCTATTGAAAATACAGCTTATACGGTTGTTGATGGTGTGGTGAAAGTACAGTGACCTTAATGAAAAATAAAAAAGCGATTTTTCTAGCAGTTGCAACTTGCTTTTTGGTTATTGTAACAGTAATTATTCTTTTGAACGGTTTAAATAAAAAAACCTACGAAGTAACTTTTTATTCTGACACGGGTGTAGTATTAAAAATAGATACAGTAAAAAAACATTCATCGGCAACACCACCCAATTCACCTAAAATAACATACGGAAAAGTTTTTAAATCATGGGATATTGACTTTTCGGATGTTACGAAAGATTTAGATGTTCATCCGGTGTGTGAAGAAACAAAAGAGAAAATGAATGTTATTGTAGTGCAGAGTTTATATTCTGCGAAAGAAAATACAATTACTGTTCCAATTCAACTTTGTGGGAATGTGTGTGCAGCAGGATTAGATATTACTATTCACTATGATAAAGATTCTTTGAAATTGCAGTCAGTTACTGAGGATGGTTCAGTTATTTATAATGATTCAACGCCTGGAATAGTTAACCTGAATTATGTTAGTGCAGTAAACACAACAGCAGATGTTGACCTTTGTAATTTGCAGTTTCTGACCGGCTCAAATGAAGGTGAGTTTCCATTGACCATAGAAGTTAAAAGCATTTATGCATTTGAAGATGGAAGTAAAACTGATGAATTATATATTCCTGATTTTACTGCAATTGATGGAATGGTTTATGTAAACTAGTAAAGGAGGAGTGATTATTGCAGAAGAATAAGAGGCGAATAAAAATTCCTTTTTGGATTCAAATAGTTTTGATTCTTTTTACTGGTGTTTTGCTTAGCTGTATAGTACTTATCATCGGCAATAGCATAACTCAGACTAAGCAAGAAATAGTGAATCATACAGTAACATTTGCATATTTAGACGGGACGATTATTGAAACAAAAACCGTTGAGGATGGTAAAGGTGTTGTTCCACCTGATATGGATAATGATGGTGTATTCCGTGGATGGAGTGCAGGCTTTAACAAAGTAAAATCAGATATCGAAGTTCATCCTATATTTTATAATGCGTTAGAGGAAAATTTATTCTATTTTGATTCGCTATATGTGAAAGAAGGAACAAAGTTTATACTGAATGTTTACGTGGGTGGAAATGTAGATGTTTCTACCGGAACACTTTCACTAAGTTATGATACAGAGGTTCTAAAATATAAAAAAGCAGAAACCTCTGAAATATCAGAAGTCTCAGAAGATAAATCGGGAGAAATAACGATAAATCTTGATAGCAAAACACCATTAAAAGAAAAAACATTGATAGCGCAATTAGCTTTTTATGCAAAGAAAAAGGATGCATATTCAACTTATATTGACTTAACAGTAAAAAATGCTGAAACAATTGTTGCAGGACAACAAAAACCAGTAGCTTTTGCGACAATTAAAAACAAAATTTACTTTTTACAGGAGGTCGGAGAATGAAGAAGAAAATAATTAAATTACTTGCCGGTGTTATTGCAGTGGCTATGCCGTTGACAACAATTATGTTCTCAGTTGCTCAGGCAAGTGATGCAAATACACCAATAAGTGGTACGGAAACAGCGTATTCAACCGATGTTAAGTATGACAGCCCTGATATTAATGAGTTAACCGGAATGGGTCAGGAGCCTGAAGATTTATCAGTAACTGCAGGTGCCGAGTATTTGGAAAAGGCTTGGTATGAATATGTTACATATTCAGATAAAGCAGTAGCATCGTATCGCTTGGACGATAACACTCGTTTGCTTTTTTATGACCCATACACATATACGGATGCGATGGTAATGGATGTGCAGTTTGATGCCACTACAACTAGATTTGACACAATGTCTTCATATACTATATCAAAAACAAATACCAAGAGTATCTCTGCTTGTGTTTCTTCTACGGATACAAGCACATCAGCTGTTCAGACAAGTGGGCGTGATGTAACGCATACAGATGTGAAAAATAGTGGTGAAACAAAGACGATATATAATCATAATATTGAAGATGAAACTGAAGGTGTTGTTACAGAAAGAACAGACTATGAATATGTATTAAAAAAGACAGACGGAAGCGCAGTAACAACAACAAATACGTTCTTGAGTGAGACAGAGATTGGAAAAGATGGTGGTTTTGTATTTATTGAGCATATAAATATTGGGCATGATAAGGAAACAACAGAAAGTCATGATGAGGAATGGGTAACAGACTATGAAGAACACAAAACTATTTATAGCCCAGGTTATAAAACTTCCACAAAGTATACTGGTGATGATAAAGTTGAATATAATACCACCTCTACTACCGATGGATGGACTGAACTTTCTGCGAGAGTAACTAAAACGCTTGGTTCCTCAAGGTCAACAAGTAATTCTTGGTCTGAAGAAGAAAGTGTAACTGTAACAAAAACTTATGCTGCAACACATTTTGCTTCAGATGGAGTTACCCCTCTTCGATGGGCAATTGTTCATTATGAAGTGCAAATGCCTATGAAAGTTTGTATGCAGGTTAAGTATAGTGGTGAGTGGGTCACTATTTCCACAATTTACTGTATGCTCACAACAGTAAAAGGAACTTGCCGAGCATGGATGGAAAACGGACAGGTGTATTACGAGGATTGGGCCAGTGGTGAACCAGTAGTTGCTACAGACTTCTGGGCACAGTTCTTAACAAAAGAACAGTTGATGAGTGCTTATACAAATAAGCTTTATCCTGTAGGAGGTGAAGACTGATATGAAAAAGTTTACAAAGACTTTGTTGATTGCACTTGCACTTGTATTAGTCTTTGCAACCTCTGTGTTCTCTGTGTCTGCAACAGAAAAAACGGTTGCTGTTGCTTCTTCAAATTTCCTTGTTCGTCAGGGTGAGACCTTTACCACAACAATTTATATTCCCGACAATGCTAATATTGTGGACTTTGATATTACAGTGAATTACGATACTGACATTCTCACTCTCGTAAAGGCAGAAGAGCATAAAGATATTAAGGGAACTGTAGTATTCAATGCAGAAAATGTTGGTGCAGTAACAATAAACTATACAAGAACAAGTAAAAATGTTACTGAATACCTCCCTGTTGTAAATCTAACATTTACTGTTGATGAAAATGCTGGTATAGGTTCTTATGATTGCCTTACAATAGACCAAAATTCTGAGTATATTGCACATACCTTGAATAGCTCGGGAACATTAGACCCTGTAGATTTTTCTTGTGATTTTGCAAAACTGGTCGTTTACGAAATGGGTGATGTTGATTTAAATGGAACATTAAACATTGCCGATGCAACATATATTCGTAGACATTTGGCAGAAATTGATGGAGCAATTCTTGAAGGCTTTAAGCTCTCATTGGCAGATACATATTATGATGGTGAGATAAATATTGCTGATGCTGTAAGCTTGCAGCGCCATTTGGCTCACTTAGATGTTATTTATGGTGACCGTGTAAATATCACGTTTGTGGACATAAACGGTGATACCTATGCAAAAAAATCAGTTGTTTATAACGGAACATTACTTAATATTCCTTCTGTTCCTGAGGTTGACGAATACTCAGGTGGTGTATGGTCACAAAGTCCAACTGAATATATTGCACCTGTTTATAATAATATGACTTCTGATACCACATTGTATGCTTTTTATGAAGGTGGAAAGACCTCAGAGGCTGTTGAATATTATAAACGTATGTTGACTGAACGATATTATAGTGGAGATATGCCAACAAATCTTTCTTCAGATTTGAGCCTTTGGTCCAATCTTTACTATCAGGACGGTTATTATGCTAATTTTATTTGGAGTTCTGACTGTAACTATGTTCTTAACAGCACCACAGGTGAATTTACAAAGCCTACATATCCTCAGGATATGACTCTTACAGCAAAAATTATATCTTATGATGCTAACAATAAAATTGAGGCAGAGGACAGTATTTCATTTAACTACTCTGTTCCGGGTGAATTTGTTTGTCCTACCAAAGAAATGGTTGCCGATTGGATTAAGCACTATTTTACAGATTCAACAGATAATAAATACCGTGTAAATTATGATGTAAAACTTGTAAATAAATTGAACAATACTGTTCTTCCTACAGAAGGTTCACTTTACGATAATTGTGAAATCAGAATTCAATGGTATCAGGATGTTGATGGTGAGGAAAAGCCAATCAGTCACATTGAAAGAACAACTACTGCACAGGTAAATGATTACATAGCAGTAGCAACATTTAATGGAAAGCCACTTGAAGATGACGGTAAAATTTATATTGATGATGTAGAAGTAACTGCAATAGAGCAAATGGAGATTAAGAACTATATTATTCAGCAGATTGCAGCACAAATGGGAACTCTTGCAACAGATGAAACAAGCCTCTGGAACAATGATACAGAATATGGAACAACTGTTACTTGGCACACTGGTAACGCAGATATCGGTTATGTGTCAGAAAATGTTTTAAAACTTAAAGATGATGCTGTTACAGGTTCAACATTGCCACTTAATGCCATAGTTTCTTATGTTGTTGATGGTGGCAAAACAGAGGAATTCGTTTTGTCATATAATCTTACAGTTTCTTGTGATAATACAATTATTAAAGCTCCTGAGAATATGGATGTAGAGCTTTATAAAGCAATTAAAACAGAACTTGACGAAGAACTTGGTTATCGAGGAGATTTAACATCTGCTGCATTGGCAAATGTTAAATTTGTAAATCTTGATTTAAGTGATTATCCTGACATTACAAGTTTGCGTGGATTGTCATATTGTACATATTTACGTACACTTAATATTTCCGGCTTGCATATAACAGACGGAACAATGAATCAGATTGCAACACTTTCTTATCTTGAAGCTTTTATAGCACGAGATTGTGGTTTAGATAATTTAACTGATGGTGGAACAGCGACATTACGAAATGCAGTAAACCTTAAGATGATTGACTTGACAAACAATAATTTTACTTCTTTAGACTCCGTATTTGCTGAAGGTATTAAGTATGGAAGACTTAGAGAAGCTTACTTGTCAAACAACAAGCTTACAGATATTGATGCATTACAACGAGCTCCAATATTGACATACTTGTCTTTGTCAAACAATGGTCTTACTACAGAGAGTACAGCTGCAATTGCAAATTATCCTTATTTACAGTATCTCGCTTTAGCATACAATAAAATTGATAGTGTAGAAAATCTGACAGGTCTTAAATATTTAACTGAGTTAAGATTACACAACAATCAGCTTACTGATGTCAGAGCTTTGCGAGGTTTGGTAAATCTTGAGATTTTATACTTAGGACATAATCAGATTCAGGATATCGGATTCTTTAATACTCTTACAGATCTTGAATTGTTATATGTTAATGACAATAAGATATCGGATGTATCTTCTCTTACATCTTTGTCAAAGTTGGAAATTATAAATGTAAGTAATAACAATATTTCCAGCTTATCTGTTCTGAGAAATTATACTAGTACGCTGACAGAAATATATGCTGAAAACAATAAATTAACAGATTTCAGCTTTATCAATGGTGCGTCAAATTTACACATCCTTATGTTAGCGGGTAACAAGACTGAGATAGCACAGTCAAATATGTCAACATGGTTATCCGGTTTAAGTGCATTAGAAGTATTAACACTTTCCGATATAACTTTAACCGACCTTTCTTTCCTTGACTCAATGGAAAAATTGGCAAGATTAGATGTTTCAAATTGTGGTTTAGGTGCATTTACTGGTGATACATCTAATATTGAATTAATTGCAAATCGTTATGCAACACTTAGGATTTTAAATATCAGCAACAACGATTTCCGAGGATATGAAGATGAAATCCTTAAACTCAGAAATATTTCCTTGTTAACAGTGCTGTATACAGACAATATTTGCGATAAGTTAGATGTGTTTACCTTAACTTACTCTATGCCTGAACTCAAATATATTTCTATGGAAAATTGTGGAATTACATCTGCGAGCTGGCTTTCAAAATATGATAAATTAGCTTATGTTGACCTTGCAGATAATAATATTTCTGAAGTTGACCTTGAGACCTTTATTTCTCAGGCAAGTCAGAAGACAATTAAGGAATTATATCTTGATACAACTAATGAAAATTGTGTTTTTGCTGATGCATATAGAGTTGCAGATTTTGCTGTGGAAAAACTTTCATTGTCAGGTGTAAAGGTAGAAAAGGTTGAGAAATTACCATATATGGATAATATTAAGTATCTTAACCTTTCTAATACAGGACTCACTAATCTCGTTGGTGAAGACTTAGAACTCGCTGATTTGTATTCAATCGAACGTTATAAAACAGTTGAAATAATTGATATCAGTGGATTAGAAACATATATATCTGTTTTAGAAAATATGGACTCAGTTAAGACTGTTTATGCAGTTGGAACAGTTGATAGCAAATCGTTCTACGAGGAAAATCTCCACATACTTCAGAATCTGTACAACGACGGTGTGGAGTGTTACCTCTATGACAAGGAAATAAAATATGTACCAACAGCAACAAAGGAAGGTAATGATATATTAAACCTTATTGAAGACTTTTCCTGTGATATTACTGTAGCATCTGATAATGTCATTAGTGATAATAATCCATTTATAATTGATGAAATTAATGATTTTGATATTACATGGACTTTGAGTAATGATATTAATTATGAAATAGTAGATAATCATCTTTCTGTTAAAGATTATTCTAAACTTGAAGATGAAACTCTCACTTTAACGGCACAAATTACAGTTTATCCTGACCAGGAACCTGTAACTCGAGAATTTACAATTAATACTCATATTTTGAGAGCGACTCCTGACTATTTTGAAATAAATGCGGAAGGATATTCGGAACAGCTTACTCGTGATAGTGTATTCTCATACGATGTAAAACTCAAGAGTGCAGTTACAGATGGGTTCACAAACCCAGTTAAACCGGTAGAAGACAGTATTGATTATGAATATACTGCGATAAGCGCAGACGGAGAAAATATTCCATATGTTAATGTGATTACAGAAGGTCCAAACCATAAATATAGCATTAACTCAGCAGCTCCATTAGGTGCTACTGTTACACTTGATATTTGTGCAAGTCATATGGCAAAAGATGGTTCAATAGTTGAGGATAGTGACCATATCTCAGTTCCTGTTACTGTTGCAAGTAGAACATATCTCGCAACATTTGTTATGAACGGCGGAACAATAGTTGATGCCAATGGTATAAACAGAGAAACATGTAGCTTTGTAGAAGATTCTTTGATTTTTGCTTCATTAACTTATAGTAGACCTGGTTATGAGTTCAAGGGTTGGTACACTGATGAAAACTTTGAAAATGAGTTCAGTAAGGATGGTTTAGAAGCTATTATGCCATCAAGTGATTTGACTCTTTATGCAAAATGGGAGGCATTATCATACACTGTAAACTTTGATGCAAATGGTGGTACAGTAAGCACAACAGAAATGAGTGCTTTAAGTGATGTTGAACTTGGCGAGCTCCCAATTCCAACAAGAACATACTATACATTTGATGGTTGGTTCACATCTGCAACTGGTGGAACAAAGGTTACAGCAGAATCAAAGTTTGCAAGAACAGAAGATATGACATTATATGCTCATTGGACTTTGAATTCATTTGTTGTTACATTTGATGCAAACGGTGGTTCTGTTTCCACATCTTCGTTAAGAGCATATTGTGGTCAGGGACTTGGAACATTGCCTACACCAACGAGAACAGGTTTCACTTTTGCTGGTTGGTACACATCTGCATCAGGAGGCTCTGAGGTAACATCATCTTCAACATATTCTGTAGCAAATGATATTACACTTTATGCTCATTGGACTGTAAATTCATATACGGTATCTTGGGCAACTGGCACTGGATATTCAATTACTGTAAAGAGAACAGCTTCGCCAAATGGTGGTGCTACAACAGGAACTCTCTCATCTGGTTCAAAGGTATATTATGGTGATACTCTTAGTATTACTTATACAGCAGCCACAGGATATTCAATTACAAAACAAGGTTCGACATCTATAACAGTTACTGGAGATGTTACTAAAGATGTGATATATGCCGGAGCAAGTTTAAATAGCTATACATACAAAATTGTATATAAATCTAGCAATGGCACGGATTTGGGAAGTTCTACTGTAACATATAAGTATGGCACGAAAAATACCATTTCTGCTCCAGCAAAGTCTGGATATACTACACCTGCTTCTCAAACTGTAACATGGGATTCTACTAGTGCAAAGACAATTACATTCACATACACCCCTAAGTATGTTTCAAGTTCTCAGTCACTTACCAGTGGCTGGTGGTGGAATTACAACGGATATGGAATTACCTACAGTGTAGCTGGAGAATATCGTAACAGAACTGCCACAAGTGTACAAGTAAAGATTACCTGGACTCAAACCATTAGTGGCTCTGCATTTGGTTATAATCAATACTTCTATTGTAGTTTGTGGCATGGAGGTGCGAACAAAGGTAATACTGGTAATGTAAAAATTGCTTCTACTTCAACATGGCCTTATTACAGTTCAAGCGGTCCTTGGCATAATGGAAGTGTCACAGTAAGCTCTGGTTGGATAACAATTCCTTTAAATACAACAAATGCAACGACAGTTGGTGTTGCTTGTGATTGGTGGACTGAGGGTACTAATGCATCAGGTTCTTGGTCTGGCAAGAATATCTCTATTCCTGCATATTGATATAATTTCCCATTTCAATCATCAAGTATTATACCAACTCCACAAATGGTACACAGTTAATGTTGAATACTGAAAGGTACATTGTTCTTTAAACTATAATAGGAAAACTGCATCAAGGTATTGGTGCAGTTTTCTACTTGTCTCTTTAGCAAAGACAAAACCCCCGGTTCTACCGGGGGAATAAAATAGCTTAAGTAAAAATAAAACGTGGCGAGCAATGGCAAGCC
>RHMF01000034.1_pt1 | contig 45418 bp, 36 predicted proteins | sample 5365151 | NCBI WGS metagenome assembly RHMF01 (sample SAMN10266501, study PRJNA497801) | feces metagenome | isolation source: feces | host: Bos taurus | place: China: Prairie of Fairy Mountain | collected 2017-08-14 | reverse complement strand
CTCGTTGCAGTACATCACTGCCGGTTTGGGTTACCACTACAAATCGTTCTATGCCGACCTGGCCTATGTGAACAAAATGCGCAAGAGCGTCTATGCTCCTTTCAACCGCGCTTATGCCGACTTTAGCGACGAGGTGAAAGACACCAACAACCGTGTCGCCCTCACCTTGGGCTTCCGCTTTTAACGGTAACATTACACACCTAAACAAGAGGCGACACTCGCGGAAGAGTCGCCTCTTGTTCGTTCTTAGGATATATGTCTCACTGCTGTCTCACTGCATCGACTTGGCAAAGCGCACTTGACTGGCGTAAACCGGGAACTTCATGGTGAGGATGACACCGTTTTCGACCGACGCCTGCACGTCTTGCGACATCATCTGCAATGTGGCGTCAACCCACATGGCCACATAGGTGTCGGTGAAATGAGTGGGGGAGAGGTGTCCCTTGAGCATGCCGCAGATCCATTGTTTCTTCATGACTTGTGCACCTTCCACATAGATGATGTCGTAGCCTGCCTCGGCAGCCACCACGGCAATGGTATATCGTCCTCCCAAACGCAGACGCGTGTCGTCCATGTCGCGGTCGAGATAGGTCCAGAATCCTTCCAGCGGGTCGGTGCTTTCGGCAAAATGTTCCGCCAGTGATTCACGGGTCCAGGATGTATTGACCGACACTGTGTTGTCGGTGGAAAAAGAGAGTGCTGTGCGCTCAATGGCCACACGGGCGCCGGCTCCGGTAGCATATCCCACATTGACGGCACCTTGCGGGCGTTGGGTGGCTACCTCTATCACCTGGTGCAACTCGTGGTTGCCGATTGAGACTCTCAGACCATTGGCGCTGACATCCATGCAAAGCACGTTCATCCCATCCGTCAGATTCACGCCGCGGTCTATTTGTTTGCTGGCCAGCACTGTGGTGTCACGGCCGTTTCGTTCTACCACGGTGATGGTCATGAAACGTCTGTCGGTCAGGTCGTCATAGGGATTGGTGTTGTCGCAACGCAGCAGCACAAGCACTTCATGTCGGCCGTTGGCATTGACCACAGCACCCCATTCGGTTGACGTGAGCCGCACGGTTTTGCGTGTCATCTGGTTGGTCACGTCCACACTGTGTCCTTCCTTGTTATTCAGATTCGCCAGCCGGAGTTGGTAACGATAGTTGATGGCAGTGACCGACAGCGTGTCGAGCGTTGTCGTGCGCATATCGAAACCGCTTTCGTCAATCAAAAAATCACCCTCAATGGCCCGGTAACGGCCCATCATACGAATTGATTCATCGGGCATTAATCCGGCAAATCGGTTGTCAACGGAATTATAAATGGTGCGTCCTGCCGCAATGGCAGGCAACAACATCAACAGCACGAGCAAAAGCAGGCCTGACTTATTGATTTGTTTCATAAGAATGGTAAAATAGAAAAGAGATACCGCCATAGCCGCTTGTCATTGCAGCCACTGGTACAGACCGGAAATAATGCCGTAGAGCGAGATAACAAGGATAATGCCGCCCATGATGCGGTTGATGAGCCACATCGAGCGGATGTTGAAGTGGGAGCGCACTTTGTTGACGAAATAGGTGATGACAGCCCACCACAACAATGCGCCGCCCACAATTGCGCAGAACCCGATGATGTTGAGGAACCACATGGGTGTGGGGAACGTGAAGCGTCCGAAAAGAATAAAGATAAGGAACACGATGAGCGGGTTGCTCAAGGTGAAAAGAAATCCGGTGACCATGTCGCGCCAATGGTTGTCGGGGACATCGGAGCGGTCGGTGATGGCGCTCACGGGATTGTGAAGAATCATGTATACGGCATAGACAATCAGGGCCAGACTGCCGATGATTTGCAGAAGAAACTGGTTTTCCTTGATAAAATTGGTGACCATCGACAGGCCGAGTCCCACAAGCAGGCAGTAGAACAAGTCGCTGGCGGCGGCTCCAATGCCGGTGTAGAAACCAGATGCGCGCCCGTTGTTGAGAGTGCGCTGCACGCACAATACGCCCACCGGTCCCATGGGTGCCGACAAGATGACGCCAATCGACAGGCAACCCACTATGAGAGATATGACACCACTTATGCTCATTTGATTCTGAAGAAATATCCAAGAGTAACTGCCAACGACATGCCGTTGCTGCCGCTGAAAATATCGGTCTTATGGTTAGAGAAAACATCATTGAGGCCGTAGTAAAAACGTGCCTCAAGCAGCATGGAGTGCTTGTCGCTCAAGAAAACCTCCATGCCGGCTCCAGCGGCGATACCGTAGTCAAAGCGGCTTTTGATAGGCAGCGTGTACTGCTCGATGCGTCTTGAGTTGTACTCAAAGTAGTCGATGTCGGCAGCGGTGGTATAGTCAAAATTACTGCTCGCACCGTCGGAAATCATATAGGCAATTTCAGGCCCTGCGTTGAAAAAGCCATGTACCCGCTGCGACCCGAAATAGATGTGGGTAAGGACAGGAAATTCAATATACGTGAGTCGGTGCTGGTAATTGTAGTCGCTATTCTCAAAGGTTTCTTTCCACCCCCGCATTTCCACATTGAGTTCAGCCACTATGCCGAAGTGCTTCTCTTCCACATAGCGAAACATTCCACCAAAGGTTGCGCCCGGCAGCCACGTCTGTGTCACGGTGGGATTGAAATTGAGCCTCGACAACGACAGCCCGGCTTTCCCGCCCACCGAGATATTGCCTTCGTAATGAGTCTGGGCAGCAAGCATTGCGGGCATAATAAATGCCAGCAATATCAGCAATGCATGTTGGTAGCGGTTAAGTCGCATGTAAAGGCCAGGGATTATAAAACAATTGTGATGATTTGGTGTTCAGGCGTGAAGTGTACGATGTCCACTGCCTGGTTGGTGTAACCCGTCCAGTTGTTGGCACGATGGAAACGGAAACTCGTCTGCACACCTTTATAGAGCGGAGTATCGGCATTGATAGTGCCGTCGTTGCCCATGGTGGTAATTAAATACATACCGGTGTCAAAGCCAAAGAGGCCCATGTTGGGAATCGATTCAAGCATCTCGCCGCCGAATTTCTTGGCGTACAGACTCTCGATGTCGCGTGTGCGGAAACCCTTGCTATTGAAGAAACGTGTAAACATGTAGGTGTCCACATCCTGCAACTGGGTCTGGAAATCCTTCAGGTACATCACGTATTCTGGATATCCCAGCATGGCAAGCTCGCAGTCGAAACGTTCTTTCTTGAGGCGTCTCAGTGCGGGCAGGATGTTCTTGAGCAGTGTGCGGTCGCCCGACGAGGGGATGAACACATAGCGCGTGCCGGGGTTCATGATGTTGGACAAACGGTCATAACCCACCTCGCCTGACACCGTGACGGTGCTCACGCTGTGACCTTGGAGGCTGATATGCTCGCGCAGGTTGTTGAATATCTCTTTCCCCACGGTATCGGCTTCCACCAGATAGATGACGTGGCAGTCGCTGAAATTGTTGTCAAACCACTTGAGCACGTTTTCGGTGAGTTCACTGGTGGGGGTGATAACCTGATACACACAGGGATTATCCAGATAGTCGTTGTTTTTGTTGGTGAAGCAGTTAAGCACCTTCACGTTGTTGGCCAGACCAAACTTGTTGATGCGTTGCAGTTGCTTAGGCTCGCTGGGGGCGATGATAATGTCCATCTGCTTGAGTTCTGGCAGCAACAGGATGCTGTCGGTGACGTTAAGGTTGTGTTGGGTGTCGTACACGCTGAGTTTGATAGGGCGTTTCGACCTGGTGCCGATACTGTCGATGGCCAGCAGAAACCCTTTGTAGAAGTCAGTGTAGAGAAAAGCCTGGCGTGGAGGATCTTCCTTTTGGAGTTGGAAGGGAAGCACCATGGCGATATTGACTTCATCACCCGCCTGACCGCCCGTAAATTGGTTGTAAATGCTTTGGAGCCGGGTGGCGGGATAGTTCCTTTGCAGGTCGTCCATCGTGATGGAAGCGATGTCGCCCGTGGTCTGCTCGGTGTAGGGCGTGGGAACTATCATCTTCTTGTTTTTCTTTACCTCTTTCAGTTGGGGATTGGCCAGTTTAAGTTGTTCCACTGTGATGCCATGGTCGTGGGCGATGCTTCCCCATGTTTCGTTTTTCTGGACTTTGTATTCCACGTTACGATACAAGGTGCGGTCGTAGGTGAAAGGCAAGGACGTGTTGGGCTGGATTTTGATGGTCTCTCCTGAAGAATAACGAGACGGTTCCAGACCGGGGTTGCAGTAGATGATGCTTTCTATGGTGGTGTTATACTGTTTGGCAAGCGTGTAGATGTCTTCAGCGGTCATGATGTTGTGGTAGATGGCATCGGTGCCGTTGACAACAGGAGCAGCCGGCATAATCGTGCGCTGCGGGGTGGCGGCAACGGGCTGCGTGGCCGATGACGTTTCGGCGCGTTTAAAGGCGTGCTCCACCTGGCTGGCGACATTGCCCACCGGCTCGGCCACGGTGCTCACCTGAGGCTCGACAGCTTGGAATTTCGCCACGGGGAAATAGAGAAATTGTCCTTTCTTCATCCCTTCGGCCGCGGTGGGGTTATACTTTATGATGTCTTCCTGGGAAATCCCCAGTTTCATCGACAGCGCATAGATGGTGGCGTCCTGCTCCACATGGTAGAAATAATAGTCGGTGTTGCCAATCCGCTTTGTGGGCAGGTTTAGTTGTGCCTGTGCGACGAGCACCGAGGCCAACAGAAATGCGATTGCTATGAGAGGTCTAATATGTTGATTCATTATATTAGTTTAAATGAGCATAAACATTAAGCATGCAAATTTACGGAAAAAGTCAGTATTTCCAAAATTTCCCGTTCAGAAGTTATTAACAGTGGCGTTATTATGCTTTGGGCAAAGATTAAATCGGGGTGATGACACGGTCGCCGAGTTCTTTGCTCAGGTTCTGCTTCATTACATTAAGTTGCATGAGCCTCTCCAGCAGGTCCTTCTGCCCGTCTTCACCCACCGTCTTAAGTTGTCGCTGTATGTCGCGTATCTCGGTCATCACAACCGCGTTCTTCCAGGCGTTGATGGCCGACGGGATTCGGGTGGTGAGTTCCTCCCATTCGGGATGAATGACGGCACGCTGCGAGTGGATTTTGCTCAGTTCATACTCTTCGCTTGCCAATTTGAAGGAAAGGTTGCGCACTTCATCGTCGTCATGCGAGCACAGAATTCGTTGCAGATAGTTGCGGCTGTACTCGTTGGTCGCTTGCCTGATACGGCTTTCGGCCTCATCCTTGATGCGTTTTTCCTCTGTTTCGATGATATTGAGTGTGAGTTCGTTTTTGGCTAAATCCTCCAGCTGAAGCTTCTCCCACTGCCTTTCTTTCTGAACGATTTCTTCGTTCTGTTTCTTGAAGTTCCCATAAAACTCATCTTCGGCGTCGAGTGAAATGTTGAATATTTTCACGCACACAGGGTCGGTGAAGTTCATATTGTCGATTTCACATTCGTTGGCTATGTAGCGGGCCACGGTGGTGGGGCGCACCGTGCCGTCATCGTAGGTGGTGTCGCAGAAGTGGAACATACCGTACTTCACAATGAAGCGAATCAGGTTACGCTCCTGGGTATGAATGTCGGCGCTGAGCACCTGCGGTTTTTTAACGGGCCTGGCGGGCTGTTCATCGTTGGCGGAATCTACCGCCGGTGGATTGGGTTTGGCTGGCGGCGTGACAGGCGCCTTTTTGCCTCTTGCAATGAATTTCCCCAACTGCTTGCGCACCTCGTTCAAGTCGATTTTGAAAATCTTGGCGCATTCCTGGGCATAGACTTCGCGCATGATGTTATCGGGAATCAAAGCAATCGATTTAATCGCTTCGATGATGGCCTCGGCACGTTTGATGGGGTCTTGCCGGGCACCTTGCTGCAACCGGGTGGCCTGAAAACGGATGAAATCGATTTCGTTCTCGTCGATGTACTGCTGCACTTGGGTGGAACTGTGGCTGCGCACAAAACTGTCGGGGTCGTCTTCGGGCGGCAGCACAAGCACTTTCAGATTGATGCCCTCCTTCAAGAACATGTCCACGCCCCGCATGGCGGCGTGCAAGCCGGCGTCATCGCCATCGAATAATTCGGTGACATTGGCCGAAAAACGGTGAATAAGCGTCACCTGCTGTTCGGTGAGCGCTGTGCCCGACGAAGCTATCACGTTTTTAAATCCCGATTGGTGCATCGATATGACATCGGCATATCCTTCCACGATGAAGCACTTGTCCTGCTTGCTGATTTCGCGTCGGGCCTGGTACAAACCATACAACTCGCGGCGCTTGCTGTAGATGAGCGATTCAGGCGAATTGAAATACTTGGCCTTGTCACCTTTCTTGAGCGTGCGGCCACCAAAAGCCACCACTTTGCCGCTTACGTTGAAAATAGGAAACATCACACGCCCTGAGAAGAAGTCAAATCCTCCTCCGCGTTTGTCGTCATGGCACAAGCCCAGCTCCAGCAGCAGGTCGCGGTTGAAACCCTGCTTAATGGCGGCCTTATAGAGCGAGTCACGGCGTTCGGGACAATAGCCCAAACGGAAATCTCTGATTGTTTGCTCATTGAATCCACGTTGCTTGAAATAACTCAATCCGATTTCTTTTCCGTCTTGGGTTTCGAGCAATTGGTTTTGAAACCATTGGCAGGCCCATTCATTGACCATCATCATGGCCTCGCGCTTGGTTTGTGCGGCTTTTTCCTCATCGGTGAGTTCCCGCTCCTTTATCTCGATGTGGTATTTCTGAGCCAACTTGCGCAACGCGTCATAGTAGCCAAGCCCCTCGATTTGCATGACAAAGTTGACGGGGCTTCCTCCGCCGCCGCACACAAAGCATTTGCACAAGTTCTTGCTCGGTGAAACCGAGAACGATGGCTTGTGGTCATTGTGAAACGGGCACAGACCTTTGTAACTGGCGCCAGTCCGCTTCAACGTCACATAATCACTCACCACGTCAACGATTTGTGCCGTGTCGAGGATAAGTTGCTTGGTCTGCTGGTCAATCATAACGCAAAAGTAATAAAAAGATGCGAATGTCAGGCCATGGCAAGGCGGATTTATTTCAGTGTTTGCAGTGAAATGCCGGCAACGGGTTTTGCAGAATGGATGTTGATGGATACCGGTTGGTTGGGCAGCAGGTCAAAATAATTATCGCTGTAACGTGCGTCAGGATCGTCGCAGGTCACCCGCACCGCCCGGGCGAAAGTGTCGCTGTGCAGCGTCACTACAGCGCCCCAGGGCTGCGGGTCTGTCCGGAAACTGATGGTGGGTCTGCCGTAATGCATATCCTTTTGTGACGTTAAATACGCGATGTTGCGATAGGCCTTTCCACTTGTTGTCAGAGCGGTGGTGACGATGACATCGCCTGCCTGACGGCCTTGAAGCAAATCCGAAATGCCGAGCGAGATGATTTTCTCGCTGGTTAAGCCCGGAAAATAATTCTGGTCGATGGTCATCGTGGCGAGTGTGTCACCGCTCAGTGTCAGTGAGGTGACCACAAGAGTGGGGGAGCAGAGGGCTCGGCGACGGTCGTTGACAATGTACACATCCAGGCTGTCGCCGTTCACCACGGGTGACACGAGCACGTCGTTGAAAGCCGCCCGGGTGAAATAGTGCTGCGCTTTCCACCGGCCATAGCAGTCGCGCGACGACCATGAGGCCACGGGCCAACAGTCATCGTGTTGCCACACCAGGCTTCCCATGCAATAGGGCATCATGCGGCGGTGAGCCTCCATGGCGGTTTTGATGGCGTCGCCCTGAAGCACCTGTGTCATATACACGAACTCTTGGAAATCATTGGGTTGCTTGTAACTCTGCAACAGATAATGATTGATTAAGTCATTGGCATGTTCGCCGCCTCGCTGGTGGGCCATCATCACGCTGGAATGGATGTCGTGGGTGGCAGGGTCGGAGGCATAACTGGTGATGGTGGCCATTTCGGGAAATGACTGGAAACCATATTCGCTAAAGAATCGACTGCGGGCCTTGTTGTATTCCGTAATCGGTTTCTTGCCGTGCCACACCAGCCAGTAGTGGTTGTCGCCGCTGGTGGTTTCGCGGGTTTTTCCCGATGGGCTGTAGGGCGAGGCGGGCCAGTAGAAGATATCGGGGGCATAGGCGTGGACGATGTCCTTGAGCACATTCTCATAAAGATTGAGTTGCACCTCCCACAAGTGGTCGGCAAAGCCCTTGTTCTGTTTTTCGTATTGTTCTTTCCATCCCCACGTGAGCCAGGCATCGTTGCACTCGTTGTTGCCCGCCCACAATGCCAGGCAAGCGTGATTGCGCAGGCGCTTCACATTGTCCATGGCTTCAGCCTTGATACTTTCCAGCAGTTTGCCCTCGGCGGGGTAAAGACTGCAGGCGAACATGAAATCCTGCCACACCATGATGCCGTATTGGTCGCAAAGGTCATAAAAACGGTCGTCCTCGTAGATTCCGCCTCCCCACACACGCAGCATGTTCATGTTCACATCCACGGCGTCACGGATGGTGCGTTCGTATTGCCCGGTTGTTACGCGGGGCAGAAAAATGTCCTGGGGTATGTAGTTGGCCCCCTTGCAGAACACAGGCTCGCCGTTCACTTCCACATAGAAGGCGTCACCAATGCTGTCGGGTTTGGAAATCACCCGCATCGAGCGCAAGCCCACCAACTTTTTCTGCACGTCAACCGTCTTGCCGCCGATGTTCAGTTCGGTGGTGAATTCGTAACGGAAGGGGCGTGCCGTGCCATCGTGGGTATGCATGCCGTTGGGCCACCAGCGCACAGGGTCGATTACGGTGACGGGTACAGCGATGTGGTTGACACCCGCCTGAAGGCTTACCTGGGTGGAGAAGACGCCTGCCGGCTCGTTCCACGGGCTCTTCACCGATACGTTGACCGTGGCATTGGCGACAGGTTGTGCCGACACGATTTCCACACTATCGATGATGCTTGCGATATCGGCCGTGACCTCCACCTGGCGATAGTAAGTGTCGCTGATGCGTCCCGCGTCCCAGAATTCTAGATAAACCGGGCGCCATATGCCGGAAGTGACCAACCTCGGCCCCCAGTCCCAGCCATAGTGATAGCCGGCCTTGCGGGCGTAGATACTGATTCGGTCGTTGCCCAGGCCACCGCGTTGCGACTGGTCGTTGCTGGCTTCGAGAGGGTAGGGCGACGCCTTGCACTTGGGGAGGTCCACTTTCACAGGTGAATGGAAATAAACGCGCAGTTCGTTGTTGCCTTTTTTCAACCATTGCCCGATATTCACACGCCATTGCCGAAACATATTGTCGGCCGCCAGCACCAAGTGTCCGTTAAAATAGACGTCGGCATAGGTGTCCAGGCCTTGCATCACCAGGTCGGCATGGCTATGGCCCGTCTCCTCCTCGCCCAGTTGGAACGTGGTGATGTATTCCCAGTCCACTTTGTCAATCCATTGCGCATCTTTCTCATTCTCACCCCAATAGGGGTTCTCTATGATTCCGTTGGCCATCAGGTCGGTATGCACTGTTCCGGGCACAGAGGCTTTGAGCCAATGGTCCTTGCCGACCTGACGGAAAGTCCAGTTCTCGTTCAGGCTGAATTGCACAGGGTTTGCAAAGCAAGAAAATGATGCGATAAATAAAGCGAGGGTGATGCAAAGTTTTTTCATTGCGGCAGTTTCAGTTGGTTATAAATCCGTTAAGGCGTTTGATGGCATATTGCTGAAGGGGAGTACGGGCTGAAAGCCGGGTCAACCGACGGGCATCAGGAAGATGCTGCAGCAGCCTGTGGCAAAGCACATCGGCTTCCTCTTGCGAGATTACGCCGAGCAACCACTCGGTTGCCTCCTCCATCGGCATAAGGCGTGATGGGTACACCATGGGGGCGAGCAACCGGCTTTCGCGCGATTTTTCATCGGCCCACAGAGCGCGAGCCAATTCTTGGTTGCTGTCATCGTTGCCGATGTTTTGAGCGATGGTGACGATGTCCACCAGTTGGCAGCCCAATATCACGGTGTGTGGGTCGCCTGCCTTTCGCAGTGCGTCAGCAATGATGCCGTTGCGAAAAGCAAAAAAATCGAGTTTGATTTGTCTTAAGTCAACCATTCGTAGTTAAATAAAGACTGAACCGCAGAGCTACCTGGCACAGGAGTCTGCGATTCAGTCGGGTCAGGTGTTGTTAATGGGTGAGCGGTGAATAGTCACGGCTGTAGCGCAACATCTGGTCGATGTAATTTTCATCATAAGAGATTTTCACATCGATGACGTTGCCCTCGCCGTCGCACACCGGAGTATAGACGGGATTCACAAAGCCTTTGTAGGGGGCGATGTTAAGGTTGGCATAACGGCGCAGAATTTCCTTATGGATTTTGGGCTCAACTTTCACACCGTATTTCTCCACCAAATCACGTCCGGCCTCGTAGTCGCCTTCGCTCTTGATGCGCTGCACCTCGGCCAGCAGTTCGCCGAAGAGTTCCCGCAGTTTCACGTAATCGTTTACGCGAACATAGGTCTTGCCTTTCTTGGTCACGTATTCAATCACTTTGTCCTTTTTGCCTTTCTGATAGCACCATTCGCTGATGAGTTTGCGGTTGCGCATGTGGCTTTCCTCAATGTCCTTGCCCGGCTCGATGCGGGTGAGTTGGGTGAGCAGGCCGTTCATGATATATTTGTAATACTCGGCTTTGTAGGTGTCGGGACTCGTGAAGATGCCAAGCTCAATGAGTTTGTTGTCGGGCAGGTAGTAGAGGGCGAAGAGGTCGGCACGCGCTTCCTCCAGTGTGCTGCCGTAGGCCTTGAGCGCGTCGGGGTCGACGCCGGGCAGTAGTTGACCGCTGGCGTGTCCCAGGCACTCGTGCAGGTCGGTATGCAATTTGTCGGCCAGGCTCAGATAATCTTTCATGAGCTGCACTTCCTTGTTGCTGTAGGCAAACTCCTCGTTGAAACCTGTGCCGTTGGCCACCTCGTTGTAGGCGTCGGTGATGTTGTCGAGTGAAACCGATTTAGAACCGTGCTGTGCACGTATCCAGTTGCTGTTGGGAAGGTTGATTCCGATGGGGGTGCTGGGATAACTGTCACCGGCCAGAATGGCTGCGTTGATGACTTTGGCACTCACGCCTTTCACGTTCTGTTTCTTGAATTCGGGATTGACCGGCGAATGGTCTTCGAACCACTGCGCGTTGCCGCTGATGAGTTTGCTGCGCTTGCTGGCGTCTTGGTTGCGGAAGTTCACCATTCCCTCCCATGACCCCGTCATGCCCAGCGGGTCGCCGTAACTCTCGATGAAACCGTTGATGAAATCTACATCGCTGGATGTTTCGCTGGCCCAGGCTATGCTGTAGTCGTCAAAGGTTTTGAGCGAACCGGTCATGTAGAATTCCATGAGTTTGTTGATGTAACTGCGTTGTGCGTCGTTCTCAGCATACTCGCTTGCTTTGAGCAGATAATACACAATCTTTTCGATGGCAGGGCTGTAAAGGCCACCGATTTTATACGGTTTTTCCACCACGCGGCCGTTTTCTTTCACAACTTTGGTGTTCAGACCCCACATCACCGGCGTGAGGTCGGTGGTGTCTTTCAGACCATTGTAGTAGTCTTCCACTTCCTGCTGTGTCACGCCCTCGTATAAATTATTGGCGCTGGTAAGAATCAGGTCTTGGCCATCGGCTTGGTTCACTCGTTTCGCAAGATAGGCAGGGTCGAAAATCACGCGGTCGAGCACTTGAAGCAACTGGTCGCTATCGCAGTTGCCGGGCAGTTGGCCGGCCGGCAGCCTGCGCACCTGGGCGTCGAACCACTGTTGTGAAAACTCAGGCACGAATTTATCCATTGAGTAGTGGTGATGGATGCCGTTGCCGAACCACACTTGCTTCAGGTATTTCATGAAACCCTGGTAGTCCTTGCCGGCCTTGTCACCTTCATAGTGGGTGTAGATGGCTTCGAGCGTTTGGCGCACGAGTAAGTTGTACTTGCAGTTCTGGTCAAAAAGGATGTCGCGGCCTTGCAGGGCTGCTTCACTCAGATAGTAAACAAGCAGTTTCTGGTTGAGAGATAAATCTTCAAACCCCGGCACTTGGTAACGGAGCACTTCGATGTCGGCGAAGCGGTCGACTGAGTAATTGAAGTTTTTAATCTGTGACATAGCGTTGGTTGCTATTAGTGCCACCGTGGTGGCCACAAGAAAGATTTTTTTCATATTGGTTGATTTGGTTAGTATGGTTTCTTATTCCACATAGAGGACGAGTCCTTTCAGGTATTCGCCCTCGGGGTGATAGATGTTGATGGGATGGTCGGCAGGCTGGGTGAGTTGGTGCAGGATGCGCACGCGGCGCCTTGTCTGGGCTGCGGCGCTGAAAACCGACAAGCGGAACTGCTCTTTGCTGACGGCCTGCGAGCAGGAGAATGTGAACAAAATCCCGCCGGAGGCTATTTTCTCCAGCGCCTGCGCATTGAGGCGGCGATAACCCTGCAGAGCATTTCGCAATGCGCTTTTGTGCTTGGCAAAGGCGGGCGGGTCGAGGATGATGAGGTCGTAGTCGCCCGGTTGGATGTTGTCAAGATATTTAAAAGCGTCTTCGGCATAAGCGGTGTGACGGTTCTCCTCAGGGAAATTAAGCGCTACGTTGTCGTTGGTTAGTTTCACCGCCTTGGCGCTGCTGTCCACACTATGGACCAGTGCCGCCTGTCCCCTCAGCGCATACACCGAGAAACCGCCGGTGTAGCAAAACATGTTGAGCACCTTGCGGTTGGGGGCGTAATGTTCTAGCAGACTGCGGTTCTCGCGCTGGTCGATAAAGAAACCTGTTTTCTGCCCTTTGAGCCAATCCACGTGGAAACGCAGTCCGTTTTCATTGGCCAGATCGGTGTCCATCCTGCCGATGATGTAGTCGTTGACGGAGTCGAGGTGGGCCTTGTAGGGCAGGGTGGTCTCGCTTTTGTAATACACATTTTTCACCAACTGACCCGGCAACCGGGTGAGTGCCCGCGCTATCGTGTCACGCATAAAGTGCATGCCCGGCGAATGAGCCTGCACGACAGCGGTGTGGTCATAAATGTCAATCACCAGGCCTGGCAGAAAATCCCCTTCGCCGTGCACAAGGCGGAAAGCATTGTTGTCGGGGCGTAGCAGGTTCAATGCCCCCCTCATAGCGTAGGCCTCGTTAAGGCGTTGCTCAAAAAAGGCTTCGTCAACGGGTCTGTCGTCGAAGGTGAGCATACGCACGGCGATGCTTCCTATTTGATAATGTCCGTTTCCGATAAATTCTCCGTTACTGCCATAGACGCTCACCAAATCGCCTTCCTCCACATCGGCGGCGGCAGAAGCGATGGCTCCGCTGAATATCCAGGGATGAAAACGCTTAAGCGATTCCTCTTTTCCACGCTTGAGTGTGATAGCTTTGTATTCCAAGTCGTTATAGTTTTAAAGTTGTGATTGTTAATTGAAAACCAGACGAATAATGTCGTTGGCATTGGCAAAGAGAACCAACGCCAGCAACAATGACATTCCTATGATTTGAGCCTTGATAAGAAAGCCTTGGCTGGGTTTGCGGCGGGTGACGATTTCATACAGCAAAAAGAGCACGTGTCCTCCATCCAGTGCGGGAATTGGCAGGAAGTTCATCACCGCCAGAATGATGCTCAGGAAGGCAGTGATGTTCCAGAACCCATACCAGTTCCACTTGTCGGGGAAGATACTGCCAATCGTGCCAAATCCGCCCACGCTCTCAGCGCCTTGGGGAGTAAAAATGAGTTTTAATTGGCTCACGTAGTTCGCCATTTGGGTCCAGCCCAGTTCTATGCCGCGAGGCAATGACTGCAGCAGGTTGTAATGGCGTGTGGTAACCTTCAGGAAACTCATGGGGGAAACAAGTTGTATGCCCAGTTTTCCGCTTGTGTCCACCACAGCATGAGTCGACATCAGCGAGTCGTTGCGCATAAACTTGATTTCCACATTCTCGCCCTTGTGCCGCCCCAGATTGCTCATCAATTTCATATAACTGTCGGCGGAGTCATTGTTTATGGCCAGCAGACGGTCGCCATGCAGGAAGCGTGCGTTCTGCGCCCCGCCACCTGGGAGCACGCTGTCAATCACCACGGGCACTCGATAGTCCATTAAGAATCCACTTTCTTTCGCATCTTCGTTAGCTGTGAAAATGAAATCATCGGGAATAGCGATTTTCACGGTGTCGCGGTGGTTGCGCAGCACTGTCACGGTTTTGGCGGTGAACATGGCCTGAACGTTGTCGCCGTCTAAATGGGTGAGGTGGCGGTTGTCGGCCATGAGCGGTATGTCGCCGTCTTGAAAACCGATTTTGCGGGCATTCTCACAAAACTCCATGCCATGGGGCGCATCGGTGAAATTGACGAAATTCTCACCCATCATGTAAACGATGCCGGAATAGATGACTATGGCCAGCAGGAAATTGAACAGTACGCCGCCCACCATGATGACCAGGCGTTTCCACGCCGACTTGCTGCGGAATTCCCAAGGCTGGGCCGGTTGTTCCATTTGCCCGGAGTCCAACGACTCGTCAATCATTCCCGATATTTTGCAATATCCACCCAGGGGCAGCCAGCCGATTCCGTATTCGGTGGCACGCCATGAGCGCTTGTTTTCATCGGAATCGCTCGCGGTGTCACTCGACATTTCATCGCCATGTGACAAGAATCGGAGGTGTTTACCCGGCTTCCACTTCACAAGCGAGAGCCAGGGGTTGAAAAACATATAGAATTTCTCAACCCACACCCCGAAAATGCGCGAGAAGGTGTAGTGGCCCAACTCGTGCACTATCACCAGGATGGTGAGTGACATGAAGAGCTGAAGGGCTTTTATCAAAAATGTTTCCATTATTTGAAAATATAGCGATAAATGTCGTTGCCGTTGGCAAAAACGAGCAGGGCTATGAGCAACACCATGCCGATGGTTACGGCGCGTTCCATGAATTTCTCACTGAATTTGTGGCCGGTTATCATCTCAATGAGCAGGAACAGCACGTAGCCTCCGTCGAGTGCGGGAATGGGCAAGATGTTCATCACCGCCAGAATGATGCTCAAAAACGCAGTCATGGCCCAGAATTCCGGCCAATCCCATGATGACGGGAAAATGCTCCCGATGGCCCCGAATCCCCCCAGACTCTTAGCGCCTTCGGGTGTGAAAATCATCTTGAGCGAGGCAACGTATTGGGTCATTCGGTCCCATCCCATGGCCACACCGTGGGGGATGCTGGCCAACAGGCCGTAGGTGATGCGCTGGCTCTTGTAGGCTTTGTTGTAGGGTAGCAGGCGGAAACCGAGTTTGCCGTCATCATCTACTTTGGCTTTGACATTCATTTTCTCACCGTTTCGCTGCAAGGAAATTGTAACATCCTGTCCTTTGTGATTCATCAGCATTTGGGTGAAATGCGGGTAGTCAGAAACCATTTCGCCCTCAATCGCCGTGATTTCATCACCATGGCGCAGGCCGGCTTGGGCAGCGCCTCCGTTGCCTGAGGTCTCGTCAACAAACACGGGCAGGCGATAAGCCATGAGCGGATCGCCGGCGTCGTTGACCAATTGCTCAAACTTATGGCTGTCGAGATGAATGGTGACAGTGTCGCGGTGATTGCGAAGCACGGTCACGCTCTGGGCGTGCAGGATTTGTTGCTCGGCTTCATCGTTGAGAAATTCAAGCGGTTTCCCATCGGCTGCGAGGAGAATGTCACCATTCTGGAATCCCACCTTGAGAGCGGCATCACAAAACTCCATTCCCTGGGTGGCATCGGCAAAACGCACCATATCCTCACCGTGGAAATGGGCAATGCCTATGTAGATGAGAACTGCCAGCAGGAAGTTGAACAGCACGCCGCCCACCATGATGAGCAACCGTTGCCACGCTGGCTTGCTGCGAAACTCCCACGGCTTGGCGGGTTGCTTCATCTGCTCGGTGTTCATCGATTCATCAATCATACCTGAGATAGAACAATATCCACCCAGCGGCAGCCAGCCGATTCCGTATTCAGTGGCCCGCCACGTGCGTTTGTTCTCATTGTCATCGCGGGTTTCTTCATCGGCCCCCATCTCTTTTCCATGTGAGAACCATTTCACGTATTTGCCGGCTTTCCATTTCACAACAGTAAACCAGGGGTTGAAAAACAGATAGAATTTCTCCACCCACACGCCGAATATTCTCGAAAACGTGTAATGGCCAAGTTCGTGGATGAAGACAAGAATGCTTAGGGCAAGCACTAATTCCAGCGTTTTAACTAATACGGGATTCATGAATATATACTACTTAATTTATTTTATTGGGTTATATTTTGTGACGCGACACCAGTTGCTCGGCATATCGCCTGGCCTGTTCATTGCTTTGCACAAGGTCGGAGTAGGTGGGATGTGCCACGTGTTGCTCGTGGGCCAGCGTTTCTTCTATAATACGGTGGATGTCGGTGAAACGTATGTCGTCACGCAAAAAATGTGCCACGGCAATCTCGTTGGCGGCATTCATTACGCAGGGAGCGGTGCCGCCTTCGCCTGCCGCGCGGTAGGCAGTCGTGAGCAGCGGGAATTTCTCAAAGTCGGGCTTTTCAAAAGTGAGATGCGCAAAGTCGCTGATTGTCATCTTGTGGCAGTCGCTGGCCAGGCGCTTCCCCGGAAGCCCCAGGGCATATCTGATGGGCAGACGCATATCGGGCAAGCCCAGTTGCGCTTTCACCGAGCCATCTACAAACTGAACCATCGAGTGGACAATGCTCTGCGGGTGCACCACAATTTCAATGTCGGCAGGCATCACGTTATAGAGCCATCGCGCTTCTATCATTTCAAAGCCCTTGTTCATCATCGACGCGGAGTCGATGGTGATTTTATTCCCCATCGACCAATTGGGATGCTTCAGCGCATCGCTGGCTTTCACGTGGTCCAGTTCATGGACCGGCGTATTGCGGAAAGGCCCTCCCGAAGCCGTCAAGAGCAGTTTGTCAATATCCTCGTGACGTTCCCCCACCAGGCATTGGTAAAAAGCGCCATGCTCGCTGTCGACCGGATAAAGCACGCTGTCTGATTTTTGGAGCATCTCGTTGATGAGTTCACCTGCGACAACAAGCGTTTCTTTGTTGGCGAGTGCGATTTTTTTGCCGGCGCCTATTGCAGATATCGTTGGTTCCAGGCCGCTGTAGCCCACCATGGCGGTGACCACGGTATCGATTTCGGGGGCCGTGACTGCCTGGGCAATGGCCGAACTGCCGGCCATCACCTCCACTGGCTGGTCGGCGAGCGCATCCCGCACTTTGGCATAGAGGTCCTCGTTGGCTATGATGACCTGATGCGGACGGAATTTCCGCGCTTGCTCTATCAGCAGGTCGGCGCTTGTGTTGGCCACCAGCAGCCAGGCGTGGAACAAATCGGGGTACTCAGCCACGATGTCCAGCGTTTGCCGTCCTATCGAGCCAGTGGATCCCAGTATGGCTAAATTTCTCTTGTTTTCCATTGGATTATTTGTTGAAGAACTGTGTCATAACAGCTATCATAGCCTGGTGGTCGGCCATTGAACCGGTTTCGCGCACACTGTGCATGGCCAGTAAAGGATTGCCCACGTCAACACCCTCGATGTCCATTTGCGCAGTGAGGATGTTGCCCAAGGTGGAACCGCCCGGCACATCGCTGTGATTGACAAAATACTGGACAGGCACGCCCGCTTCCCGGCATAATTCGCTGAAGATGGCTGCCGAGTGAGCATCGCTCATGTACTTGCAGCGGGCATTCACCTTGATGCAGGGACCGCTTCCCAAGGCCGGTCTGTTGGTGGGGTCGTATTTTTCAGCGTAATTGGGATGGAAAGCGTGGGCGTTATCGGCCGAAATCATAAAGGTTTTGGCAAGGGCCCGGAAATAATCGTCGGGCGAGCCCCCTAAAGCCAGAATGAGGCGTTTGAGCACATTGGCAAGCACAGGCGAGTGCGCGCCTTGTTTGGTTCCGCTGCCGGTTTCCTCGTTGTCGAAGATAGCGGCGATGCAAGTGGCGTCTTCATCGGTGCCTGCGAGCAGGGCGGTGACGGCGGCATGCACCATACTCAGGTCATCGAGTCGCCCAGAGGAAATAAACTCGTTATTCAAGCCAAACAAGCAGGCTTTCTGCGTGTCGTAAAGCATTAGGTCGAAATCAATGATCTCATCAATGCCGATTTGAAGTTCGGATGCTATCAGTTTGACCAGCATGTCGTCGGCCTCGAGTTGCTCATTCACTTTGGCAATGATGGGCAGCATGTCCTTTTGAGCCGATATTTTATTGCCTTCGTTCACCTGACGGTTGAAGTGAATGGCCAGATGGGAGATGCTTAGCAAAGGACGGTTGATTCTCAGCAAGCGGGTGACAGGATGCAAAGCGTCACCGCCACGAGTGATGACGCGCCCCGCAAGCGAGAGAGGCCGGTCAAACCATGTGTAGAGAATAGGGCCGCCATACACCTCGGTGTTCAGCCTGACGATGCCGCCTGAGCCAGGGATTTCGGCATTGGGCTTCACCCTGAAACAGGGAGAATCGCTATGAGCGGCGATGATTTTAAAACCTGTTTCGGCGGGCGATTTTTTGCCCACTTTCACCGCAAAGATGGCAGAATCGTTTTTGGTGAAATAGAAACAATCGCCCGCTTCGGCTTGCATGGGGGCATCGAGCGCCTGCTCACGGTAGCCGGCTTGGCTGAGTTGTTTTTTTATTGTATCCACTGCCCAAAAGTTACAAGGGCTGTTGTCAAGAAATTGTAATAAATCCATATTGATGATAGTGGTTGGATGTGATTAGCAAAGTTGATCGGCGCAGGCAATGTTATGAATGGCCCGCAGTGCATTGAGCAACGTCTGCCCCCAGTAATCGACGAAATGCTCATGGCAGGTGCGTATGAGTTCGTGCTGTATGGTAGGGAGCTGGTCGCGAATACTTACCAGTAGATTGAAGAATTCTTGATAGAGGTCGGCCAGGTTTTCCGATACCGATGTGGCGATGGGGGTGTCGCTGTACTTCATGTCGTCGAGAAACACCTCCAGATAAACATCATCTTCGCCCATCGTCACAGCCACCCGGTTGCGCACCAGGTCATAGGTGTCTTCATCGAGTGAACTGGTGATGACGCTTTCGCCAAGACTCACGTTGTCTTCGATGTCGTAGGCCGATATATAGATGCGTGGCAGAATCTTAATCATGGCCGAGACAAAGGCCTCGCGCCCGGATTCTTCACAGCGTTCCAAATCATGGCAAAACTCGTTGATAAGCGCCACGAATGTCAGTTCATTCCTGTTCATAAAGATGATTGTTTCGTATGTATTGATACACTTCGGCGGGGACCCAATAACACATGTCGCGGCCCGCCTGAAGTTCCGCCCTGATGTGTGAAGACGAGATCTCGATAATCGGAGCATCGGCCAGTGTCACACGGTGGGCGAGTTCTTGGGGAATTGTGACCTCATGACCCAGACGCGGGTACACAATCAGGTGGTACTTTCGCAGAATCTCGTCATGGTCACGCCATTTGTCCCAGGCACTCCAGTTGTCAGCCCCAATGATTAAGTATAGTTCATCGTCAGGAAATTTCGCCTGCAGGGCATTGAGGGTGTCAATGGTGTAGGACGGTTTGGGCAGCCCGAATTCAAAGGCCGAAGTATATACTTTGGGCAGATTCCGTGAAACAAGTTCCGCCATGCGCAGACGATGAATGTCGCTCACTGCTTCAGGGCGGTTGGCCTTGAAGGGGTTGAGAGGCGACACCATCAGCATCACCTTATCCAACTGACAATGCTGCGCCACATAACCGGCGATGATGGCATGGCCGGTGTGAATGGGGTTGAACGTGCCGCCGAAAACGCCTACTTTCATTCCTCAACGAAGTGTTTGACAAGCGCGTGCACTTGGTCAATGGCCGTGCGCAGCACATCATTAATCACCTGGTGGTCGAAATGCCGGGCTTGTTGTATCTCAAAGTCGGCTTTCTCCACACGTTTCTCAATGTCCTCGATGCTGTCGGTGCCGCGGGAAAGCAGACGGTGGCGCAGGGTTTCAATGCTTGGCGGCATGATAAAGATGGAGATGGCGCGGTTGCCATACATCTTTTTCACGTTGACGCCCCCCAGCACATCAAGGTCGAGGATAACGTTCTTGCCGTTGTCGTTGATGCGCTCGATTTCACGTTTCAACGTGCCATAATAGCGTCCGGGGTACACTTCCTGATACTCGGCAAACTCATCGCGGGCGATGGCTGCCTTGAATTGGTCTTCGTTGTAATAATAGTAGTTCACACCGTCTTGTTCGCCTCGACGGATGGGTCGGGTAGTGGCCGATATGGAGAATTCCAGCCCCAGCGACTCGTCCTTCATTATCTCGTTTATGATGGTGGATTTTCCGCTGCCTGAGGGTGCGGAAATGATAATCAGTTTTCCTGGTTTCATTGTTGATGAATGTTTGATTTTGTTTATCACACCTGCGGTTTACAGCACGTTGAGCACTTGCTCTTTCATCTGCTCCAGGTGGTCTTTCATCCGCACCACCAGCCTCTGAAGTTCGGCTTGGTTGGCTTTCGACCCCAGTGTGTTTACTTCTCGGCCGATTTCCTGGCAGATGAAGCCAAGTTTCTTACCTTGCCCGGGCTCAGTGCCGTGCAGGGTGTCGAGGAAATAATTCAGATGATTCTGCAGACGCAGTTTCTCTTCGGTGATGTCAAGTTTCTCAATGTAGAAAATAAGTTCCTGCTCAAACCGGTTTTTGTCGTAGTCCACTCCACTCAGTTTCTGCAGGTTGTCGAGCAGTCGGGCTTTGATTTTCTCAATGCGCGGTTGCTCGTATTTGGGTACTTCATTCAATAATTGCTGGATGGAGTCGATTTTCTCTTCAAAGAATGTCTCGAGCCGGCTGCCCTCCTGCTTACGGAAATCAGTCAGGGCCCTGATGGCTTCGCCCACCAGTTCGGAAACGGCATTCAGTTCCGACTCGCTTGCCTCGGATGCCTTGATGTCGTTTATGATTGCATCGGGCAGCCGCAGCAGGGTGGCGTACCAGTCATCCGGCTCCTTGATGTCCAGGCGATGGGCTATTTCGGTGATTTGTTGTTTGTAGATTTTCAGCATGGGCTCGTTGAGGCTCACGGCCGAAGCACCGTCGGTGGGTTCACAAGAAACCGAGATGTCGATTTTTCCACGCATCAGGTTTTGTGTCAACTCGTTGCGAACGCTTGGCTCAAGGTCATGGTAACATTGCGGCAGCCGCACCGACATATCGATTTGTTTGCTGTTTAACGATTTGATTTCGGCAGTGATTTTCTTGGAGTCAATCACTTTCACCGCCTTGCCAAATCCTGTCATTGAATATATCATGTCTTATAAAAGTTTTGAGCAAATTTACAACTATTCAAGCGTTGCGGCAACAAAGAAACGCAATTTTTTATAATTTTGTGCGTTTTTTAATCGATTATGGCAAACATACTCAACATAGAAACCTCCACCGAGGTGTGTTCAGTGGCCCTGACTGGCAACGGGCAAGCGCTTGTCCACCATGAGAACTATGAGGGAAAGACCCATGCCACGTTGCTGAGTCGATACATCGACGACGCATTGCAATACCTGCGCTCACGCGATGAGAAACTGGATGCCGTGGCGGTGAGCATGGGCCCTGGCTCTTACACAGGTCTGCGCATTGGGCTGAGCGAGGCAAAGGGGCTGGCATTTGGCTTCGGAGTCCCCCTGATTGGGGTAAACACCCTGCAATTGCTTACCGTTACTGCGATGTTCCGCAATTTTTATGAAGGCGACGACATCCTGTATGTGCCGATGATTGACGCACGCCGCATGGAAGTCTATACGGCCGCCTACACTCCGGCTCTGCAGGCTGTGGTGGACCCATGCGCGATGATTATAGACGAGCACAGTTTTTCCGACCTTATCGCCGCCGGGCACCATCTGGTGGTAATGGGCAACGGCAGCGACAAATGCCGCACGGTCATGAGCCATGACCAAGTGGAGTGGGTGCCCGAAGTGAAGCCTGAAGCGGTCAACATGATGGCGCTGTCGGAAAAAGCCTGGCGCGAGCATACCTTTATCGATGTGGCCTACAGCACACCGCTTTACCTGAAGGAATTCCAGGCCACCAAGCCTAAAAACAAAGTGCTGGGACAGTAGCCCCTGCATTTTGGTTAAAAAACCGCCTATGGTTTTCATATCTCACAACTCTTTTGTAATTTTGCACAATCATGCTAACATACAATTCTCAACTCAAGAAACTTATTCTACCTGAATATGGGCGGAATGTACAGCAAATGGTGGACCATTGCCTTACCATACAAAGCAAAGATTTGCGCACACGGTGTGCTTATTCCATCATCGACCACATGGTGAATCTCTTTCCTGAAATCAAGCAGGAAGATGACTATATGCACAAATTATGGGACCACTTGGCCATCATGAGCGATTTCCAACTTGATGTTGACTGGCCTTATGATGACATTGTGAAGGAGAGTGAACTGGAGAGCCGCCCCGAAACCATTGAATACAAACTTGAACCGATACGCTATCGCCATTACGGCAAACTGATTGAAAACATGATTGCCCGTGCCGCCCAATATCCCGAGGGAGAAGAGCGCGATGCGCTGGTGATGCTGCTGGCCAATCACATGAAGAAACTGATAACCCAAATAAGTAACGAGGAAGTGGACGACCGCAAGATATTCAATGACCTGGAGCGCTACAGCAATGGAGTTATCCAGCTTGACCCTTCCACACACGCATTGCATCAATTCCAGGTGGCGCAGGCTCCGCAGAACCAAGGCAAGAAAAAGAAAAAGAAATGATAACCCGCGATGAACTCATAAAGGTGGGTAACTACAACCACGCACACGGATTGCATGGAGAGATTTCAGCAACATTCATCGTCAATGTGGACTTGCTGGAGGCTTTCTCATGCCTTATCAGTGAAGTGGAAGGTATATTTGTACCCTTCTTTGTGGACTCATCGCGCCCAAAGTCAAACAAAACGGCGTTGCTCAAACTTCACGATTTTGAAAGCAATGCCGAAGTCAGTCTGTTGACAGGCCGCGCCATACATGTGCTCCGCACCGAATATGCCGAGCACGTGCAGCAGCCGGAGAAAGTCGATGGGGCGCTAGACGCGTTCATCGGCTTCCAAGTGGCCGATGAACAGGGCAGAGAAATCGGTGAAATTATTGATTATGACGACAGCACCGCCAATGTGTTGTTCCGCTTGGAGAACGAGACGGGGGACACGTTTCTCATCCCTGCCGCGAGCGATCTGGTGGAGGCCGTTGACCACGAAAAGAAACTGCTGGTCATGAACCTGCCATCAGGCATCACCGAATTATGACTTGTGAAAAGAGAAGAACATGAAAATGAATATGCAAAAAATAACCGCCGGCGCGTGTAACGCACTCTCTGTGTTGACACTTCTTCTGATGATTGCGTCGATGTGCCCGCTCCAATTGCGAGCCAACGATGATGTGGACATTTATGAGCTGACTTTGGATGAAAACCTGGAAACACCTGAGATAAAGAATAAAAAACATGTGCAGCGAATACAGGATTACCAAAGTCAGGAAGCCGAACGTCTTGCCTCGGTCAAAGGTGTGAATTACACGGTGGAACTGATGAGAAACGGCGAAGTAATCATCGTGAGCGTGCCGTCAAGTGTGCTTTTTGCCGATAACGACACCGTTCTCTCTGATGTTGCCGCCAAACAACTGAAGCCGCTGATGCAGGAACTGAAAAATCCGGGATTCTACAAGGTGATGTTGGTGATGCACAGCGATAACACAGGCAGTGAAAGTTACAACAAAGACCTGACGGTGAAACGGGTGAACGCGGTGTATGACTGGATAGACGCCCATGGCAAGGTGGATTTCGTAGTCCCCTATGCGATGGGCCAGTATGACCCCATAACCGACAACAACTCGATGGAAAACCGGCGTAAGAACCGCAGGTTGGAGATTTTCCTGGTGCCCGGCGACGTTATGCTCGAGCAAGCCAAAAAGGGAAAAATCAATATCAACAACATTCCCAAAAAATGAATTAACAAATTTATTGAATTATCATAATGGCAATAGAACTGAAAGACCTCACGAAGAGGGAAGAGAATTATTCACAGTGGTATAATGAACTTGTGGTGAAGGCCGAACTGGCCGAGCAATCGGCTGTGCGCGGCTGCATGGTAATCAAACCCTACGGTTACGCAATCTGGGAGAAGATGCAGGCACGGTTGGATAAGATGTTCAAGGAAACCGGCGTACAGAATGCATATTTCCCGCTGCTGATTCCGAAGTCATTCCTGAGTCGTGAAGCCGACCATGTGAAAGGCTTTGCCAAGGAATGTGCCGTAGTGACCCATTACCGTCTTAAATCAGCCGATGACGGCAGCGGCGTGGTGGTGGACCCCGAGGCGAAACTGGAAGAGGAACTGGTGATACGCCCAACGAGTGAGACCATCATCTGGAACACTTACAAGAACTGGATAAGCAGCTATCGCGACCTGCCGTTGCTTGTCAACCAATGGTGCAATGTGTTACGCTGGGAAATGCGCACCCGCCTGTTTCTGCGCACGGCAGAGTTTTTGTGGCAGGAAGGCCACACGGCGCACGCCACAAAGGAAGAAGCACAGCAACGCACCATCCAGATGCTGCATGTGTATGCCGACTTTGCCGAGAAGTGCATGGCCATACCGGTGATACGCGGTGTGAAAACGGCCAACGAACGCTTTGCCGGAGCCCTCGAGACCTATACCATCGAGGCAATGATGCAAGACGGAAAGGCCCTTCAGAGTGGAACAAGCCACTTCCTGGGTCAAAACTTTGCCAAGGCTTTTGATGTGAAATACATTAACAAGGATAACCAACTGGAATATGTGTGGGCAACATCGTGGGGTGTCAGCACACGCCTGATGGGCGCCCTCATCATGACCCATAGCGATGACAACGGATTGGTGCTTCCGCCGCAACTGGCACCCATCCAGGTGGTTATTGTGCCTGTGTATCGCAAGCCTGAGCAACTCACCGAACTGGACAATGTGGTGAAACCCATTGTGGAAAACCTGCGAGCCATGGGCATCAGTGTGAAATATGACAACGCCGATAACAAGCGTCCGGGCTTCAAGTTTGCCGACTACGAGTTGAAAGGCGTGCCCGTGAGACTGGTTCTTGGTCCGCGCGATGTGGAGGCAGGCACTGTGGAGGTAATGCGCCGCGATACACTGGAAAAGACCTCGGCACCCCTCGAGGGCATTGAAACCTACGTGAAAAACCTGCTGGACGAAATCCAGGACAACATTTACCAGAAAGCGTTGGATATGCGCAATAGCAAGATGCGCAAGGTGGACACCTGGGATGAGTTCCAGACCGAAATTGAGAAAGGCGGTTTCCTGCTTGCCCACTGGGACGGCACCACCGAAACCGAACTGAAAATAAAAGACCTCACCAAGGCGACGATACGTTGCATACCGCTCGACGCTCCCGAGGAAGAAGGAAAATGCGTGCTCACCGGCAAGCCCAGCCACCGCCGTGTGATATTTGCCCGCAGTTATTAACGGCACGCAACCGCATATAACCTGCAGCGTCTGACAGTTCACTAGTACTGTCGGACGCTGCTGTTTTTCATTAGTTCTGGATAATCCGTAACTGTGTGGTGGGACGCAGCGACTGCAGATAAGAATTGAATGTTTCAAGTGTGATTGAGCCCAGAATTTCCTCAAAGCGCGCCATGTCGATTCCCAAAGCACGTTGCTGCAGCACCGTTATCCAATAGTTATTGGTTTTTACCGACTGCTGGTATTGCGAGAGGGCCTGCGCCTTGATTTTGCTGAAAAGCGTTTCGCTGATACCATAGCGGAACACTTCCTTTACAGCATAGTCTGCACTGGCAATCATCTCGTCGCGTGAAGCGGTATCGGTTTCAAACTCGTAGTTGAGCATCCATCTGTTGTGATAGAGCGACAACGCACCATCGCAAGCCACGTCATACACGCCATGTTTTTCCTGCCTGAGATAGGACATCAACGCGGCCCCCACGGCACTACCCACCAAGTCGATGCGCAGTTCGTCCTCAAAGGTGTAGGGCATGGCCCCCGTGAGTGTTACATAAACAGTGGAGTGGGGGTTTCTCATGGGTGTGGAAAACCGATTGTCGGTAGAAGCTGTGGCCAATGGCGCCACATAGTCTGAACGAAGATGATTACGCGGGTCGCCGGGCAATGAGGCTATGTATGTTTCCACCAGGCGCCGCGCCACCTCCAGGTCAATGTCGCCCACTAGAGAGAACGTGTAGTTGGCCGCATTGCTTACCAGTTGCCGGTACAAGGCCATCACCCGGTCGATATTGATGTTGTCAACATCGTCTGCCGAGATATTGCGATACATGGGGTTGCCCATGTAAAGCGTGCTGCCGATGCTGTCGCCCAGCACAGCCTTGGGATTGTGGGCCTGTTGCATCAGCCTGTTTCTGAGTTTGCTTTTAAACGAAGTGAAGGTTTTTTCGTTTTTCCGAATGTCGGTGAAATACAGGTAGTTGATTTGAAGCAGTTGTTCCAGGTCTTTGGCCATGCAACCTCCGCTGAATTGCTGGGTGGGGTCGTTAAGAGAAAATGACAGTCCCAACTGATGACCTGCCAACATTTTACTGAGTTCCGAGGATGTGAATCCCCCGGGGGCACTTTCCTCAATGATCTGGTCCATCACTTTCACATTGATGTCGGCGGTGTCACCAAACGTCCATTCTCCGCCCAGACTCATGGCGTTGAAAAGTATCTCCCCGCTGCTGAAAGTGGTGGGTTTGAGCAAAACGGTGGCTCCGTTCTCCAGATGCCAAGTGGTGACACCGTGGGCATCGGTCGTTTCCTGTGTGATTTTTCCCGGTTGGGGCAGTTGGGGCAGAAGTGATTCTTCCTGCACGACATCGGAGTAGGGTGACAGGGAAGTATCGTGGGTAATGCGATAAAAATCGGCTATCACCTGCGAAGCGGCAGGATAGGTGCAATCGTTGCGCTGAGGGCCGGAGATGAGGGTACACACGTTGTCGTGTCCCACGATATTGCGGAGATAGGTGTTGACCTCCTGCAGAGAGATGGTGGCCAGTGTCTCGAGGTCGAGCGCGGCTTCACTTTTTATCCCCGGAATAAAACCGCCGTTGACATAATGGTCTATGTACTCATCCACATAGTCTTGGCTGGGGTGGTGGTCCACATTGGCCAGCATTGACTCGATGTTCGCCCTGGCTTCTTTGACGGCTCTTTCGAGTTCGGTTCGGGTGAATCCATGCAGTACCGCCCGTGCACTTTCGGTGATGAGCAGATTGAGTGCCTCACGCTCGCGGCAACCGTTGGCCATTGCTATCAAAGTGAGGGCCTGCTTGCCGCGCGCCACGATGTAGTTACGGTCCATTACCGTGGCATAACTAAACGGAGCATCGTTGGCTTGGGCGCATTCGTTGAGGCGCTGTGCCAGCATGTTCTGCACCAGCGATGAAACCAACGCTTGCCGCAGCGACGCCATCGTGTTGTCCATTGTCCTGTCATGCTTATAAAACAGATAAACCAACGAGTTGGTTGCTTCGGGGTCGGCATAGGAGGCGTAGTTTACACCTAGATTATCAGGCACGCGCTCGAAGTTTCGCTGCGGGCCATCGAGAGCGTTAATTGAGCCCATGACGCGCTTTAGCGTTTGTTCGGTGTAGTCCACATCAATGTCACCGACAATGACCACGGCCTGCAGACCGGGACGGTACCACTTGTGATAGAAATCCACAAGTTGCTCACGTTTGAAACGCCTCACTACATTCATGTCGCCAATGGCAATGCGATTGGCATAGCGGCTTCCGCTCATAAGAGAGGGCAGCACCCGCTCATACATGCGCATGTTGTGGTCGTTGCCTATGTGCCATTCTTCATACACCACATTGCGTTCGTGTTCAATGTCGGCGCTGTCGAGGCTCAGCCCGCACGAGATGTCGCGCAGGGCCAGCAACATCGTGTCGATAACTCCAGAACGATTGGCCGGAACGTTGGAGAACCGGAACCGTGTGTCGTCATAACTGGTGGAGGCGTTGATGTCGCTGCCAAAAGGCACTCCCAGTTCCTGCAGATACATCGACAGTTGCGACCCTGGGAAATGCTCACTGCCCTTAAACGCCATATGCTCGAGAAAATGCGAAAGGCCGCGCTCGTTGTCTTCTTCCACGATGGAGCCCGTGTTCTGGACGAGCCAGAATTCTGCGCGGTTGTCAGGCGTTTCGTTATGGCGGATGTAATAGGTGAGCCCGTTGCTCAGTTGTCCGAACCTCAATTCGGGGTCAACGGGCAAATCTTGGGCTCGTGCCGGCAATGCCAGCAGGCACAAGAGCAGAGCGGCGACAACACATCGGTCAATTGCCATTGTTGATGGGGAAGGCGGCTTTGTGTTTGTTGAGCGCTTTAAGAGCGGCCTGCACCGTTTCATCGTTCCGGTTCAGGATAGGATAGAGGGCATCGTTACCGAAGATGTCGCGAGCTATCAGTGCTTTCACGTTGGTTAAAATCACGTCGCGCGACTGATTGATGTAATACCAGCGGGGTGCTATTCCGTTTTTCTGCGCATAGTCGGCAAAATCCTTGAGCAGTGACTCGTCGGCGGGCAGCAGGCGGAGGAATTGCTTGTAATCCTTCATCTTGAGCAGTGCGTCGCGGTTGATGTCACAATACTTGAAGGAAAATTTCTGCAGCAGGCCGGCATTGGCCACTTCCACGTAGTAACTCGTTATTCCCGAGGTGTCGCGCGGAACAAAGATATCGGGCACTATACCGCCGCCGCCATACACCGTGCGGCCATGCAGGGTGGTGAACACCTGGCTGCGGTCAATCTTCATGCTATCGGCGCTGTAGAGCTCACCGTTCATATAGCGATCGTAGAGATCTTTTTCGTAATCCAGCTCCCCTTTCTTGTAATCTTTTTGGATGCAGCGGCCGCTGGGCGTGTAATAGCGGGCAATGGTAAGGCGTATGGCGCTGCTGTCAGGCAGGATGTATTCCTTCTGCACCAAGCCCTTGCCAAACGATCGGCACCCCACCACCAAACCACGGTCGTTGTCCTGAATGGCTCCGGCGAAGATTTCGCTGGCCGAGGCGCTGAATTCATCCATAAGCACTACAAGCTCCTCGTTCTGGAACGAGCCGTTGCCATCGCTCCACACTTCAGAGTCATCGCGCTTGTAGCGGCCGTGGGTGGAAACGATTTGCTGGTCGGCGGGCAGAAATTCGTTGGCCATCATAATCGCCATTTCCATGAATCCACCGCCATTTCCACGTAAGTCGATCATGTAGCGTTTGGCCCCCTGCTCACGCAGTTCATTCAAGGCCGAGAGGAACTCATCGTAGGTGTGGCGACCAAACTGGTTGACCTTGACATAACCGGTGGTCTTGTCAATCATATAGCGGGCATCGACGGTATTGACGGGGATGTCGCCGCGTGTAACGGTGAAACTGAGCAGTTTGTCCGAGCTGTTGCGCTTGACGCCTAACTTCACTTGACTGCCCTTGTTGCCGCGCAGTTTTTTCATCACATCCGATGAGTTGATTTTCGGTCCGACGAAAGTGCTGTCGTTGATTGTAACGATGCGGTCACCGGCAAGGATACCCACTTTCTCGGCGGGTCCACCCGGAATGACTTCCACCACGCTGATGGTATCTTCGTTCATAACAAACGAGATGCCGATGCCACTGAAACTACCGTTCAGATCTTCGTTGGCCGCCTTGAGGTCGGCAGCGCTGAAATAACTGGTGTGCGGGTCAAGGTTGCTCAGTATTTCGGGAATGGACATTTCCAGCAGTTGGTCGATGTTGGTGGTGTCCACATAGTCTGAGGCAATAAGGTTGAGAATGGATTGAAGTTTGCGGTCTTTGCTGTAGGATTGCTCGCTTTTGGCAAAATTCCCTCCAATCAGAATGCCGCACACCAACGCCACTGCCAGCGCCAGTGGCAACCAGATGAAATTATGGTTATTTCTCTTGCGCTGTGTCATGGCTGTCTTGTTGAGAGAAATCATTGATTTCAATAACTTCGATTTTGGCGCGTCGCAAAAGGTCCACACCGTCGGTGATGCGGTAAGTTTCGCCAAACACAACCCTTGTGATGCCGGCCTGAATAATCAGTTTGGAACATTCCATGCATGGCGATGTGGTAACATATAGCGTGGCTCCGCGGCTGCTGTTGTTGCTCTGCGCCACCTTGGTGATGGCGTTGGCCTCGGCGTGCAGCACATAGGGCTTGGTGTGCTCAGGGTCGTCTTCGCACACATTTTCAAATCCCACCGGTGTGCCGTTGTAGCCGTCGCTGATAATCATTTTGTCTTTCACCAGCAAGGCTCCCACTTGACGGCGCTTGCAATAGCTGTTCTCGGCCCATATTTTGGCCATGCGCAGGTAACGCTCGTCCAGCAGTCGTTGTTTCTTACTTTTGTTATCGTTCATGAGTCTGCAGAGATAATTGGCAAAATTACTACAAATATCGGTTCTTTACTATATTTTCTCACGTTTTTTTCCAAGAAAATTCCATGCAAACAGCACAGATGAAAATCAAAATCGGGCATATTTAGACGAGGTCTATGGTGGCGTTGTTGATTTTTTCTGCTCATTTTCTTTGTCTTCTCGTTTTGATAATAAATATTTTTGTTAACTTTTTTAACTTCTGAATTTTATAAATAGCTGTATTATAAGTGGTTGAAATAAATATTCTGAAACTTTGGGAAATATTTGGTCGAAAAAAAATATTTTTCTATTTTTGTCACGCTTTTGAAAAAAATCGATTCATCAATACAAACCTACTATAACTCTATTAACAGTGAACAAAACCAACTACACATTTCAAGAGGCGTATGAAGCGACCCTGAAATATTTTGAAGGAGACGAATTGGCTGCGCGCGTGTGGGCCAGCAAGTATGCGCTCAAGGACAGTTACGGCCATTTGTATGAACTCACCCCCGACGACATGCATCATCGCATAGCCCGCGAAATCTCGCGCATTGAGAATAATTACCCGAATCCCATGACCGAGCAGCAGGTCTTTGATTTGATGTCGCATTTCCGCTACATCGTGCCGCAGGGAAGCCCCATGGCCGGCATTGGCAACAATTTCCAAATCGGCTCTTTAAGCAACTGCTTTGTCATCGGTGTTGATGGTGACCCCGACAGTTATGGCGGCATCATCAAGATAGATGAGGAGCAGGTGCAGCTCATGAAGCGCCGTGGCGGAGTAGGGCACGACCTGTCCCACATCCGTCCCAAGGGCGCGCCGGTGAAAAACTCAGCCCTGACCAGCACCGGACTGGTCCCCTTCATGGAGCGTTACAGCAACAGCACCCGCGAGGTGGCCCAGGACGGCCGGCGCGGCGCGCTTATGCTGACTGTGAGCATCAAGCATCCCGACAGCGAGTCGTTTATCGACGCCAAAATGACGGAAGGCAAGGTGACGGGCGCCAATGTGAGCGTGCGCATCGACGATGCCTTCATGCAGGCGGCTGAGCAAGGGAAGGAATACACCCAAACCTATCCCGTCAATTCGTCCAATCCTCTATACAGCAAGAATATAAACGCCACCCAGTTGTGGAACAAAATCATTCACAATGCATGGCAAAGCGCCGAGCCGGGTGTGTTGTTTTGGGACACGATTATCCGCGAGAGCATACCCGACTGCTATGCGGACTTGGGTTTCAGAACGATTTCAACCAACCCCTGCGGTGAAATCCCCTTGTGCCCATACGACAGTTGCCGCCTGATTGCGATAAACCTTTACAGTTATGTGGACAATCCTTTCACCGACAAAGCGAGTTTTGATTTCGACAAATTCCACAGGCATGTGGCGTGCGCGCAACGCATGATGGACGACATCATTGACCTGGAAATGGAGAAAATCGAGAAAATCATCCACAAGATAGAGAGCGACCCTGAAACCCAGGAAGTAAAAGAAACCGAGCTCAACTTATGGAAAAAAATACGCACCAAGACCCTGAAGGGGCGCCGCACCGGAGTGGGCACCACCGCTGAGGGCGATATGCTGGCCGCCCTGGGCCTTCGTTACGGTACCGATAAGGCTACGGAATTCTCGGTGAAGGTGCATCGCGCTTTGTGCTTGGCAGCCTACCATTCGTCGGTGGAACTGGCTAAGGAGCGCGGGGCGTTTGAAATCTACGATGCCAAGCGCGAAGAGAAGAACCCAATGATTATGCGTATCCGCGAGGCCGACCCTCAACTCTATGCCGACATGGTGAAATCGGGCCGTCGAAACATCGCATGCCTGACCATTGCCCCCACCGGCACCACGAGCTTGCTCACGCAAACCACATCGGGCATTGAGCCTGTGTTCATGCCCGTGTACAAACGCCGCCGCAAGGTTAATCCCAATGACAAAGACGTGCATGTGGACTTAGTGGATGAGAACGGCGATTCATTCGAAGAATACATCATGTATCATCACAAACTGGTGACCTGGATGCAAATCAACGGCATCCCCATGCGGCATGACTACACGCAGGAAGAACTCGACGCAATCGTCAAGCGCTCGCCTTATTATAAAGCCACGGCCAACGATGTGGACTGGGTTCAGAAAGTGCGCATGCAAGGCGCGGTGCAGAAATGGGTGGATCACAGCATAAGCGTGACCATCAATCTGCCTAACGACATCAGCGAAGAAATGGTGGCAAAACTCTATATGGAGGCCTGGCGCAGCGGTTGCAAGGGCTGCACCGTGTATCGTGACGGTTCACGCACCGGTGTGCTGGTGTCGCTCTCCGAGGATGACCGCAAGAAAGAAGAGGAGAAGGAAAAACAGCAGAAAGCCCACTACATGGCCAAGGAGGAGCATATCCTGAAACGCCCGAAAGAGCTTGAGGCTGAAGTGGTCCGCTTCCAGAACAACAAAGACAAATGGATTGCCTTCATTGGACTGGTGGACGGCCGCCCTTATGAGATATTCACCGGAATTGCCGATGACGAAGAAGGCATATTCTGTCCCAAGTCGGTGACCAAGGGCAAAATCATCAAGGCATATGATGAGAACGGCGTGAAACGCTATGACTTCCAGTTTGTCAACAAACGGGGTTTCAAAACCACCATCGAAGGGCTGAGCGAGAAGTTCAACCCTGAGTTCTGGAATTACGCCAAACTCATTTCAGGAGTGTTGCGCTACGGCATGCCCATCCCCCAGGTACTGAAACTGGTGAGCAGTCTGGAACTCGACAGCAAGTCGATTAACACGTGGAAAATGGGTGTGGAGCGTGCTCTCAAGAAATATATGCCCGACGGCGCGCAGGTGAATGGCCAGAAATGCCCCAACTGCGGCCAAGAAACCCTTGTTTATCAAGAAGGATGCCTGATATGCACCAACTGCGGCACGTCGCGCTGCGGTTGATGACCGTCAGACATCATAATAAGATAAGAAAGGAGGGCACGTCCCTCTTTTCTTGTTTAGTCACTTTTCAATAATCGTGATGATGCTTGCGGCGAGAGAAAAAATATCTGATTTCATGGCCCAAATAGAAGCGATAGACCAAGAAACCGATGATAGCGCCTATACCGTCGGCAACGATGTCGACGGGGTCGTAACTGCGTCCATTGCTAACCACCAGCTGGCCGGCTTCAGTGAGCAGTCCCACTACAATGGCGGTGGCAGTAAGGGCCATCTCAAGGTTCAACTTGGTGTGATGGGGGTTCTTATACTTGGCATAGTCGTAGAGGTAGGTAAGCGACACGAACATAAACGCCAGTACGTGGGCCACCTTGTCTGATCCGGGAAAGAACAAAAACTCTTTCCCAACCGGATCACTGGTCAGGGTGAGGTAGGCCACTATCGCTGTGATGATGAGCGACGGGATACCCGTGGGGATGGATAGGAGGAATTTTCTCATAGATTCTTAATTTCCATAATTGGCTGCAAAATTATATCTTTTTTAAATATCCACAAAGTCAAGAGGGGCAATTCTGTAAAAATGGTTAACTTTGCCGTCATAATGAGAGAAAAGGGTGAATTTTGGTTTCATATAGCCGCCATTCTGATGGTGACGGTGTGGGGCGTGTCGTTTATCAACACCAAGGTGTTGCTTGACAATGGTTTGACTCCCACCGAAATATTTGTGTTGCGTTTCGGCTTGGCTTTCGCGGGGCTGATTGTAATCAACCGGTTCAGGATGCCATGGTGCAATCTGAAGGATGAAGCGCTGTTTTTGATATGCGGTCTGATGGGCGGTACGGCCTACTTCATCCTGGAAAACACCGCACTGCTAATGACACTCATCAGCGATGTGGCGATTATTGTTTCCACTGCGCCTATCCTCACAGCCTTGCTCGTGATAATGGTCTACAAGGACGAACGCTTCAATTGGGTGATGGGCACTGGCTCTGTCATGGCCATGGTGGGCGTAACGGTGCTAACCCTGCGCAACGGACTTGCCTGGGGCAACAGCGTGCAAGGCGACTTACTGGCTCTTACCGCGGCTTTTACGTGGGGTGTTTATTGCTTGGCGTTGAAAAAGTTGAATCGCGTGTATGGCACATTATTTATCACCGAAAAAACATTCTTTTACGGTCTGTTGACCGCATTGCCGCTGTTGCTCACCGAAGACAGCCGCATCGAACTGGCCACCCTGTCTAAAACAGCCGTCTGGGCCAATCTGCTTTATCTGGGCTTGATATGCTCCATGGCGGCGTTCTTCATCTGGGGGCGCACCGTGAAAGCCATAGGTGCCGTGCGGGCAAGCAATTACATTTACCTGAGCCCTGCTATTTCGATGGCAGCCGCCGCATTATGGAACGGCGAGAATGTGGGGGCGCTCGGCTACGGGGGGTGTGTGCTCATCTTTACGGGCATGATAGTGGTGGAGAAAGCCGACCGGATAACGACGGGTATTTCCGCCAATGACCGGTTGGCGAAAAATAATCATTGATTTTTATCAAGTCGGCATGGAATACATCAGGATTTTTGCGTAAATTTGTGGCGTCAATGAGCGAAATCAATGCCACACAGGAATTGATGGTGAGGTTTGAGCGTTATCTCGACCAAAACCACCTGCGCAAGACCCCCGAGCGGCTTGCCGTGGCCGAGCGTGCGGTGAACATGGGTTCTCACTTCCAGGTGGAGCAACTGCTGCGATGCATGGAACGCGACGGCTTCATGGTTAGCCGCGCCACTGTGTACAATTCACTGGAACTATTGCTCAATGCCGGTTTGCTTCGACGGGTGGTGTATGAAAACCTGCATGTGCAGTACGAAAAAGTGGCCGCTCCGCATGTGCATCTGCAATGCACCCTGTGCGGCAAACTGAAGGAAGTGCGCGACCCGCAACTGATTGGCTACATGAATGCCCGCAAGTTCACAGCCTTCACCACCCACCACTATGCGGTGATGGTGTACGGCCTGTGCAACACCTGCGCACGCAAACTCAAGCGCGGCCCATCGAAAGAAAAGAACAATAAAAAACAACTTTAATTTTTATCATATTAACCACTAACTGAATTAATATCATGGCAAAAGTGAAACCTTTTTGTGGCGTAAGACCACCCCGTGAGTATGTAGAGAAAGTCGCTTCCAAGCCCTACGATGTCCTCGACAGCGATGAGGCTCGCGCTGAAGCCGGCGACAACGAGATGTCGCTCTATCATATTATCAAACCTGAGATTGATTTTCCCGCCGGCACAGCCGAAAACGACCCCAAGGCCTATGACCGCGCCGTAGAGAATTTCCACAAGTTCCAAGACAAGGGTTGGCTTGTGCAAGACCAGAAGGAAAACTACTACATCTATGCCCAGACAATGGACGGCCGCACCCAATACGGTATCGTGGTGGCAGCCAGTGTGTGGGATTATATCGAGGGCCGCATCAAGAAACATGAACTCACGCGCCGCGAGAAAGAGGTGGACCGCATGCACCACATTGAAATAAACAATGCCAATATCGAGCCTGTATTCCTTGCTTTCCCCGACAACGCAACGCTGGAGGAAATCATCCAAAAGACCGCCAAGACCGCTCCTGAATACGATTTCGTGAGTGAGGACGGCATAGGCCACACCATGTGGGTGGTGGATGATGAGAACGATATCCAGGCGATAACCCAGGCATTTGACAAAATACCTTATTTATACATCGCCGACGGCCATCACCGTACTGCCGCCGCCGCTCACGTGGGCGAGGAGAAAGCCAAAGCCGACCCCAACCACAACGGCACCGAAGAGTACAACTATCTGCTGGCCGTGTGCTTCCCCCAGTCGCACCTCAAGGTCATGGATTACAACCGTGTGATTACCGACCTGAACGGCCTCACCGACGAGCAATTCCTCGACAAACTGCGTGAACACTTCACCGTGCAGGACCGAGGCGAACAAGAGTACCGCCCCAGCTGCCTGCATAATTTCTCGCTCTATCTGAGCGGAAAGTGGTACTCGCTCACGGCCAACCCCGATACCTATGACGACAATGACCCGATTGGCGTGCTCGATGTGAAGGTGAGCAGCGATTACATTCTGCGTGACATCCTGGGCATCACCGACCTGCGCACCGACAAGCGTATCGATTTCGTGGGCGGCATCCGTGGATTGGGTGAGCTGAAACGTCGCGTCGACAGCGGTGAGATGCGCGTGGCCCTTGCTCTCTACCCCGTGACCATGCAGCAAATCATCAATATCGCCGACAGCGGCAAGATTATGCCGCCCAAGGCCACTTGGTTTGAACCGAAACTGCGCAGCGGCATTCTGATTCACAAGCTGGATTGATGTCCCGATACAACTTTTACCACGGGGCGGCCCTTGGGTCGCTCCGTTTTTTGATGGCAATTTGAGATAAAAAACGAATCTTTTTCGGCAAAATTCAAAATAATGCCTATATGACCGGACAAAATGAAAAATATGTGTTAAAAACACTTGATATGTGCCTGAAAAGAACTACCTTTGCCGAGCATTTGACGCAACTACCGTTTGGAGTCATGCGCCTTCTGATAAACTTGACAAAAAACAATAAAACTAATATTGAGATGAGAAAATTTTTAAGTATTCTGCTAATGCTGTTCCCTGCAGTAGCCATTCATGCAAGCGAAGCCGAGTTGGTGATGCCCGATTCATTGCATGATTTCAGTTTCCTGCATTGGGGATTTCTGGTGTGTGCACTCGGTGTGCTTTTCGGTATGTATCATTTTATCAAAACCAAAAAGCTGCCGGTGCATAAAAACATGCTTGAGATAGGCGAGGTTATCTACAAGACCTGCGCTACTTATCTGAAGCAGCAAGGGCGTTTCCTTTCCATTTTGTTTATTTTCATCGGCGTTGTGGTTGCGTTTTATTTCGGCGGTCTCAGCAAATTGCCGATTGGCAACGTGCTGATCATTCTTTTAAGCACCGTGATAGGTATGCTTGGCAGTTATGCCGTGGCCTACTACGGCATCCGCATGAACACCTATGCCAACGCGCGCATGGCGTTTGCCTCGTTGCGTCGTGACCCGCTGCGCCTGCTCAACATACCTCTCAATGCAGGTATGAGCATCGGCGTGATGCTGGTGTGTGTGGAACTGTTCATCATGCTGGTGATTTTGCTTCTTGTTCCCTGCGACCTGGCCGGTGTGTGCCTGATTGGTTTCGCCATCGGCGAGAGTCTGGGCGCCAGCGCGCTGCGCATTGCCGGCGGCATCTTCACCAAGATTGCCGACATTGGCAGCGACCTGATGAAGGTGGTGTTCAAGATTGGAGAGGATGACCCGAGAAACCCGGGCGTTATTGCCGACTGCACCGGTGACAATGCCGGCGACAGCGTTGGCCCCACGGCCGACGGTTTCGAAACCTACGGCGTTACCGGCGTGGCTTTGGTGTCGTTTATCCTGCTGGCCGTGAACAACCCCGATATCCAGAAAGACCTGCTGGTGTGGATTTTCTCAATGCGTATTTTGTTAGTCATCACCAGCGTGGTTGCTTATTGGATTAACGGCGCAATCAATAAAGTGAAATACAGCGGCAAAGACGACCTCGACTTTGAGAAACCGCTCACCAGCCTCATTTGGATTGCCAGTGCCCTCAGCATCATTGCCACCTACGCGGTGAGTTATTTCCAATTGGGTCACATGGGCGCCAACCTATGGTGGCAGTTGGCAACGATTATCTCACTGGGTACGCTGGGCGCAGCCATCATACCAGAAATCACCAAAGTGTTCACTTCACCCAAGAGCGGCCATGTGCAGGAGGTGGTGAAGGCCAGTCATCACGGCGGCGCTTCGCTGAACATCCTGAGTGGATTTGTGTCAGGTAATTTCTCCGGATTCTGGACCGGCGTAGCCTTTGTGTTACTGATGTTCTGCGGCTATGTGTTTGCCACCGAGATACCCGAATCGATGATGTCCTATCCCGCCATTTTCGCGTTCGGCCTTGTGGCGTTCGGCATGCTGGGCATGGGACCTGTCACAATCGCCGTGGACAGTTACGGCCCCGTTACCGACAATGCCCAGAGTGTGTATGAGTTGTCGCTGATTGAAGATGTGCCCGACAAAGACAAAGAAATTGAGCGCGACTTCGGTTTCACTCCCGACTGGGAAAAGAGTAAATACTATCTGGAAGAAAACGACGGTGCCGGCAACACTTTCAAAGCCACAGCCAAGCCCGTGCTTATCGGCACGGCTGTGGTAGGTGCCACTACCATGATTTTCAGCATCATCCTGGTGATTCAGAAAACCCTGGGCGTGAATCCCGCCGAGTTGCTCAATCTGCTGAATCCCTACACCATTCTCGGTTTCATTTTGGGCGGATGTGTAATCTATTGGTTCACCGGCGCAAGCACCCAGGCCGTGACCGTGGGCGCCAACCGTGCCGTGGCATTTATCAAAGACCATATCAAACTCGACCCCAATGCGCCTAAGAAAGCCGATACAAAATCATCGGTTGAAGTGGTGAAAATCTGCACGCAGTATGCCCAGCGTGGTATGTTCAACATCTTTATTTCCATTTTCTTTTTCGCTCTGGGCTTTGCATGCCTGTCGTCGCCCGGCAGCGTGGGAGGCAACAATGCGGTGTCACTGTTTGTGAGTTACCTGATTTCGATTGCGCTCTTCGGCTTGTTCCAGGCCGTGTTTATGGCCAATGCCGGCGGCAGTTGGGACAACGGCAAGAAAGTGGTGGAGGTTGACCTTGCCCTTAAGGGTACCCCGCTGCATGACGCCAGCGTAGTGGGCGACACCGTGGGCGACCCCTTCAAGGACACCAGTTCGGTTTCACTCAACCCCATCATCAAGTTCACCACTCTCTTCGGCTTGCTGGCCATGGAGATGGCCATTAGCGATAACTTCCGTGAACTGGCACCTTACTTCGGCGTTGTGTTTGTGTTGATTGCCATTGCGTTTGTGTGGCGCAGTTTCTACAAAATGCGCATCGACGGCACGGTGGAAGAAGTCAAGGACCATTACGATGCCGCCAATGCAGATTCCAAGTAAATATAATCTCGAAATATCTAACTGAGAAAAACAGAGGGTGACACCCTCTGTTTTTTTTCTTGATTTAATACGGAGAATTCGATTTTTTTATGTATGTTTGTCTTCTGAAACCAACCAATCGGATAGCATATGAAACATACCGCACGACTATTAGCAGCAAGCCTGTTGGCATTAACAGCAGGGTGGGGCGTTTCGATGAATGCGCAGAGCAGAATGGCCCTGCGCCAACTCGTGGGCGACTCCCTGTGTGAAGCTGTGAAAGATATCAACATTCCGTTGACCAGCGCCCGCATGGCCAAGGCACAGCCACGTGAAGCAGCGGTTCCCGCAGCCGTGGATTTCGGATTGAGCGTGAAATGGGCCGACTGCAATGTGGGCGCCACCTCGCCCGAGCACGTGGGCACCTATGTGGCCTGGGGTGGGTTTGCCCGCAGCGACAGCGATTTCAGTGAAATCAATTATGAGTGGCTGGACAGCGGGGAATATATCAATATCGGAGACGACATCTCCCGCACCTTCTACGATTACGCCACACAAGAACTTGGCCCTGACTGGCGCATACCCACACGGGCCGAGTGGGAGGAACTCATCAATAATTGCGGCGCATGGACCGTGACCACCTTAAACGGAGTGGCGGGTTATGAAGTGAAGACCGATGCGGGTAGCAGTGAGAGCATCTTCCTCCCGTTTGGAGGCTACTATGACGAGACTGATTTGAACTATTCCGGCGAACGCGGCTATTACCACACTTCAACCATCGCCACCGAATCCAAAAGCTATGATGTGAAACTTAACAGCAAGGAGTGCGTGGTCCGCACCAGCGCCCGTTATCGCGGGAAACCAATCCGCGCAGTGTATGACCCCATAGAGTCGCCCCACGGTGATGTGGTGGGCGACGGCAATGTCAACCTGGCCGATGCGCGTGCCGTGATAGAAATCCTGCTACGCGGTGGCGTGGGCATAGGCCAATCCGCCCTGAAACGAGCCGACGTGAACGGTGACGCTGTGGTGAATATCACCGATGCCGACTGCGTGATTGCTCTTATCATGCAGGGAGAATAACCGCATCTGAAACTGAACCGGAGGGGGCGTAAAGTTACTTGCGCCCCCTCCGGTTGTTATTTACACTTCGCTATATCAGTCCTTGCTGGCGATGCACTCGATTTCCACCAGGGCACCTTGCGGCAACTTCTTGACAGCATAGGCCGAACGGCCGGGATACGGTTCCTTGAAAAATTCAGCGTAAACCTCATTCATGGGAACGAAATTGTCCATATCGCTGAGGTAAACGGTTGTCTTGACAACATGCGCCAGGTCGGTGCCGGCGGCTTCCAACACGTTGCGCAGGTTGGTAAGGCTCTGTTTGGTCTGACCCTTTATGTCATCGGCTACGATTTTACCCACACTGGGGTCGATGGGCAGTTGGCCCGAAGTAAAAACGAATCCATTGGCCTCAATGGCTTGGCTGTAGGGGCCAATGGCAGCAGGAGCGAGTTCTGAATGTATGGCTTTCATTGTGTTTGATTGATTTTAATATTCAAAAGAAGGCAGGATGCCCGCTGGGGGAAGCCTGCCTTCGGTTAAGATTAGAAGTTAGTTAAGCAATCTGTATTGATGATTTGTGAAAAATCAAATGATACCTTGCTCGAGCATAGCCTGGGCCACCTTCATGAAGCCGGCGATGTTGGCGCCCTTCACGTAGTCGATGGTGCCGTCGGGCTGAGTGCCGAACTTCACGCACTGCTCGTGGATGTTCTCCATGATCCAGTGCAGCTTGTCGTCAACTTCCTGTGCCGACCAGCTCAGGTGAGCGGCGTTCTGGGTCATCTCCAGACCAGAGGTGGCAACACCACCAGCGTTCACAGCCTTACCGGGAGCGAAGAGCACACCGTTCTTCTGGAAGTAGTGGATAGCGCCGGGCTGGCAACCCATGTTGGAAATCTCGCAGCAGCACCAGCAACCGTTGGCCTTGAGCTCCTTGGCGTCGTCTTCGCTCAGCTCGTTCTGGAATGCAGAGGGCAGTGCGATGTCAACGGGAATGCTCCACGATTTCTTGCCGGCGGTGAACTTGGCCAGTTCGGGGAACTTGGTGGCCATGTCTTCAACCTTGTTGCGGTTAGAAGCACGCATATCCAGCATATAGTCGATCATTTCATCGGTGATACCGGCGGGGATATGGCAAACACCGTCGGGGCCAGAGATAGCCACTACGAGAGCGCCGAGTTCTTTAGCCTTCTTGGCAGCACCCCAAGCCACGTTGCCGAAGCCCGAGAGAGCGACTTTCTTACCCTTGATGTCCTTGCCGGCCTTGTTCAGCAGGTGCTGGGTGAAATAGAGTGCACCGTAACCGGTGGCCTCGGGACGCAGGATGGAACCACCCCAGTCCATGCCCTTACCGGTGAGCACGCCAGTGTGATAGCGACGGGCCAGTTTCTGGTACATACCGTTGAGGAAACCGATTTCACGGCCACCAACGCCTACGTCACCAGCGGGAACGTCCTGGTCGGGACCTACGTTGTGGCGAAGCTCAAGCATAAAGGCCTGGCAGAAACGCATGATTTCAGCGTCGCTCTTGCCAACGGGGTCGAAATCAGAACCACCCTTGCCACCGCCCATGGGGAGCGTGGTGAGAGCGTTTTTGAAAGTCTGCTCGAAACCGAGGAATTTGAGCATAGAAGGAGTAACGGCAGGATGGAAGCGCAGACCACCCTTGTACGGGCCGATGGCGCTGTTGAACTGCACGCGATAGCCAAGGTTGGTTTGAACCTCGCCCTTGTCGTCAACCCAAGTCACGCGGAAGGTGAAGATGCGGTCGGGCTCAACCATGCGCTCCACGATTTTGGCTTTCTCAAACTCGGGATGCTGATTGTAAACATCTTCGATTGACTCAAGAACCTCGCGAACAGCCTGCAGGTACTCTGACTCTCCTGGATGTTTTTTCTCCAGGTTTTGCATAATTTGCTCTACTTTCATGATAAAAATTGGTTTTTAATCGTTAATTAGTTGTTTATTTATCTATAAAGCATTTTTCATTCTTAAAAACGTGACAAATTTACTTTAAATTTTCTGAACAAAAATAGTTTTGGGCAAAAAAACCTACTTTTTTATCTTTTTTAGTATTTACAGTTGGAGCCAGTGTTCAGCGGCAAGGATTTTTTTGTCCACGCAAATCATCGTAATGGCGATGAAAAGTTCCTGTGACTCACCATTCGAAATCAAAATGCATCACATCGCGACATTTCCTGAGCGAAATGTCAACAATACACGGCGAAACGGGTCGGAAACTTTTTTTTAAAAAGGTTTGTGCTGAAAGAAAAAATGAGTAATTTTGCCCTATCAAGACAAAACTATTAACAATTAACCATCATCATTAATTAATTCTTTACAGAAAATGAAGAAGCATAATTTTTACGCAGGACCTTCGATCCTGAGTCAGTACACGCTCGACAACTGTGTTGATGCCATCCGCGATTTCGCCGGCACCGGTCTTTCCATTCTTGAGATTTCACACCGCAGCAAGCAGTTCCAGGCTGTTATGGATGAGGCTGAGGCCCTGTTCAAAGAACTGCTCGACATCCCCGAGGGCTATCGTGTGATCTTCCTGGGCGGCGGTGCCAGCACCCAATTCTATATGGTGCCCATGAATATGCTTAACAAGAAAGCCGCTTACCTTGACACCGGCACATGGGCCAACAAGGCCATCAAGGAAGCCAAACTCTTTGGTGAAGTAGAAGTGGTGGGCAGCAGCAAAGAAGCCAACTACACCTATATTCCCAAAGGCTATGAGATTCCCAAGGACGTGGACTATTTCCACATCACGACCAACAACACCATCTTCGGAACCGAAATCCGCGAAGACTATGATGTGCCCGTGCGCATGATTGCCGATATGTCGAGTGACATCCTCTCACGTCCGGTGGATGTGAGCAAATACGACATCATCTATGGTGGCGCCCAGAAGAACATCGCTCCCGCCGGCGTAACCTTCGTGATCGTGAAAGAAGATGCCATCGGCCATGTGGACCGCGTGCTGCCCACGATGATCAACTACAAGACCCACATCGACAAGGGCTCTATGTTCAATACTCCTCCTGTGTTCCCCATCTATGCTGCTCTGCAGACGCTGAAATGGTATAAGGAAATCGGTGGCGTGAAAGAATTACAGCGCCGCGACGAGGAAAAAGCCAAATATCTGTATGATGCAATCGACGCCAGCCGCATATTTGTGGGCACTGTTAAGCCCGAAGACCGTTCCATCATGAACGTGTGCTTCGTGATGAAGCCCGAATACAAAGAACTTGAGGCCGAGTTCATCGAGTTTGCCGGCACCAAGGGTTGCGTGGGCATCAAAGGCCACCGCAGCGTGGGCGGATTCCGTGCTTCGCTCTATAACGCACTTCCCCTCGACAGCGTGAAGGTGCTCGTGGAAGCCATGAAGGAATTTGAGAACAAACATTGAAAAATTAATATTCAGAATTAAAACAATATGAAGATATTAGTTGCAACCGAGAAACCCTTTGCCCCCGCAGCAGTCAAGGGTATCCGTGAAATCATCGAAGCCGGTGGTCATGAAATGGTGCTGGTGGAGAAAGGCACCCACGACGACATGGTGAAGGCCGTAGCCGATTGCGCCGGTTTGATCGTGCGTAGCGACAAAGTGGGCAAGGACGTGTTTGACGCCGCTCCGCAATTGAAAGTCGTGGTGCGTGCCGGTGCTGGTTATGACAACATCGACCTGGCCGAAGCCACTGCACACGGCGTGTGCGTGATGAACACCCCCGGTCAGAACAGCAATGCTGTGGCCGAACTCGTGTTTGGTATGCTTGTGACGCTGATTCGCAACCGCTACAACGGTAAGGCAGGTACTGAACTGATGGGCAAAACGCTGGGTATCCACGCCTTTGGCGCCGTTGGCCGTTGCGTGGCACGCATCGCCAAGGGCTTTGGCATGGAAGTGAGCGCCCTCGATCCCTGGGTGAAAGACGAAAACATGATAGAAGCCGGAGTGAAGCCCGTCCACAGCGTGGAGGAACTTTACAGTCAGAACCAGTATGTGAGTCTGCACATCCCCGCCACCGATGAAACCCGCAAGAGCGTGGGCAAGAAGTTCATCGACATGATGCCCGCCGATGCCGTACTCATCAACGCCGCTCGCAAAGAGGTGATTGACGAAGACGGACTGCGTGAAGCGCTGGAGGCGCGTCCCGATTTCCGCTATGTGGCTGACATCAAGCCCGATATCGCCGACGAGCTCGAGGAGAAATATGCTGACCGTGTGATGTTCACCCCCAAGAAGATGGGTGCCCAGACTGCCGAAGCCAACATCAACGCCGGCATGGCCGCCGCCAACCAAGTGGTGGCTCACTTGAAAGACGGTTTCAACCGTTTCCAAGTGAACAAATAATTTAAGACTCATTAGAAAAATGGCGACCGTTTACCAACGGCCGCTATTTTCTTTTGCATGGAATCGGGAAAAACGTTGCCCACCCGACGGCCATTTAGGTAACGGCGAGCATGGGGCAATGGGGCATGAAATGAACCTGGTTTTGCGCGGTTATTTCACATGGTGCGCGGTTATTTCACATGGGGGAGCGCGTGGCCATGTCGCAGGATATCACCCCGGTGTAGCGTCCGGGCCTCTTCATTTTGGTTGCCCAAATCACTCAATTTCCGGTCATCGTGCAATAAGAATGCGTTATATATCGTTTCATATAATATTTATCTTTAATTGGACACAATGATGAAAATGAGAATGTTTGGTAAATTGATGGGGCTGCTTGTGATGGCGTTGACAGTGACCGTGACCGTGGCTGCCTGCGGCGACGATGACGAAATCCCTAAATATCAACTCATAGGGGATGCAAAGTTCTATGCCGCCGAGGTGAATATAAACGATTCCCTGATGGCCTCGCTTTACTCTCACGATGTGTACATCATTACATCCCAGGAGCAATGGCAAGAACTTTTCCCTGATTCGGCCCACACGCTTACTTTCAATGGCATGAATCCCGCCAACGTGGATTTCTCTTCGCATTCAATCATGCTGATGGTGGATAAACTGGATT